>Ga0308019_10000966_pt1 | contig 17852 bp, 16 predicted proteins | sample Neamet284_FD_203135 | JGI IMG/M metagenome (GOLD analysis project Ga0308019, IMG submission 203135) | Marine microbial communities from water near the shore, Antarctic Ocean - #284 | ecosystem: Environmental > Aquatic > Marine > Unclassified | place: Southern Ocean | collected 2014-10-01 | reverse complement strand
TTCTGACAAGTGATTGAGCTGCCATATGTATAATTATGTCTGGTTGATGTTCTTGAATTATTTTTTGAATTATTGAAAAATTTCTAATATCTCCCATAATGGATACCATATCTTCGGAAACCTTTGCTAATTCAAACAAACTAGGTTTTGTGGGTATGTCTTTTGAAAATCCAATTAATTCAACTTCCAATTTTTTTAGCCATATTGATAGCCAACTACCTTTAAATCCTGTATGTCCTGTTAAAAGGACTTTTTTATTTTTCCAAAAGTTTGAATTAATTACCATTTTTTCCAAAGTGAATCACCTGATATCCATAATTTTTCTAAGTACCTTTTATCTCTCAATGTATCCATTGGCTGCCAAAATCCCTCATGTTTAAATGCGGCTAATTCTTTTTCACTTGCTAATCTTTCCAAAGGCCCTCTTTCTAATGTTGTTGAATCACCATTTTTTATATAATCAAATATTTCTTTCTCAAATACAAAAAATCCACCATTTATCCATGATTTTTCACCTCTATGTTTTTCATGAAATGCTGTTACATAATTTTCAGATAAATCTAAAACTCCAAATCTTTCTGGAGGGTGAATTGCTGTAAGTGTACCGATTAATTGATTTTTTTTATGAAATAAAATCAACTCATTTAGATTAACATCACTAACACCATCGCCATACGTCATACAAAAAGTATCATCAATTTCATTTTCAATTCTTTTTAATCTACCTCCTGTCATTGTTTCTAAACCTGTATCTATTGTCTGTACATTCCATGGTTCTGATTTAAAATCTTCAAAATATTCTTTTATTATTTTTCCCTTGTAACCGCAACAAATTATAAAATCATTAATTCCATAATATGAATAAATTTTCATAATATGCCATAATATTGGTTTTCCACCTATCTCAATCATTGGTTTTGGTTTTAGGTCCGATTCTTCTGAGATTCTTGTACCTAATCCACCTGCTAAAATTACAGCTTTCAATTTCTTTAAGATAAAGAAAATTTTCTTGTTAATTAGAATTTGTATCTAAAGAATATCTTCCATTAAATCTATTAACGAATTTACAGCTTTATCATTATTCAAATTTTCTAAAGCATATTTTCGTCCATTATCTGCTATTTTTTTCCATTTTGGATTATTTGGATTTTTAATAAATTCTTTAAATTTATCTTCATAATTATCTTCATTAATAAAAATTGCCGTTTCATTGTCTGTATATCCTAAATATTCACCTCCGTTTTTTTCAGTGATTTCCATAAATGTCAGACATCCAGCTGCTGGAATTTCCCAATATTTTATTGTAGGTCCAAATGTTGTAGATGCAATAGATGCTTGATATTTTTCTAATAATTTTGGATATTTATCCCCGATAAATTCATGATCTAATGTTGATGTATAATCTACATATGTAAGTTTAGTACATAATTTTCTTAATCTATATTCATAATATGGATTACCGTGAATTGGTTTGAATTTATTTCTTAATTTAGCATACAAATTATCTTTACCTACTGCACCTGAATTCAATATTTTGTTTTTTATTCTTTTTTCAAAAGGTAATACATTTTGATATAATGATGATTCTAAACCATAAATTACTGTTTTATATTTAAAATTTTTAGGATAAAATTGATGAAATAATTTTTCTGTATTAAATCCAAAATAATAATCAATTTTATATTTATCATGAAAACTTATTGTATTGTATTTTTTTGCAGCATGGAAATCCCCACATCTAGCAATTACTGGAATATCTAACTCATCAATTCCAATTAATTCATCTGGAGAACCACCATTCCAATTCTCATATAATAAAATTATATCATAACTTCCTTTTAATTTTCTTACATCTATTTTATTTTCTGCATTAAAATAGTCTACTTTAATTCGAGAATTTCTTTTTAATGCATTCATAAAAAAATGATAATATGTTGTATCATAATTATCTGAAAATAATAATCGATTTGATTTTTTATAAATAAATGCAACATTAATTTTTTTATTCATATTATTTTTGTATAATTTCTAGTGTAAATATTTTTTTAATTATTTAAATAATTACAAAAAAATTAGATGATTATTGATTATTTTAAATTTTTTTGTAATAAGGAACAAAAAGATCATATGACTGGAGTTATTTGAATTAATAATGAAATTACTAGTAACTGGTGGTTTAGGTTTTATTGGAAGTAATTTCATTCTTGACACTTTAAGAAATACTAATTATGAAATTTTAAATGTAGATGCTGAATTTTATGGTTCAAATCATTATAATTTAATTGAAGTAAAAAATTCACCAAAATATTCTTTTGTAAAAGGTGATATTACTGATAAAAAATTAATTAAAAATTTAATTTCTGATTGTGATTGTGTTGTAAATTTTGCAGCTGAAAGTCATGTTGATAGAAGTATACTTGATCCTAGTCCATTTTTAAATTCAAATATTTTAGGTACATTTACAATTTTAGATATTATAAAAGATCAGAAAAAAAGATTAGTACATGTATCTACTGATGAGGTGTATGGAACAATTTTAGAAGGCTCTGCAACTGAAAAAACTCGATTTAATCCATCTAGTCCATATTCTGCAACTAAAGCTTCTGCTGAATTATTAATTAATTCTTATGTAAAAACATATGGTGTTGATGCAGTAATAACTAGATGTACAAATAATTATGGACCACGTCAATTTAATGAAAAATTAATTCCAAAAACTATTGGTTTATGTAATGAAAATAAAAAAATTCCAGTATATGGAACTGGTACAAGTATTAGAGATTGGATACATGTTGAAGATCATTGTAAAGCAATAATGTTAGTTTTAGAAAAAGGAATCCCTGGTGAATCTTATAATATTTCTACATCTAATGAAATAAATAATCTTACTTTAGTTACAAAAATTCTTGAAATTTTAAATAAATCTAAAGAGAGTATTCAATTTGTTGAGGATAGGCCTGGTGAAGACACCCGATATAGTTTGGATTCAACAAAAATTTATGAGGAATTAGGTTGGACGCCTAGGATAACTTTTGATAAAGGATTAGAAAAAACAATTCAGTGGTATATTTCCAATAAAGATTGGTGGAAACAAAGTTGAACTTAGGATGATAAAAAAATAAAATTATTATGTTCTAAGAAGATTTTTAAAAAAGAAATTTAAATTGTAATTATGGAAACTTGGACTAAGCCAATTTTTGATAAAAATGGTATGACACAATGGTATTGGAGAGTTACAAATATTGAAAATTTTAATTTAGGAAATCAAGTTGAAATTGGTTCATTTACTGTTATTGATGCTAAATATGGAGTAACAATTGAAGATAATGTCAAAATTGGATGGAGTTGTTCTATTTTTAGCAATTCTACAATTGATAATAAAAAGGGAAAAATTATTTTAAAACAAGGTTGTAACCTGGGAGCACATTCTGTTGTTTTACCTGGTATAACTATTGGTGAAAATGCAACTGTAGGTGCTAATAGTTTAGTAAACAAAAATATCCCTTCAAATGAAATTTGGGTTGGAAGTCCTGCTCATAAGATTAAATAATTTTTTTAAAATTGGCTAAAATTCTTTTTAGAACTTCTGGTGGTAGAATTACAAAAAAAGAATTAGGCCTTGGACATATTTTTCGCTGTATAAATTTAAGTAATCAATTCCAAAATCATAAAATACAATTTTTAATTGAAGATTATGGTTCTGTTTCTTCAATTTTAAAAAATCATGGATTTAAAAATATTTTTAATTTAAATCCTGGAATTTCTGATGATTTTGATATTAAACAAACTTTAGATTATATATTAAAAAATAATATTGATTTATTGATTATAGATAAATATGGTTTAACAAATAAATATGTTCAAGCAGTAAAAAAATTTGTAAAAACTATAGTCATATCAGATTTAAAAAATATTTCTTATGATGCTGATTTAATTATTAATGGTTTTATTGGTTTTGATAATAAAATTTTTTATAATAAATTTAATATAAAATGTTGCTTAGGTCCTAAATATCAAATTTTAAATTTACAATATGCTGAAATAAATAATTATAAAAAAAAATATGATTTATTGATCACTTTAGGTGGATTTGATGCACATAATTTATTAGAACTTATTCTTAAAAAATTAATAATATATGAAGAAAAATTAAAAATTAGAGTTATTCTTGGCCATGCAACAAAAAAATCAAACAAATTTAATATATTTCTAAAAAAATATCCTCAAATTAATATAATTAATAAAACTAATAATATGAAAAAAGAAATTGCTAGTGCAAAATTTGGAATTTGTGCAGGAGGAATTACAACCTATGAGTTTGCTGTTTTACATGTACCTTTTGCAATTGTATGTCAATATGAGCATCAGATTATTACTGCTAGAGAATGGCAAAAAAGAAAAATTGCAAAAAATTTAGGATTTATTCAAAAAAATGATAAAAAAATTAGTATATTTTTAGATGAATTAATAACCAATAAAATTATACTACATTCTACACAATTAGTAGATGGTTTAGGTTCAAAACGGGTTGCTAAAGAAATTTTAAAAATAGTGAAGAATTAAAACATAGGTAAATAATCATTGTTAATTATGAACACTGCAGTCATAACAACCGGAGGATTGGGAACAAGAATGGCTACTCTTACCAAAAGTTATCCTAAAACGATGTTACCTGTATACACAAAATCTGATTATGATGATGATCTTCTATTAAAACCCATTTTGGAAGTTATTTTTAATAATTTATATGAAAATGGATTTCGAAAGTTTTGTATTATTATTAATTCAAATTATAAATCTACGATTAAAAATCATTTTAACCCTGATCCATCTTTTATTGATTTACTTTCAAAAAGAAATAAATTTCATGATAAACGGTTCATGAAAACATTAGATAAGTTATATAAAAAAATAGAAAAATGTGAAATTCATTGGATTAATCAAGATACTCCTATGGGATTTGGACACGCTCTTCTTTCTGCAAAAAAATATGTAAAAAATAATGATTTTTTATTGCATGCTGGTGATACATATTTTCCAAACTATACATTTCTTCCAAAACTTATTAATTCTTTTAAAAAAAGTCCTGATATAGCAGGTAGTTTACTATTAGAATCCCGTAAACTTCTTGATGGTTATGGAATTGCTCAAATACAAAAGAAAAATAATCAAAATATTGTAATTGGAGTTGAAGAAAAACCTAAAAAACCTAAAAGTAAATTAGCTATTTTACCTGTTTACGTATTTAAATCTAGTATTTTTGAAGCTCTTAAAAAAACAAATAATGGATATAATAAAGAATTACAAGTTACTGATGCAATTGATACTTTGATTCATACTAATGAAAAAATTGTTGCACTTAAAACTAATGATAAATGGTTTGATATTGGTACACCTGAAAGATATTTGACTGCATTAAATTATTCATATAATTACAAATATTAGTTTTTGATAGATTTCAATGCATCGATTACTATATTTTGATCATTTTTACTAATACCTGTATAAAATGGCAAAGATAATGTTTCATTATATATTTTTAAAGAATTTTTAAGTGTAGAATATGATTTTGATTTCTTTTTAAAAATTGTAAATAAACTTAAAGGTTTGTAATGAACTGATGTATTGATATTTTTTTCTAATAATTTTGTAAAGACTCGGTTTCTATTCATACCAAATTCAATTTTATCAATATTAATTCTAAAAAGATGACATGCATTATCCTTAAGATCATTTGTATCTGGTAAATTAATTCCATTAATTTTTGAAAGTTGTTGGCAATAATATTTGAATGATTTTTGACGTTCAGAATTTATTTTTTTAATTCTTTTTAGTTGATTTAATCCTAATACAGCTCTAATTTCATCCATTCTATAGTTATAACCTGGTTTTTTGATATCATAATCCCAAGGATAACCTGATGTGTATCTTTGTTTTAATGTTCTATTCATACCATGATTTCTTGTAATTTTGGTAATTTCCGATATTTTTTTAGATTTTGATATGATCATCCCTCCTTCTAATGTTGTTATATTTTTCGTTGGGTAAAAACTAAAACAAGCTGCATCCCCAAAAGTTCCTACGTGTTGTTTTTTATATTTAGTACCAATTGCATGTGCACAATCTTCAATTATAAACAATTTTTCTTTTTTTGCAATTTTCATAATATCATTCATTTTACAAGCTTTACCAGCTAAATGTACTGGGATAATTGCTTTAGTTTTTTTTGTTAAATTATTTTTTATAGAATCTATGCTGATATTATGATCATGTATATCTACATCTGCTAATATTGGTGTTGCACCTGCCATTAAAACGGCGTTAGCAGTTGCTAAAAATGTCATATTTGGTACAATCACTTCATCATTTTTTCCTATGCCTAGAGCTTCTAAAGAAAGATGTAATGCAGAAGTAGCATTAGAAACTGCAGTTGCATATTTACTATTGGTATATTTTCCAAAGGCTTTCTCAAATTTTTCCGTATTTGGACCATTTGTGAGAATTGTTGAATTAAACACTTCTAACATTTTTCTCTTGTCTTCTTTAGTTATTTTAGGAATAAAAAACGGAATTTTTTTATTATTCATAATCTCTTTTTTATTTAAGTTGTTTAGTTTTATAGATTACTTTTATAAGCGATGAAATTATTCTCCTATTTTTTGTTTTAAAATTGGATTATTCTCTGAGTCTTTGTTAATAGAACCATCACTGTTAGTTACAAAAATTTCTTTATTTGTAAATGAATCACATATGTTATGAAATTCATTTATTGTAATATCTGCATATTTTAAAAACTTATTTAAATATTTTTTAGGAATTTTTCCTTCATTATTTTTAACTAGATCTATACCTTGATCTCTGGTAATTCTTTCATATCTAATTTCAATTGATGCATGATCTGTAGCTCTGCCAAATCCATATTTTAGAAATTTAAAATAATCATGAAAAACAGTAAAGTAAACATCCAAATTTTCAAATTTTTGATACGTACCTTCTATTGGTATTTCATTTTCAACAAAACCTAACCCTTTAACCAGTTCTAATTGTTTGAATATTTCCCATTTGATATAAGTTCCTAAGAAAATTCCAGTTACACCAACTTCTCTAATTTCTTCATCTGAAGGATAAATGTAAGGTAGTAGATCTCTCTTATCAAAACCATACTTTGTCATATCTGCTGGTTTTATTTTATCAAGAAAATATCCGCCATTTTTTTCATTCCATGTTCTATCCAGAATTGTGTTTTCATCCATATTTGTAGGCATTCCATATTCTAATTGTGGATTTTCTCCCCATACTATGAGTGGAATCTTGTATTTTACAGCAATTTGAACAGGCACTGTGTAAATACCCATGTGCTCTGGCCATTGAAAATCTCCAAGTTCAGTTAATCCAAATTTTGCAAGTTTTAAGTATGTGTCCGGTTTTGTAGAGAACTCAATACAATCAACATTCAATTTTTTTAAATTATCAAGATTTTTTCTTCCTATGTCTGTTTGATCAAGTGGATGAAATGCAACTGCAAGAGGATTCATTCCAAATGTTTCTTTCATAGCATATGTTTGATATGTGGAATCTCTTCCACCGCTAACTGGAATAATACAATCATAATTACTATCATCTTTATTTTTATATTTTTCAAGAAGTTTTAAGAAATCTTTACGTTTACTTTCCCAATCAACATTTTGTTTAAGTTTATTATTAATACATGCACTACAAATTCCATTTTTATCAAATACTAGTTGTGGTTTTGTATCTGGTAATAAACAAAATTTACAATATTTCATTGATTAGAATTTTTAATGATGAATATATGAATTTCGCTATTATAATAAATTATTCTATACTCAAAATTTTGACTTAAAATAAGTTTTTTTCTAAAACTTAAAGTTCAATTTTTGGTTGTACTTTTTCAAATGATTTACCTGACCAACCTTTTTCCTCTGAGTACTCTTCAAGGTAAATTTGAATTGCCTGTCTTTTAACATCTTTTGTGATGTATCTTGCACCATGAGCTGAATATGGTCCATCTTGTAATAATATCATCGTATTATCCAGATTATATGGCTCAAAAATTATTTTTGACTCATCTTCTTCTGATGCAACATATGTTCCACCAGGATCTCCTTTCTCCCATCCCTTTGAAAAATTGAAAAATATGATCAATGTACTTGGACCATCATTGTGTATGTGTGGTAATTGGAATCCGCCTTTATGGTATAAAGTAAATCTAAAAGTTTTCATTTTATTAACTGGAATACCTGAAAATTTTTTTATATTATCAACAAATTCTTCTGAATGTAAAAATTGATTAAATCTATTCCATTCTAGACTTAAATCAGGATCATCTCCTTTTCCGGCATAATAACCACTATCATAATCTGCCCAACCTCTATACCATTGATTTTTTGAAAATTCTGTACTGGTAGACCATTTTTCATCATTTTTATCATATTGAGGATATGTTTCACATAATTTTTCATAAAAATCTCTATTTAGAATTTCTTCAATGAATGCAAACTTGAATGGTTTATTATTTTTAAAAGTATCCGATTGTTTAAACAAATTATCCCAATTACAAATATCATCAAAATTATTTTCAGTCAAATTTATTCGTCCTTAGTAGATTCCAATATTTCATTATTCATTTTATATAAAATACTAGTTAAAATCATTTTATAATATTTTTTTATTAGTGGTTGAAGAATTTTAGCTTTTAATGATAATTTTAAATTTAGTTCAAAAATTATTTCAGTACCTATCTTATTTTTTTTAAATACCGTATTAATTGTGGTTCCTTTTGCAGGTCCAGATATAATTTCTGTATGTAGTTTATTTACGTCAATTTTTTTATGAATTGTTTGTTGAATTATTTCTTTTGTTAAGATGGTACTAAAAGCAATTACTTCTTCCGTTTTGGTTTCATTTTTATTAATTTCCAGAATTTTAACTGATTTTAATTGATCTGGAAGGTATTTTGGTAATTTTTCATAATCTTCAGAAAGTTTCATTAATTGTTCTGGTGTGGCTTCAAGATTAAATGAAAAATCTAGGTTACCCACAGACAATTTTTAGAAATTGTTTATTTGAACTTTTCTTTAATTTTATATTTTATAAGTTCCTTTAAAATTTAGAGATTACCTACCTTCTTTGTACGCATAAAAAATAATAGTATCAATACTCTTGATATGTCTGAAATTACAAGGGAATAAGCTAATCCTACAACTCCAAATATGGCCCCAAGTGAGAATATTCCAATAATTAATATTGCAACGGAAGAGATACTTGTAATTACAAGAAACCCACTTCTTTCTTGAGCAAGAAATTTTGATGACAAAAGTGTTGCAATGCTAGTTGGAATTATTGAAATAGATATTATTGGGATTAATTCTAAAGCTGTACTATATTCTGGTAAAAATATTGGAATTATTTTTGGAACAATAAAAATTCCTACTAATGCTAATACAACAGAAAAAAGAATTGTAATAATTTTAATCTTTACGGTATTTTTTCCACTAGAATCTTCTGGAATTGTATATTTTTTAACAATTTCAGGGAAAATAGCTAACAAATGAAGAATCTGAATAGCAAAATAATAATTTCCAAGAACTGTAAAACCAAATATGGGTCCAATAATTAATTTATCTGCTTGAGCATCCAGTATATAGCTCAAATCTAACAAAAAATTATTCATCAAAAATTTACTTTTAGTTTTTAATAAACGAAAATTTAATGGTGTATCTTTGAAACCACGATATATTCTATGGAAGAACGGTAAAAATGATAATCCTATTCCAACTAATACTCCTTCAGCACCTATAACATAATACAACCCCAGGGAAAGTACTACAAATAATATTTTTTGAAGAATAAAATAAATAGAATATTTAGTGTAAAATTTTCTACCTAGTAGTTCTGAAACACTAAGATTATACAATACTGCCCCCATGACGTAAACACTTATTCCAATATTTGAAAAAGAAAAATATAAAACTAAAGCTACAATTATACTTGAAATTATTGATGTAAAATAAATTGTTGATTCAATTTTTATTTTTTTTGCAACAAGAACTGTAATTGCATGTGGACCTCCAATAAAAGCAAGAGACGTTGCTATGCCTGAAATTGAAATATAATAACTTAATTCACCATAATTTTCAGCTCCTAATAAGGCTGCTAGATAAATCCAAAAAAGTCCTGAAATAGCAGCACCTAAAATATTCGCGAACCCCATTATACTAATATGTTTTAAGCCGTCAATATTGGAAAATTTTCCCATATTGACTTGGAATTTTTATTACCTGATAAGAGTTATTATTCATTATCTATTTTCTTTTTGAATGTTATAGAATATACTATTAAAAATTTAATAATAAATAAGATTATTTTTACAAATTTGTTTTTTTGCCAAATAAATGACCACAAACTAAATTTGAAAAACGGTCTCTAGTAGGATTATATCTATAAATCATATATTCAAATCCAGAATCATCTAATACTTTAGTCAATTCATTAAGATTATGTTTAGTATATTCAAAAGCTTCATATTCAATTTTTACTTGTTCTACTTTTTCTAAATCTTCTTGTTTAATAAAAAATTCACATCCTTTACAATCAAGTTTTAATATGTCCACATGATGTATGTCAAATTTAACAAGTGCGGAAGATAAACTATATCCTTGTACATCATCAAACACTGTAACATCATTACCATGTGCATTATATACAAATGATGAGACTCCAGCAATGTCAGCTTGGTTTGAATGATAAAATTTTAGCATTCCATCTTTTCCAATTGCTGCATTAATTGGAATAATTCTTTTTGCCAATTCAGGATTGAGACTAAGATTTCTAATCATTGCATCAAAATGAGCTTTCATTGGTTCAAAAGCATATACTTTTGCACCTCTACTTGCATAATATAATGGAGTATCACCACATTCTGCTCCAACATCTACCACAATTTTATTTGTATAATCATCTTGATTACGTATAGTGTGGATATCCATTACAAAGGCCTCGCCAATAGTATTTCCTGGATGAATAGAATCAATATAAAATTTTACTCCCTTTGAAGTTTCAATAATTTTCTTACCATTTTGTTCAGTTATTACAAGTGTTTTATCGCGAAAATCTATAAAATTAATATTGGTAGTTTCAAAATTAGCACCATATCTTGAACCTTCAAATAAAGTTTCAATTAAATTTTGATCTTCATATGACATATTATCTAGAGGAATTGAAAAGGTATTTCTTAAATCTAAAGTTAATTCTATTTTTCTGTCAGATGTAATTTTGAAAGAAGTGCAATACATTAAAACTCCCATAAATGCCATCATTACCTGAAATTTAGATGAATCAAAATTAATTACATGTCCTTTAACTTTAAGACGCATTTTTTTCCTACCCATTAAAATAGAAAAAAGTAATCCTATTCTGTTATCAATTACATCAATAAAAGGGAGAAGATAGTAAATAATACCTAATTTTTGAAAAGGGGTCAATCATCTCACAAAAATACAATTTTAAATTTAAGTGTATTTAGTAATCAAGGATTATCTAAATATCAAATATATGACATGAAAGAAATATTTTAGATGAATTATTTTAGTTGCATTTTTTTTAGTTAACTTAATTATCTATTTTTTCTTAAAAAATTTAATTTTTTTTGCATATTCCTTAGCAAAAAGTTCTAACTTTACTTCATTTTCACTCAAAAATTCCTTCATTTTATTTTCTGTTATAGTTACATCAGCTAGACGACCTCCATGAAAAAATTTTTTAACAGAATTTATATCAAATTCAGTACCATTAAATTCAAATGTATTTTCATTTTTAAATGTAACATACTCATCAAGTGTTTTAAAATCTATTTTTTTCTTTAAACTGCTACTAATTAATTTTGGTAAATCTTCAATTTTTTCTAAACGTTCAACTGATGGTAATAAAACATAATCAAAATCTGCGCAAGTAATTGCAGGTTTTTCATAAAATGAAGCTTCTAATGCGGCAGTTCCACTTTTTGTAATAACCATAGAACAATTTTTGATCATATCTATTGATGATTCAAAAGGATGAACCATTATTACATTTGGAATATTTGAAATTGCTTGATAAATTTTTTTATCTCTCCAATGTCTAGTTAATTGGGCTGGATGTTCTTTAACATATAGTAGATGATCTATTGGAATAGATTTTGCTATATTTTTTATAAATTCAATATCATTTGTATAAAATGGTGTTGCAATAAGTGTGGAACGTTCTTGTTCTATGTGTAATGGAAAATAAATAAATTTTTTGTTTAAATTAATATTTTTTGTAAGATGCTTGTCAAGATATTCCCAACGACGTTTTGTTTTAATTGAATTAGATATTGCATTTAAAATTGCTTTAATTTTAGAATGACCAAAGTAAGAATAGTGTGTTTTAGTATTATTATTTTTTGTTTTAAATATATAATCAATTGCAGCAGTTAAAATATTTGTTTTATTTCCAAATGGATCTATATTTGCTTTTTTAATTTTATTTGAAAGATTCAATGAATCATAATATTTTCTTAATTCATCAAAATTTCGATGGTCTACTTTCTTTTTCATATTAGATATATCATCAGCATAATGTACATTTTGAGATATTTCACATTTGTATCCAAGAGTTGAAAAGAAAAATGCTAAAGTGGGAATTTTTTTAGATTTACTTAATTCAAAAAATAATTCATCTTGATGCTGATATGGTTCATGCATTATAACATAATTTGGTTGAACCTCAGTTAATACTGATTCAAAAAACTTGCATTCATTTTCTAATATTGATAGAATTTCATTTTTAGAAAAATTGTGAAAATCATTAAAATCATGAAATATACGATCATTAATAGCTAATTTCCATAATTGAATATCATATTTTTTTTCAAATGATAAAAGATAATCTAAATCTGGGTTTTTAATTGGTAACGTATTATCATGATAAAACCATATTTTTTTAAAATTAACTAAATTTTGTTTTTCAAAAAATGTACGCGTTTTATCAGTTACATCAATAATAGCAAAAAAATCTGCATCAATTTCTTTTTGTAAATAATAACACATACTAAATTGCATTAAATTTGAATCCAACCAAACAATAATTTTATCTCTCATCACTTTTATCTCGAAATTTATTTTTTATAAATGAATTCTAATAAAATTATACGTTAAGAATATTAAATATTACTTATCATAAATATGGAAATTATAATTGTAATTGTGTGCCTGAATTAAAGTTATATCTTTTTATTCATATTTTAAATTTAAAAATTAGATTTGACTTCATATAATCTAGGTTTAAAATTATGAAAGGGATTCTATTACATGGTGGACATGGGACTAGATTAAGACCACTAACTCATACAGGTCCTAAACAATTACTTCCAATAGCTAACAAACCAATGTCTGAATATTGCATTGAATCAATTAAAGAAGCAGGAATTAAAGATATTGCTATAATAGTTGGTGGTCTTGGTTCAAAAAAAGTTAGAGAATATTATGGTACAGGTGAAAAATTTGGTTTATCTTTTACCTACATTGAACAAGATGAGCCAAAAGGTATTGCACATGCAATTCACTTATGTAAAGAATTTGTAAATAATGATAAATTTTTAGTTTTTTTAGGAGATAATATTATTCAAAAATCAATTAATGAATTTGCATTAAAATTTGAAAAATCTGATTTTGATGCAACAATTTTGTTATGTAAAGTAGATAATCCTTCTAGATTTGGTATTGCTTCAGTTAAAGATGGAAAAATTATAAAAATTATCGAAAAACCAAAAAATTCATCTTCAAATTTAGCAGTAACTGGAATTTATTTTTTAACTACTAAAATCTTTGAAATTATTGATAATTTAAAACCCTCCTGGCGTAATGAGTTAGAAATAACTGATGCATTAGATATTTTATTAGAAAAAAATCATAATTTGAGTTATGAAATAATTACTGATTATTGGAAAGATACGGGAACTCCTGAAGATATTATACATGCTAATGGACAATTAATTGAAAAAATGGATCAGTTCTTTTTTGGGATTAAAGAGAATAATGTAAAAATTACTGGAAAAGTGATTGTAGGTAGAAATTCGTTAATTAAATCCGATGTGATAATAAATGGCCCTGTTATAATTGGAGAAAATTGTTTAATAAACTCAGGAACAATAATTGGCCCAAATGTCAGTATAGGTAATAATTCTAATATTTCAAAATGCAATCTAATGAATTCAATTATTATGGAAAATTGTAAAATTGATTTAGATGTGAATATTAAAAATAGTATAGTTTCAAATAATTCTGAAATAATTTCTGATAATAAATCAAATAATGAATCCGTTTTTCTTTTAGGCGAAGGAACAAAAATATTTTTTTAAATACTACATTAACCATATATTTATTCAAATTAGTAGTAAACCATATAACATTAATACAATATTTTTACTCTAGGTAGTCTAAATTTTATTATGGATATTATTTAAAAATGAAACAATCTATTCAACTTTCAAAATATAATTTATTTTATTTAATATGTGGAATTTGGTTTATTGGTTTATTTTTTAGACTATTCTATTTTGATGAAACAATTCCACTTAATATGGATGCATTATCTTATTTTACATATTCTGCAGACATTACTTCTATTGGAAAACTTCCAGAAACTTATGATGTAGCAAAACCGGGTTGGTCCTATTTATTGGCAGTAGTTTTTTCAGTATTTAATTTTGAATATACTATGCAATATATGCAATTACAAAAATTACTTTCAATATCAATATCAAGTTTAACTGTATTTCCATTATTCTTTCTAATTACAAAATTTTCTCAAAGTAAGTATGCTTTATTGGGAATTTTAATATTTGCTGTAGAGCCTAGAATTATTCAAAATTCAATAAGTGGAAATGCTGAATCAATATTTATTTTTTTCCTTGTTACAACTATTTTGTTATTTTTAAATAAAAATAATAAAATTATTTATTTATCCTTTTTATTTGCGGGAATTGCAACAATCATTAGACCTGAAGGCCTGTTTTTATTTATTGGAATTTCTATTTCCTATATCATTAGATTTAGAAAAACACAATTTGTAATTCCCAAGTATATTTTTGCATTAATCATATTTATTTTAATTTTAACTCCTGTAGTATTACATAAGGAACAAGAGGGTATGTATGATTCAGTTTTTCAACGTGCATACTTTACTTTATTTGAAAATGATAGTTACGATAAAAAAACCCAAGAAACCATTACTAACTATGAACAAGTAGATTCATCTCAAAAAAACTCTAATGTATTTATTTCTACTATGACACATTTTTTCAAATATTTAGGTTGGGTTTTAATTCCATTGTTTGTTATTCTAGCTCCAATTGGATTTATCTTATTTTTTAAAAATTTCAATATAGAAAAATTAACAATTATAATCTTGACCTTTTCGATGGCAGTGCCTGCATTATATGCATATTCATTTCCATTATTTGAATTAAAATATTTATATTTTTTATTTCCAATGTTTTGTATTTTTGCAACGTTTTCATTGAAACCAATATTTGAAAAATTTAAGAAAAATAATATTTTATTTTTTATATTTTTTATTATAATATTATCATCCAGTCTTTTATTCACAGATTATAAAATTGATTATAAAAAAGAGCATGACGCTGTTATTATTGCAGAATATGTCGTAAAAAATACTTCAGTAATTAATAATTACTATCCTGAAAGCATACACATTTCTGGAATTCAAATTATGGATAATTGGAAGAATTATCAAGAATTTTTTCAAAATAATGAGAGAATTACTGGAATAATAGATTCTCCAAGTCTAATTGTTACTATTGTAAATGCAAATGAGTATAAAACATTAGATTCTTTTTTAATTAATTCTGAAAATAAAAAAATAACTCATTTAATTTTAGATGGTTCTGATAGTCAACCTGATTTTCTTAATGAAATTTTTTATGATGAACAAAAATATGATTTTATAGAAAAAATTTATGATTCAAGTGATTATGATTTAGAATATCATGTTAAAATATTTAAAATTAATTAAAAATAACAAAAATTATTTTTTTGATAACTAATTATTTTTAATCCAAATATTAATAAATTATTTTTAAATTTGTTTAGATTATTCCTTAATCACATTTTTATGCTTAGAATCCAATACTTCATTATGGATAATGAATATGAAATTATCAAATTAGAAAAACATGATACCAAAGATATTCATGATCAACATCAAAATGGTTCATTGACTGTAGTATGGCGTGATTGGGATAAAATTCTAATTAATGATCCTAAAATGGTGTATATATCATCAGTAAATCCTGGTGAAGTTAAAGGACCACATTTACATAAAAAAAGGAATAGCTACTTCACCTGTATTCATGGTAAAGTAATTTTTATATTAAAAAATAACGATGATACTTTTTCTGAAATAGAATCTTCGTCTGAAAATCCAATTTTGTTAAAAATTCCTCCAGGAATGCCTTCTGCTCATATTAATATTTCAGATAATGTATCAAGAATTTTGGCTTTGGCAGATGTTGCATGGAAACCTAATGACAATGAAATGGATAATGTTACATTTGATGATTATGATTGGAAAAAATGGAATTAATTGCTATTTTTTTAAAATAACAGTATAAATTTTTTTAGAAAATAATTACAATTATTCTTTAATCATATCTATTAAATGATGTAAATTCAAATTTTTCTAAAATTTTACTCATTTTTGATAATGTTTTTTCAAGATTATGATATGTGATAAAATTATCTTTTGCTGATAATTTTATTTTTGGCATATACTCTGGTGTCAATTCCCATGAATGAATATAGAATGTTGCAGGTATGTTATTTTTTTCATAATCTTTTATTGCATTTTCAACTATTTTTTCTGGTAATGTTCTAACATAGAATCCACCTCCAGCGGGAATTTTTTTTCCTAAAAATTTAGTAATCATAATGGGAAATTCAGTAATTATTGCTTTAGGATCTTCATTTTCTAAAGATTTACTACTAATTTGATAGGGTCTTTTTTTAGCATTTGGTAATCCATACATACTTGTTTTTGCAGGAACTACGCTACTGTCATATTGATATCCATTTGATTCCAATACCTCAATTAACCAATTAGTTGATTCATTTAAAGAAAAAGTAGGTGCTCTAAAACCTTTAGATTTTCCTGAAGTTATTTTATCAAATACTTTTATTTCTTCTTCAAATTTTTCTTTAAAATTTAAAGTATCTAGTCTTGTATGATGCATAGTATGAAATCCAATTTCATGACCATTTTCAATAATTTTATCTAAAATCTCTGGTTCATATTCTAACAATTCACCAACAACAAAAAAAGTTGCATAAGTATCATGATGATTTAACCATTCAATAATTTTATCAATTCCTTTAATTATTTCTGGTTTTTTTTCTTCATTTGTTAAAACTTTTTGAATTAACTCTGGATGAAACCAGTCTTCAAAATCTATTCCTAATAAATTCAATTTTATCTCATACCTTCAATCAACTTATATTTTTTTAATTTAATTATTTTCAAAATCAAGTTTTTTTATCACTCTTGCAGGATTTCCTAAAACGACACAATTATCAGGTATATCTTCAAAAACTGCACTTCCTATTGAAACAATTGCATTTTTACCAATTGTTACCCCTGCAGTAATTATTGCTCCTGGATTAATTACAGCTCCCGACTTAATTGTAACTTTAGCAATTTTTCTAGGATAATGTGTTTTTTTTAAAATTAAATTTGCAGTTGGATTAATGTGGCCAAAAATCATAGCATTTGACCCTATTGTAACATTATCTCCAATT
>Ga0308019_10000965_pt1 | contig 17853 bp, 10 predicted proteins | sample Neamet284_FD_203135 | JGI IMG/M metagenome (GOLD analysis project Ga0308019, IMG submission 203135) | Marine microbial communities from water near the shore, Antarctic Ocean - #284 | ecosystem: Environmental > Aquatic > Marine > Unclassified | place: Southern Ocean | collected 2014-10-01 | reverse complement strand
GGAAGGTCAATGTCTTAATTTTCTTTGTCACAATATCTAATTGATAAACTTCAGAGTTTCTTGGCTCTAAATCTGAGTCATCGTGTAAATTAGCTGAAAATAGTATTTTATTTTTTGTAATCCATTTGGGAGAACCTGCATTATTATTAAGATAAGTAACTTGTCGTGGTGTCCCTCCTTCAACTGGAAGAGTAAAGATCTGAGAAAACCCTTGGGTTAAATATCCTCTTCCATCGCTTCTGTATTTTATTTCATCAATTTCAACAGCTGGCTTATTCCATTTTGCACCTTTAGGCATCTTGGGCATTTTAATTAGCTTGATTGAAGGTTTTTCTACAAACGAAGTAAAAACTAAATATTTGTCATCTTCAGACCAATCAATAGAGCCAAAGGAGTTTTGAATATTGGTAAGCTTTTGTTTAGATTTTTGTTCAAGCCTATATAAATATAATTGAACTGAATCATCAGAATTTGATTTAAAAGTAAACTTATCTCCTGCGTTTGACCAAGTTGGATCAAAATCATTTTGATTTCCAGTTGTTAGTGGAATATTATTTGTTCCATCATAGTTAATCATCCAAATATTTGAATAATTTTTATCTGTCATTATATCTTTAAAGTTTCTTACATAGAGAACTTTTTTTCCATCAGGAGAAATATTTGGCTTTGAAACATATTCTAAACTAAAAACATCAATTGGTTCAAACGTATTATTTGATTGAGAGAAGGATGACTTTGAATATAATATTGTTATGAGAAAAATAGTGGATCTTAAGATTAAATTTTGACGCATAGTATTTGTTAAAGTATTTGTTTTCTAAAGATAAAAAATAAATTATTTACTAAGGTTGTAAAAAAAAACCTCTCCATTTGGAGAGGTTTATAGTTTTGTTAAAGTAAAATTAATTATCAAATCGATCTAAATTCATCACTTTACACCAAACTGAAATAAAATCCTGAATAAACAGATCTTTAGAATCTTCAGTAGCATAAACCTCAGCTAGAGACCTGAGTTCAGAATTTGAACCAAAAATCAAATCAACTCTAGTTCCAACCCATTTAATTTGATTTGATTTACGATCACGACCCTCGAATAAGTCCTGTTCGTCAGAAGTGGCTTTCCAATTTATATTCATATCCAAAAGGTTGACAAAAAAATCATTACTAAGTGTTTCTTTTTTTTCTGTAAAAACACCATGTTTGGAATTATCTGAATTAATATCAAGAACCCTCAATCCCCCTAAAAGAACTGTCATTTCAGGAGCAGTAAGAGTCATGAGTTGTGCTTTATCTACAAGCATTTCTTCTGTGGAAGTTAAAAATTTAGACTTTACATAGTTTCTAAATCCATCTGCGTTTGGTTCCAAAACAGAAAAAGACTCTATATCTGTCATCTCCTGAGCAGCATCTCCCCTTCCAGGTCTAAAAGGAACATTTATATTTTTTCCAGCGTTTTTTATTGCTTTTTGTATTGCAGTAGATCCACCTAGAACGATTAAATCTGCTAATGATAAGTGCTTGTTTTCCTTTTGTGACGTATTAAAGTTGTTTTGTATTTTTTTTAATGCGTTCAGAACAATTGATAACTGATCTGGATTATTAACTTTCCATTTGTTTTGGGGTTCTAAAGAAATTCTAGCACCATTAGCACCGCCCCGCTTATCAGAACCTCTAAAGGTTGATGCTGAAGCCCAAGCAGTATTAACAAGTTGAGAAACAGTCAATCCTGATGAAAGTATTTCATTCTTTAAATGGTCTATATCATTATCATTTATAATTTCATGATTAACCTCTGGAATTGGATCCTGCCATATTAGCTCTTCTTTTGGAGCATATTGACCTAAATATCTTTCTCGAGGACCCATGTCACGATGAGTTAACTTAAACCATGCTCGAGCAAATGCATCAGCAAAGTGGTCAGGGTTTTCAAAAAAATGTTTTGATATTTTATTATACTTTGGATCTTCTTTCAATGCAATATCTGTAGTTAGCATTATTGGAGCGTGATTTTTGTTAGATTCATGCGCATCAGGAACAGTATCCGCTCCAAGACCAGATTTCGGAATCCATTGTTGAGCTCCTGCTGGACTTTTAGTTAATTCCCACTCATAACCAAAAAGATTTTCGAAATAATTATTACTCCACTTCGTTGGAGTAGTTGTCCAAGCTCCTTCAAGACCACTTGTTATTGTATCAGGACCTTTCCCAGACTTATAAGTATTTTTCCATCCTAAACTCTGCTCTTCAATGCTTGATGCTTCAGGTTCAGGACCAACATATTTATCTGGATCAGCTGCACCATGAGTTTTACCAAAAGTATGTCCTCCAGCAATTAAAGCAACAGTTTCCTCATCATTCATTGCCATTCTGCCAAAAGTTTCACGAATATCTCTTGCTGATGCTAAAGGATCAGGTTTGCCATTTGGACCTTCTGGATTCACATAGATTAGACCCATCTGAACTGCACCTAAAGGATTTTCTAATTCGCGATCACCTGTATATCTTTCGTCTGCAAGCCACTCCTTTTCTGGTCCCCAATAAATATCCTCTTCGGCTTCCCAAACATCCTCACGACCTCCAGCAAAACCAAATATTTCAAAACCCATAGATTCAAGAGCACAATCACCGGCAAAAATCATAAGATCAGCCCATGATATTTTTTTACCATATTTCTGTTTAATCGGCCAAAGTAAAAGTCTTGCTTTATCAAGATTTGCATTATCTGGCCAACTATTTAGTGGGGCAAAACGCTGTGTTCCTGAACCAGCTCCACCCCTTCCATCGGCAATTCTATATGTTCCTGCACTGTGCCAGGCCATTCTGATAAAGAAAGGTCCGTAGTGACCGTAATCAGCTGGCCACCAATCTTGTGAAGTAGTCATTAAATCAAAAATATCTTTTTTTACAGCTTCTAAATTAAGTGACTTAAATTCTTTTGCATAATTAAAATTCTTGCCCATCGGATTGGATAGATCAGAGTGTTGGCGTAAAATATTTAATTTTAATTGGTTAGGCCACCAATCTCTATTAACTTGACCATTACCTGCACTTTCTTTTATTATGCCGCCCATAAAAGGACACTTACCTTGACTATTGGTATCAGAGATTGAAGATTTACTAGGATGTGAATTATTATCCATTTTTATATTTGTTTTGTTTTGTTTGTTAATTCTTGGTTTTATAAAAGTATTTAAAATAGATTTAGTTACAATGGAAGAATCATAGTTTATTCTTATGGCATTATTTAAAATTTAAATATATTTATGTAAAACAATTCATTAATATCATGAAAAAGATTCTTTTTTTAATTTCTACTTTTTATTGTTTTCATTTTATTTATGGACAAAATGAAAATAAGGTATTTAATTATGAGGACGTCTATGACATTCAGCATGTGTCTGATCCTCAAATAAGCCCTTCTGGGAGTCAAATTGTTTATCGAAGAATGAGTTTTGATATTTTAAAGGATCGATCAACTGGCAATCTTTGGATCATAAATGCTGACGGGTCTAATCATCAAAAACTTACTTCTAAAGAAGGAGAAGAATACGGCTCTAAATGGTCTCCATCAGGAAATCGTATTGCCTTTATTAGCTCAACTAGTGAAGGATCTGAAATCTATATTTTTTGGAAAAATACTGGTAAAATCGCTCGAATTTCTCAATTAAATGGAAATCCTTCAAATCTCTCTTGGGCTCCTAACGAAGAAAGTATTGCTTTCACGATGAATGTGAAATCTCCACCCCCCCTTTTAATACAAATGCCAAAAAAACCAAAGGGAGCTAATTGGGCAAAACCTGCAAGAATTACAGATCGTCTTTACCACGAAGCTGATGGTAAAGGATATATAGAGCCTGGTTTTAAACATGTCTTTACTATCTCTTCAGAAGGGTCAGGAGTAAATCAATTAACCGAAGGAGATTATAATCACAATGGACCTTTATCATGGTCTTCTAAGAGTTCAAAAATTTATTTTTCTTCAAACAGAATTAAAGATTGGGAATATGATTTTAGAAACTCAGAAATATATAGTGTCTCATTAAATGACAAAGTGATCAAAACTCTAACTGATAGAAATGGTCCGGATTCCAAACCACTAGTTTCCCCAAATGGAAAATACATAGCATATATTGGATATCAAGATAAAGTTCAGGCATATCAAAACAGAAGTTTATCTATAATGTCCTCCGATGGCAAAAATAGTAGAGTAATTAGTGCTGAAATTGACTCAAGCATAAATCAATACTTTTGGGACTCAAAAAGTCGTGGATTATACCTAAGCTATGACCATCATGGTGATACTAAAATTAAATACCTAAGCCTTTCTGGAGAAATCAAAAAAATTGCTGATCAATTGGGGGGAACTTCTATAGGACGTCCTTATGGAGGAGGATCTTTTTCAGTCTCTAATGATGGGAAAATAGCATATACCTATACCCTTCCGTCCCATCCAGCTGAATTAGCAATTATCGACTTAAATGGATTCAAAAAAATTACAACTATTAGTGATCCCTTGTTAAAAAATAGAAACTTATCAAAAGTAGAAACTGTTTGGTATAAATCATCTTATGATAAAAGAAACATTCAAGGATGGATTGCTTATCCCCCCAACTACGATCCAACTAAAAAATATCGTTTTCTTGTTGAGAATCATGGTGGACCAATTTCAAATTATGGTAATAGATTTTCTGCTGAAATTCAATTATTTGCTTCAGCAGATTATATAGTATTTTACCCAAATCCAAGAGGAAGTACAAGTTACGGTGCTGAATTTGCAAATCTACTCCATCATAATTATCCTGGTCAAGATTATAACGATGTAATGGATGGTGTTAATTATTTTATTTCTAAGGGAATTGCACATGAAGATAAACTATATGTAACCGGCGGAAGTGCTGGAGGAATAATGACAGCTTGGATGATTGGTAAAAACAATCGTTTTGAAGCTGCAGCAGTTATTAAACCCGTTATGAATTGGATAAGTAAAACTCTGGTAGCTGACAACTATTTTCAATATGCAGATACACGTTTTCCAGGACAACCCTGGAATAATTTTGATGCTTATTGGGGATTTTCACCTTTATCTTTAGTCGGCAATATTGAAACACCCACCATGGTGATGGTTGGAATGAACGATTTAAGAACACCTCCAAGCGAGGCAAAACAATTATATCATGCATTAAAGCTTCGCAAGATTCCTACTGTATTTGTGGAAATTCCTGAAGCTAGTCATGGAATTGCAAAACGCCCTAGTAATTTGATAAGTAAAGTTGCTCATATTTTAGCCTGGCTAAATGATTACTAACGAGTTACATTTACAATAACAAAAAATGATTAATATTATTTAAAATCGTGCTCACTTTTAATATAAATTTTCTAAATTAGTTTAACAAATTTTTAACAAAATCATAAAAATGAAAAGACATACCAAGATATTTTTATTATTTGTATTTGCAGTTAACATTGGTTTTTCACAAAAAACTATAACTGGAAATATAAGTGATGACAATGGTCCTTTACCTGGGGCAAACATTATAGAACAAGGCACTAATAACGGTGTTAGTACTGATTTTGACGGAAATTATGAAATAATTCTTGAAGGCGAATCAAGTATAATTGAGGTTAGCTACACTGGTTTTATTTCTCAAAATATTAATGTTGGAACCCAGTCTTCTGTTAATGTGATCTTAGAAGAAGATACTCAGCTTTTACAAGAAGTTGTCGTTACCTCTTTAGGGTTTAAGGTGCTTCGTGACGAACAGGGATCCGCATCCTCTATCGTTAGTACAGAGGCTGTAGTTAGATCAGGAGAACCAACACTTTTAAATACTCTTAGTGGAAAAGCAGCAGGTGTGCAAATTCGTAGAGTAAGTGGTGATCCAGGTACTGGATCTACGATAAGAATTCGAGGAGCTAACACCATATCAGGTGCTAGTGATCCTTTATTTATAGTTGATGGCGTTCCTATGGATAATTCATCAAACTATAATAGTGGCGATGGTCGTGGTTCAAGAGCTGGAGGAGTTTCCAATGGATCAAGAATAAATGATATTAATCCAGCTGACATTGCTTCTATTACAGTGCTAAAAGGATCCTCTGCTGCTGCAGTTTGGGGAAGTAGAGCTGCCAATGGAGTGGTCGTTATTACTACAAAAGAGGGGCAATCTGGAGAAGCGAAAATTACATTTTCTTCGTCCTATTCAATGGATGAAGTATCTGAAAGAATTCCTATGCAAAATTTATTTGGACAAGGTCGAAGTGGATCTTATGGTGCAACTCGAGCAGAATCATGGGGAGACTATATTCCTGATCGCTCTGGAGGAGTTGACAGCTTTGATAACTCAGGAGGATTTTTTACTGCAAAAGATGGATCTCTTTATCGTCCTATTACAGCAAAGAATTCAAAAGATACATTTGTAGATAAAAACTGGAACAATGCCATGCAAACAGGAATAGTTCTTCAAAATGACTTAACTATTAGCGGAGGATCAGATACTGGAAAATATTTTTTTAGTGTTTCTAATCTGGCACAAACAGGTATAATTAGAGGTTCATCTTACGGTAGAACAAATTTACGTTTTAATTATAATGCCAAATTAAATGATATGATTACGTTATCTAATAAAATGGCATATACTTACAGTCAAACTAATCGTATTCAGGGAAATTCAAATACCGCTGGTATAATGTTAGGATTACTCAGAACCCCTGCCGATTTTGATAATGAAGATTATATAGGCACCTACACAAGTTCCTCTGGTGAGGAAACTCAAAATAGACACAGATCTTACAGAAGATATTTGGGTAATTCTCAAAATCCTTCCTATAATAATCCGGGATGGACTGTAAATGAGCAGACATCGCTTGCAACTGTAAATAGAATAACTGCCACACCTCAAATAACAATAAAACCAAACAACTGGTTCGAATTTATTACAAGAGGTAATATCGATTTTGCTGATGACAGAAGAACGACCTTGTATCCTATAGGGAGTGCGGGTAGCGCATTTAATAATGGTGCATTTTATGAAAGTGAAATAGCTCAGCGCCAATACAGCCTCGATTTTATTGGAAGAGCTACTACTGAAATTAGTTCTGATATAAGTCTCACATCAACTGTTGGTTGGAGTATAAATGATAGATCATATAACAGAAATTCTGGAAGTGTAACTGGTTTTTTAGTTGATTCTCAAAAACCAACAACATCTCTAAATTCTGCTGCTGAAGCAACATCTTTTGGAAATTACAGAACTTTTAGAAGATCAAATAGAGGATATGGAGTTTTTAAATTTGACATGTATGATCAGCTTTATATTGAAGCTTCAGCGGGACTAGAGTCTTCTTCTACTATCAAAGGATCGTTTTTTTACCCATCTCTTGATGCAGCATGGAACTTTACTAAAAGTGCTGTTCAGTCAAGTCTGTTGTCTTTTGGAAAAATTCGTGCCTCATGGGGAAAAGTAGGTGTTGCGCCTTCACCTCATCAAATGCAAACACTAGCTGAAGGAGGTTTTAGTTACTCTTCGTACAGTGATCCTATTGAGATTGATTCTTTTGGAGGAGGTTTCAGACTAGATAATAATTTAGGAAATCCAAATCTCGTACCTGAAATTAAAACAGAATGGGAAATTGGAGCCGATTTAAGGTTTTTTGATAATGATTTAACTCTTGGTTTTACATATTATGATAATGTAATTGATGGTATTTTACTTGATGTTAATCTTGCTCCTTCTTCTGGTTTCTCCACTCAATACGGAAATTTTGGGGCTATGACAAACAATGGTCTTGAACTTGATTTAGGATGGAAAGCTATCAAAACACAAGATGTAAAATTGTCTACATCCATCAATTGGTCAACAAACACAAATGAAGTTACTGACCTATATGGAACAGAGACCATTAATTTAAGTCCTGGAGCTTCTGCTAGTTCTAGAGCAATTGTAGGTGAACAACTTGGGGTTCTATTTGGAACAGGTTCTCAAACAAATCCAGACGGAAGTTTTATTTTAGATGAAAATGGATTTCCTCAAATAACTCCTAGTCCTGTTATTTTAGGTGATCCAAACCCTGACTGGAGAGCTGGATTAGGATTTAATCTTGATTATAAAAAACTGAGTCTTAATGTTGTAGTAGAACATTCCCAAGGTGGAGATTTTATGCCAAGGACATTATGGGTTCTTCACAGGTTTGGAACTACAACAGCTACATCTAATCGAACTACAACCACACAGGATCTTAGAAATCATGACGGAGATCTTATTCTTTCAGGAACAACTGTGCGTGGAAATGTCCAAGATTTTGGAGGAGGAAATGTACTTCTTGACGAAAACTGGTATAGAACAGGAATTGGAGGAGGCTTTGGTGATAACCAAGCATATAATTTCGGTGTCTATGATGCGACATTCACCAAAGTAAGAGAACTTTCATTAAGTTATTTAATTGATAATGATAACTTAAATTCTCTCCTTGGATTAGATAATATTAGATTAACCGCAACTGGAAGAAATCTAATTAATATTAATAATGTTCCTGGAATTGATCCTGAAACTAATCAATATGGTGTTGGAAATGCACTTGGACTGGATTATTTTACTAATCCACAAACCAAATCTGTTTTATTTTCAGCAGCCTTTAATTTTTAATTAAAAAAACATGAAAAAAATAACATACAAAATAATATTATCTCTTTCTTTAATCTTTGCAGTATCGTGCGAAAAAATGACAGAGGGAATTAATGACAACCCAAATGATATCATTGTTGGTGATGTTCAAGAGCGCTTATTTTTAACAGGTGCACAATTAGCAAATATTCAATTAAATTGTGGACATTTAAATAGAATTGGTGGAATGTATTCTGGACAATTGATAGGTTATTCATCCCTATATTCCAATATATATGGATTTAGTCTTTCTACTGCTGAATCAAATAGTGAATGGAATTATATTTATGTTAATATACAAGCAAACACGAAGCATATAGCAAATAATTCTAGTAATCCTTTATTGACTGGAATTGCAAAAATAATTGAAGGTCATGCATTTGGAACTGGAGCATCACTATTTGGTAATATTCCATTTTCTGAGGCTGGTAATCTTGCAATTTCAGATCCTGTATTTGATTCTCAAATTGATGTTTATACAGGTGCAATTGCTCTTTTAGATGAGGGGATTTCAAATTTAAATAGTGCTAATGCTGGAGTCATTTCAGAAGACATTTACTTTGGCGGAGATAAGGCAAAATGGATAGCTGCTGCTTATACTCTAAAGGCTCGTTTTTATTTACATCAAAAGGATTATGCAAGTGCGTTCACCGCAGCTCAAAACGGAATATCTTCAGCTAGTGGAGATATGAAGTATAATCCACCTGGAGCGGCAGGTTCTGGAGATAGAAATCTTTTTTGGACTATTTTAGAAGGGTCTCGCTCTGGAGATATCGGAAATAGTGATACTGAATCTGTGGATGGTATTGAGACTCTAAAAGAAAGTTATTTAATTCAGATGCTAGATGCAAGCAATGCTTTATCTAGGAATAATTCTAAAACCGATGAAACAGCAAGAAAAGGTTTTTACACCATTGATTCAAGTGGAGGCGTAGCTAATTCTGGAATACTTGAAGAAACTCAACCTCAAAACATGGTTACATTTTTTGAAAATGAATTGATATTAGCTGAATGTGCTGCCCGTAACGGAACGTTAGAGAGTGGTTTACCTCATTTAAATAATGTTAGAGCCTGGATGAATACTGGTGGTCATGTTAATTCTAATTTTCAAAGCGAAACTTATTCCTATTTAGCTTATGATGCGGCTGATTTTGAAAGTGGAGGAATTGAAAATGCAGATGGAGTAAATTCTAAAATAGCATTTCTTAGAGAGGTTATTGAAGAAAGATATGTTTCAGGATTTGGAATGCATATGCCATACAATGACTCTAGAAGACTGCGTAAATCAGATTCTAATATTGCGGTTCCATATATTTTGGTCGATGGTCCACAAAGTGGTCCTTGGCCTGAAAGAATGCCATATGCAACAACAGAATTGAATTCTAACTCAAATTCTCCAGCTGAAGACCCTGGAATTTTTGAAACTACAGAGGTTAATAAATAATTAACTTTTATTTTATTTTTTAAAAAGGCTTGTGTAAACACAAGCCTTTTTTTATTTTAACATTAAATATGATTTGCTATGGAAGGGGATTTTAAAAAATTATCAATACTTATTTTCTCAATTGCAATATTATACGGATGTAATAATATTCCTAATAAGTATTCAAATGATATAATTTCTTCCGCTCATCCTCTTGCATCACTTGCCGGAAAAGAAATTTATCAACTAGGAGGAAATGCTTTTGATGCTGCCGTGGCTGCAGCTTTTACCTTGTCGGTTGTAGAGCCAAGCATGAGTGGAATTGGCGGGAGACTTCAAGCTATTTATCAAACTAAAGATGGAAAAGTTTCAGGTGTAGACGCCTCTACTGAAGTTCCCATACAATATAAACCCTCTGAAGAAAAACATTCCTATGGTTATCCAACAATTGGAATTCCAGGTGTTGTTGCAGGTTTAATTAAATTACAAAAAGAGAATGGGATATTATCCCTTAAAGAAGTTCTTGCACCGGCAATCAAATATAGTAAAGAAGGGTTTTCAATTCTTCCAGGAGAAGCAATAAGACAAGGAATGGCTCTTGAAAAAATCAATGAGTTCGAAGGAACTCGTCATCATTTTTTAAAATCTGACACTACATCTTACAAAGCCGGAGATCTTTTTGTTCAAAAAGATCTTTCCATGGTTTTACAAAAAATTGCTAATCAAGGACATAAAGGATTTTACGAAGGGGAAATTGCTCAAAAGATAGTTTCTGATATTCAAAAAAATGGAGGCATTCTAACTCTTGAGGATTTAAAAAATTATAAAGCTTTGACTTCGAGGATTGTTGAAGGAAAATATCAAGGTCATAAAATACACTCTTTATACTTGCCTTCATTTGGAGCAATAACAATTCAAATTTTACAGATTTTAGATAACTTATCATCTGCAAAAAATGAAGAAGAATGGGCAATTAATATAGGTAAAGCTACAAAGATGGCTTATACTAACAGAAAATATCAAATTAATGAAGATTCTTTAAAGTCAATTTTATCTTATGATCAAGCAAAAATATTAGCTAATAAAATTCAAAAAAATGATGTTGCTTTTAATTTTGATAATGATAATTTACCCAAATCATGGGTTGCAAAAATGGGACATACAACTCATTTAACCACTGCTGATAGAAATGGGAATATTGTGAGTCTAACCCAAACAGTTGGGCCTCTAATGGGCTCAAAAGTCGCTACTAAGGGGCTTGGATTTATATATGCTGTAACTCTTGGAGGGTATTTAGGAGATTACAAACCTGGAGATAGAGCAAATTCTCATATTTCCCCAACACTAATTTCTAAAAATAATTCACCCGTATTAGCTCTTGGAGCAGCTGGAGGTAGTCGAATTATCACGGCTGTAACACAAGTTGCAAGCAGATACATAGATCAAAAAAATACTTTAGAAAAATCACTAATGCTACCAAGGGTTTATCCCTTTGAGGATACTTTGTGGATAGAAGATCATCCTGGGGTAAAAAAATTAAATGCTGAACTAAATATTGTTATAAATCCACATAAAATGATCGATGGAATTGCTCGTTTTGGAAGAGTTCATGCTGTTGCACTTGATTCAATAAATAATAAATGGATAGGAGCAGCAGATCCAGATTGGGAGGGCACAACTGAAATAAACGAAAAATAATGATTAAAAAAATTATATATCTATTTGTTTTTTTAAATACAACCTTAATTTTTTCTCAAGAAAAAGAAGAGATTTTATTTGTAGGGAATAGTTTTACTTTTTACTGGAACCTTCCATCAATTGTTCAAGAAATGTCGGATGAAAGAAATCTAAATTGGAATGTTACTCAATCTACTGCTGGAGGTGCAACACTTAAACAACATTGGTTAGGTGAAAAAGATCTTAATACTAAGAAACTAATTAAAACGAATTCTTATTCTAAGATTATTTTTCAGGACCATAGTATGAATCCAATTATAGCTATCGATTCTACAAAAAAATATTATACTCAATTTAAAAAATTAACACCTTCGACTACAAAAACATATTTTTATTCAACTTGGATGTATCCGAAAATGGATGATCCAGATAGAGATTTGCTCAAAAAAAATCCTATTGAAAAAAATCTTATAAATTCTGGAATTAATAAATCAAGTATGTTAGTTCTTGTGGGTAAAGCATTTGATATATTTAAGTCTAAATATCCAGAGCATAAATTGTTAGGAGACGACATGAAACATCAAAGTGCAAATGGAACTTACCTGGCAGCATGTGTTATATTCTCAACGCTAAGCAATCAATCCTCAAAAGGATTAACATATAGATACTCTGGAAAGGATAGTAACGGAAAAAAAATATATTATATATTAACCAATGGTGGTGTTGCTGAAAAATGTCAAGAAATTGCTGATTCAATTGTTTTTAATAATGAATAATTTTAAGTTCAAGTACACTTATTTTTTATTTACTTTTCTTCTAATAAATACTTCCTGCTCTTCTAATAAAGAAGATGAGGTTGCATTTGTCATAAAACCAACTACAGTTAATCCGATCGATAATCAGGGACCCCTTCTAAGTTCTAATTCAACAGGAGTATTTCGTTTTACAGCAATTGGTTTTTTTAGCAATAGAACCATTAATGTTTATTATCATATTCCCGATGGAGATATAAAATCAATGCCCATATTGATGTCTTTTCATGGTGGATCAAGAAATGCTGACGATTATCGTGATTATTGGACTGATATGGCAAATAATTCTAATTTTATGGTTTTTGCTCCCGAATTTGAATCAGTAGATTTCTCATCTGATGAGTATAACCTTGGGAATATTTTTGATGATGGTGATAATCCGAGTACTGGAACTTATAATCAACAAGAAGAATGGACTTTCTCTATGTTAGATCCTTTATTTGAATATATTAAAAGTGAAATTAATGGATCACAAGAGACCTATAATGGCTGGGGACATTCTGCAGGATCTCAGTTTCTTCACCGCTTTGTTTTATTTATGCCAGAGAGTAAATTAAATATTGCTGTTTGTTCAAATGCAGGTTGGTATACTGTTCCTGAGTCAGCAATAGATTTTCCTTACGGATTAAGTAAAAGCCAAATAGCTTCATCTACTTTGAATCTAGCTTTTTCAAAAAAATTATATGTTCACTTAGCTGAAAATGATACTAATCCTAATTCATCTTCATTACGCCACAATGATGTTGTTGACAATCAACAAGGTCTTCATAGAAGAGTAAGGGGTCGTTATTTTTATTCAACATCAGAGGAAACTGCAAGCCAAAATCAAACAGAATTTAATTGGATTAAAACCGATGAGGTTCCAAATGTAGCTCACCAAGGAATAAAAATGGCTCAAGATGCTATTAAATATCTTTATCCTGAAGATTAATAGTTTCTATTTTTAGAGATCACTTTTATAATAAGTTCTTAAATATGTGATAAGAACTTCAGCAAAATCTTTAGAAAAAATCGTTCTATTTTCGCTTGTATCTCTAACACCAATCATATTTAACTCAATCTGAATTGCATCTACGGATCCACTATCTCTTGACCCATAGGTTGCAGTGTTGTAGCCTCCTGAAAAATAAAGTTCTCCTTGTTTAGGAGCAATGTCCTCCTTTGATGGAACTGACGCGTATCCCTTAAGTGTCAAAAAATTACCCATCGAGAATTCTCCTGATAATAAGTCAATCAATTTTAAATTATTTAAATTATTATTTAATATACCTTTTACAGACGATTTATTTTTGAAATCTAAACTGTTAATTATTGGATTATTCATTCTCAGATCAGATGATGACAATAGATAACCTAATTCAATTCTTTGTTCTTCATGAGATTGTCCATGAATATCAATAACAAGTCCACTTCCAAATTGATTTTGAATTTCCATTCTAAAATCCTCTACTTGTTTATGAAATAGTTCCCAATATGGAATTGTTTTTTGATCACCGCAATTAGCATTATTTAAAGGTCTATTTAAATCAAGTTTTTTTCGATGTAAATCATTTAATATAATAAAAGGACTGTATCCATTTATTTTCAATTGGGATTCTATTTCTAACGCAACGTCCCTTGTATAACTATCTCTAACTACAGTTGCTTCATTACATGTTCTTGTTTGTATCTCCTCAGGCTCTTGACCTCCCCCATGAACAGAAATAATCAATAAAGGAATAGTACCTTCTCTATAATCGATATATTCACCCCAATTAATTGTTTCAACAATTTGTTTAATCGGCTCAACTTGCTCGGACTTTTCATTTGTTTTTGAACAAGAAACAATTATAAAAAGTAAAAAAAAGAAAACTATTTTTTTCATTATTATTAGAAAATAGACATAAATATACTAATCATCCACAAGGCTTTTAAAAGAAAGTTTGATAATGATTAATAATTTAAATAAATTTATTCATGATATTACATATTAAGTTATGTTCAGATTAAATATTTAAAAAACCCTATTATGAAAAAACTCTTTATTTTTCTTCTTTTAATTTCTTTTTCTATTAAAGCCCAAAATGATAGTCCTAAAATAGATAAGGTTTATTCAAAACAAATTAAACGTTTAGCTAAAACAAAAATAATTAAATCAAGCTTTGATTATATTTTTGATTTAGAATCATTTACTCATAAAAATTTAATTGAACTCACCGAAATTGCTGCTCCTCCTTTCAAAGAAGATAAACGCGCTTCTCGGTTCGCTGAAAAAATTAAAGAAATTGGAGTAGATTCAGTATGGATTGATAATGAAGGAAATGTTCTTGGCCTTCTAAAAGGAGAGATCGGTAAACGTACAGTAGCATTAGATGCTCATCTTGATACTGTTTTTCCAGAAGGAACAGATGTTAAAACCCGTATAAGTAATGATACTATTTATGCTCCTGGAGTAGCTGACGATACCAGAGGCTTGTCTATGCTTTTGACTATTGCGAAAACACTAAAGGATAAAAATATCAAGACAAAGGATAATATCTTAATAGTAGGTACAGTTGGTGAGGAAGGATTGGGAGATTTAAGGGGGGTTAAATATTTATTTAAAAATAATAGTCCTAAAATTGACTCTTGGATTGCCATTGATGGAGGAGAAATTGGTAGAGTTAATATTAAAGGTTTAGGATCTTATAGATATCGAGTTACTTTTAGTGGTCCAGGTGGTCATTCTTGGGGAGCTTTTGGAATGGTTAATCCTCATCATGCTTTAGCATCCGCAATTGATAGTTTTATTGAATCTGCAAATAAATACACTCTTGAAGGCCCTAAAACTAGCTATAACATTGGTGTAATAAAAGGAGGGACTTCTGTGAACTCTATTCCTTTTGAGTCTGTAATGGAAGTTGACATTAGATCTATAGAACCTTCTCGACTTGATGTAATGGAGGGCTTACTTTATGATGCTGTGAACAGTGGTTTAGATAAGCAAAATGGGATGAAACGCTCTGGAGAGTCTTTAACAGTTGAAATAGATAAAATTGGTAATCGACCTTCTGGAGAACTTGAGCCAAGTCTTCCTTTAATTCAGAGAGCTCTAGCTGCAACTGAATATTTTAAAAAAATTCCCAGATTAACAAGAGGCTCCACAGATTCTAATATTCCTATTTCTCTTGGAATTCCAGCAGTAACTATTGGAAGAGGGGGGGTTGGAGGAAATGCACATTCATTAAGTGAATGGTGGTACAATAAAGAAGGACATAAATCTATTCAATTAGCACTTTTATTATTATTGTCAGAAGCTGGATTAGAAAAGTAAAATATTTAGAAAAACAAAAGAGAGCAGCTCTGTTTATAATTTATAACGCCGGATTATTCCAATAGGTAAAGTTTGAATAGGCATCTCTTATAAAAGAAACTCAGCAGGAATATCATGAGATGATAATGGAATCGTGTTTAATTTATACTATGAGCACTTAACATCTATTATAGGATTGAACTACATAAATATGTGTTCTCTTATCATTATACTTCCAATCTTGGAAAACTTAAAATTGAAAAGTCTGGACTCCATTATTTCTCAATGGATAACTCTCTTTAAAGATCTTTATGAGTTATTTAAAAGTAAAACATTAAATTAGGATAAATAACTACATAAAAATTCGAAACTATTGCAAACTATAATTATTTTAAAATGATAAAAAAATCTATAAACAGACGAAGATTTATTAGAACTAGTTTAGTCGGTTCGGCAGGACTTATTTTAAATAGCAATAAAATATGGGGAGCTCCAAACTATATACCCACACTTTTTAAACCAAATTCTAAAATTAATGGAGTTCAGTTAGGATTAATTACTTATTCATTTAGAGAAATGAAAGATCAAAGTGCTGAGGCCATATTAAAAAATATTTTAGAATGTAATATTAATGCTATTGAATTGATGGGAAATATAGTAGATGATTTTGCTGGGGCTCCTAAAAATCCTGTTAATCAAAGAAGGTATTATGAGTTAAAACGATTAAATTCTGAAAGTAATTTAAATCAAGATCAGAAAAATGAGTTAAATGAAATGGATAAGGAAATAAAATCTTTCAGTAAAATCAAGTCTAAATGGTACGAAAATAGTTCCATGAAAGGTGTTGAAAAGCTTCGAAAAATGTATAATGATTCTGGTGTAAATATTTATGCTTTTAAGCCAAACCGTTTATTAGGAAATGATAATACTGATTCTGAAATTAATTGGGCAATGAAAGCAGGAAAAACTCTTGGAGCATCTCATGTTACTGTTGAATATACCGAAGAAGAAGCTCTTACCCTTAAGTTGGGTAAAATTGCAGAACAGCATCAACTTTTCGTGGCTTATCATGGTCATGAACAACAAACTCCAACTCTTTGGAATAAGGCTCTAAAGCAATCTTCTAATAATGCAATTAATTTAGATCTAGGACATTATATTGCGGGCGGAAACACTGATCCACTTCAGTTTTTAGAAGACATGAACAGTCATATTAAAAGTATGCATTTAAAAGATCGTCAGAATCCAAGAAACGGTAAAAAAAATATGTCATTCGGGAAAGGAGACACCCCCATTATAGAGGCCCTTGAGTTGATACGTGACAATAAATATAGTTTTCCAGTAACAATCGAATATGAGTACAAAACCCCAGGAAATTCAGATATAGTAACTGAAATCCAAAAATGTGTTGAATATTGTACAAAGGCTTTAAAATTTTAAAGAATTAAAAAGTTGATCAATTGAATAATTTAATCAAAAACAAAATTATAGGTTAATGATATAATGGTGCTATTTATTATTGATAAATCATAAGCACCAAATGGATTGCTTCCAAAAAGTAGTCCATTGTCTGAAGTCCCATCTCTTTGAGCATAATATATATTGAATGGATTTTTTCTTCCATATAAATTATAGAGCGTGAAGATCCAATCTCCTTTTAATCGTGTTTTTTTTACTTTACTGTATGAAATTTTCCAAGAAAAATCTAATCGATGATAAATAGGAAAATTGGCGTTGTTTCTCTCTAAATATAGTGGAACCTTTAAATTTCCTATATCAAAAACTCCATTTGCAATAGTATATGGTCTTCCAGACTGTGCCGTGAAGTTGAAGCTATATTCATTATAAAGATCACTTTCGTATGAAAGTGTGGCATTAAAAGTGTGAGGTCTATCAAAATCGGAAGGGTACCAATTATTATTATTAATTTTATTTTTAGTTTGTTGTTCATCTGTTTTTAACAAACTTCTAGCCCACGTATAATTCACAAGTCCACTAAGTTTTCCATAT
>Ga0308019_10000964_pt1 | contig 17895 bp, 10 predicted proteins | sample Neamet284_FD_203135 | JGI IMG/M metagenome (GOLD analysis project Ga0308019, IMG submission 203135) | Marine microbial communities from water near the shore, Antarctic Ocean - #284 | ecosystem: Environmental > Aquatic > Marine > Unclassified | place: Southern Ocean | collected 2014-10-01 | reverse complement strand
TGGATACGATGCTGCACGAAGGATTGGAGATTTGCGACGGACACACATCCTCCTCGACCTTATTCAAACCCAAGGGATCAACGCTGCACTCTCGTTTTTAGATCGGGCTGAAGAGGATGGACGAAGCGGTGAGCGGACTACCAATCGATTTGTAGCCAAACCTGCAGTGCACCAATTCCGGATTGCTGCAAAGGACATTCCTGAACTGCATCCAAAACCGAATCATGTGAGACAGTTAGTGGAAACCCAAATCACTCAACATCCAAACAGTAAGATCATCATCTTCACAGAATACCGAGATACAGTCGAGAATATCGTTTCTATGCTAAGTTCTATAGATAATATAAATCCAGACCGGTTCATTGGACAATCGGGTAAAGGCAAGCGGAAAGGTATGACGCAGAAGCAACAACTTGAGCAGTTACGTCGATTCAGAGATGGAGAAATAAATGTCTTAGTGGCAACTTCTGTTGGCGAAGAAGGGTTAGATGTACCTGCTGCAGAACTTGTGATTCTCTATGAACCAGTACCGAGTGCGATTCGGGCAATTCAACGCAGAGGGCGGACTGCACGACAACAAGCTGGAACCGTTCATACGCTCATCGCAGAAGAAACACGGGATGAATATGTCCATATTGCTGCTGAAAAACGGGAACTGCGAATGTATCGTTTACTGCAAAGAATACGTTCACGTGGATTGATTCCTTCTCGCCCTCCACCGACAGATGAAGTGTTTGAATTCTTCTCGATTCGAGTTGAAGACACCGTAATGAGCGTTCCTGAATACATCAAACAGCAACAAACCAAACTTGCGGATGAGCAGAAATTGAATCAACCGAAAGAGGAAGAAGAGGTGGTCGTCAATATTCAAAACGAACGCGGACCACCTGTCATTGCCCCTTCAGAACGCCGACACAGTCAACAAATGGGTCTCGAACAGTTCGCTGAAGGTTCTGCCTCCAAACCCATTGAAGAACCAAAGAAGGCCGAAAACCTTCGAATGACATATCCTGCTCCAATCCTTGACGGGCAAGCCCATCGCAATCAAGAAAACTTGTCATCTGCAGCCGCTTCTGCTGTGGTTAATGAAATGAAAAAAGGCGAGGCTGAAGGTGTTTCGATGACCCTTGATCATCGTGAGTCTTCTTCCACCTTGGGCCCTTACCTGAGAAGTTTAGGCGTCAAAATTCAATTCAGCCACCTCCTCCATGGTGATATTCGAATCTCAGACCGAATCCTCATCGAAAGAAAAACTGCTCGTGATTTAGTTCAATCTTTGACTGATGGAAGATTGTTGCATCAATGCCGTCGTCTCGTCGCTGCCTCCTCAAGGCCAATGTTGCTCATTGAAATTGGACAAGGACATGGTCAATTTGTACATCCAAACGCAGTCCATGGAGCCTTAGCCCATGTGAGCCTTGATTTAGGGATTCCAATTATGATGACAAAAAGTCCTGAAGAATCTGCATATTTCCTGGCTGCTGCTGCAAAACGAGAACACGACTTAATCGAACGCATGGCCTCTTTAGCGCTTACAAGAACTCCAAGTTTCGATGACGAAAGAAATCTTGAACGTGCGATCTCAGCAGCCGTTGCGGAAATTAAGGCCATTGAATTAGGCGAAAACGTCGATGCACCGTTGGCAGAACGATGGACATCGTTTCAAAAATCAGAATCGGTTGAAGTGCTCTCAGCAATCCCAGGCATTGGTAAGAAGAAGGCTGAAGCCTTAATTGAGGCTTTCACAACCATTTCCCGTGTATTTTCAGCCAGTGTAGAGGAACTAAGTGCATGCGATGGCGTAGGTACTGCCAGTGCCCTTACTGTGTTTGGAATGCTTCACCAATGATTAGCCGCCGATAACTAACGCACGAGTGCGGAGTTGGGCAAATCGTTCCGGGTAATGTCCCAAAGCAAAAGCAACCAATTCTGCAAGATGAAGAATTGGCATTGCTGTATTTTTCCTGGCTACTTTTCCGGCCTTTGATTGGTAGGAATCAAGATTTGAATGAGAGATTGTGCACGCTGAGACAAGAAGGTCTGCACCGTTGCTTTTTGCGTCAGAAAGAACTGCTGCCGTCATTCGCATAACGGGTTTGTTGATGGTTAACAAAGCAGGAGCACCGACACTCTGGCATTTCGAATCATACTCGACTGGTGTGCCACCCAAGGCTGTAATGAGTTGTTCCATGTAGGTTGGCATGAAGGGGTCATCTTCTCCACATGCGCCTTGTCGTTGCATGTTTGGTCCATAATACGCTGCGATATTCAAACGAAGAGGATTAATCACTGCATCTCGGATTTTATCAAGGCCAATTTCTTCAACGAGGAAATGCAATAAATGGCGAGATTGTGATTCACCCATGTATTCGACACTTGACGTACGGGCAACGATATTGTTGACGTGATTGGCAAAACTGAGGTCTTCACGGAACTCTTCAATGGTGTCACACATGATTCCATGGCTGGTAGCACAAGTCGTCAAGACGTCCAGTCCTTTGGATTCAGCCAAGGCAAGGTTTCGAGCAACCAGAGCATGTTGGAGTTTAGGAGACGATTGTTTGATGATATTGCCACCATCGCTGCTGGCCTTTGGAAGTTCGATCAAATCAATACCGAGCGTCTTGCACAAAGGTTGGATGCAGTCTTCGACTTCTGATGAGGCTGCACGTGCTGTGTTTCCAGCGTAATATGCAATTTTTATAGCCATACAACCACCTCAGAACCTCTGGTCAATTTCATTGAAGAGATTCACGACTTCGTGATGAGCAGAGACTTTACTGTTCACCATTTTTGGAATCTTGCCAATGCCTGCAGGTGGAGCCAAAAGAGCCTGCAAACTACGGAATGGAGGTGCACCGGTTCGAGTAAAGCCAAGAACCATTCGTGCTGAAACACCATCAAAAATATTATTCAAAAGACCAATAGGACCGAGGACTTGACGATAGAGAGTTGTTTCGTTGACGTTTCCACTCCACTTGACACTGCGGCCATACCATTTGACTAAGCGGCCGTGAGGACCGCTGTAATTTGTCGAGTTCAAGAGTTTACCACGAGCGGTGTTCAATGCCTTTGAGGCTGTTCGACCATCTGAACCATAGCGAGCTACGGAGGAGAAGTCTGCTTCAGACCAGACACCGTGTTCACTTCCAATCGAATCAAACAGTTCCTTCTGCTGAGCATCTCCGGTTCGAGGGTCAATACTTCGGGTCCACTGTTGGAGAAGTATTCCGGGTCCTTTGTAATCTGAGTCATAAGCAAAAGTATCCGACATCGATTGAAGCAACTGATAGGACACAACATCCGTCATGGCGTGAAGCGTTGCAGCGGTTGAAAGGTCCATTGTTCCCATTGCACTTCCGCTGAGCAAGGTATGACCGTCTCGAGGGTCTGCACGCATCCAAGGCTTGGCAGAACTGCGTTGAGTTTCAAACGAAGAATAGTCGACGATCAAATCTCGAATAACTGGATAACCTGGGAGTGGTTCTATCTTCAAGACACCACCATCGCTCACGAGGTCACTGATTTGGATTAAATCTGCAAGAACAATACGGCCATTTACTCTGAGTCCAGAAGTTGGACTGCCGTTTCCATTACCACGACGGAAAGCCAAACTGCCGTCAACATCATGTTGAACAGCAACAAGAAGGTCTTCGACCGTTGCATGCCCAGGAATAGCACAAGCGATGGTATCCCATCCGGTATCTGCTGCTGCTGGACAGTAGCGGAATAGAGAAAGGGTGATGGATAATTCCGATTGCACAATTGATGCAGGTGAAAAGTCACCAGAAGAGACCTCTTCACCGGAACCTGATCCGTATTCTTTCATTTCCTCGAGGAGAACTTCTTGCAGTGTGCCTGAGTCATCGACACATGCAATCATTGGGAGGGCTTCTGCGACCCACTGACTCCAGGGTGTGTCAAAGTCAACATTGCACAACTGGATGGCATGAACACGGTTTGCACCGAGGGCTACATATTTCTCATCCCAATCAGTTCCAGCCTTACAGTATTCATCGTAGGAAGTATCGCCAATTGCACAGATACTGAAAGAGACACCTGAGAGAGAAGGGGATTGTGTGTTGACCGATTGCCACAATGTTTCTGCGTTATCCGGCATTTCGCCTTCTCCCCATGTCGAGGTGATGATCAAAGTCCGCTTGTGGCTAGCAAGGGTAGCTGGGTCAAATCCATCCATATCATAGACGGTTGGAATCAAACCATAGTTTGCGGCTAACTTCGCAGTCTTTTCAGCGAGTCCTGCTGCATTTCCAGTTTGAGAGCCGAATAAGATGGCCAATGAACGGTCACCGCCGAGTAATGCTTGCAATGCTTCACTGCCGCCTGTAGCGACTACAGCTGTTGCAGCGGGAGTTACTGCAGCAACGACTGCTGCAGGTGCGGCTTCAGTAACTGCTTCAGACGCTCCGTCTCCTTGGAGTTCGAACTTAATGATTTCAACAGGGCAAGCCTCAGCAGCTTCAAGAATCATTTCACCATAATCTGCGCCTGTTGAACCCGACATTGTAGCGCCACCGACGTTACGATCGAAGAGCCCATCCGTGCGAACGGCGGCTAGAATTTGTGAACTATCTTCAGTAATCAAAAACACTTCAGGACAGATGTCTTGACAAGCGTCACAAGTGATGCAATCTTCTTCAATCCAAACCTTTGCTACGATGGTCAAGTAAATCACCCCTACTTACGTCGTCGTAAGCAAAGATTGCCACCATGGAGGGGTCTTTCAAGGTTCGCCTTTGCCCTTGAGAAAGGAGTGTGACAATTGAGCGAAGATTCAGCGCCGAGGAATGGTATGAATTCAAAACCGTCCATCACATTTGGAAGTCGCCCATGTCGCCCATGCCGCCCATGCCGCCATCCATTGAAACGCCTTTCGATGAAATTACATCGTCAATTCGGAGAATCATAATGGCAGTTTCTGTTGCGGATTGAATCGCTTGTTCGACAACACGCATTGGTTCAAGCACATTTGCGGCTTTCATATCGACGACACCGCCGTCATAGACATTGATTCCGGCATGTGATTGACCATCAGCATGTGCTTTGCGCAATTCGATGAGAGTTGTTACGGGATCCAGACCAGCGTTCTCTGCCAATGTTCGTGGAATAATCTCAAGAGCGGATGCAAATGCTTCAATAGCCATTTGTTCACGACCGCCAATAGTTTCTGCAAAGGTTCGAAGGTCTCGAGAAAGAGCAGCCAAGACACTGCCACCACCGGTGAGGACTGCGCCATCTTCCCAAGCCACAGATACAACGCCGACTGCGTCGTCAAAGGCTCGACGGATTTCATCGACGACGTGTTCAGTACCACCACGAAGGAGAACTGAAACGGATTTTGCTTCAGGACATCCTGTAATGAACGTCATGTTTGATTCGCCAATCTTTCGTTCTTCAACTTTAGCTGCATGTCCAAGGTCGTCTGCTGTAAGGTCATCAAGATTGGTCACTATACGACCTGCGGTCGCTTTTGAAAGTGCTTCCATATCCGATTTCTTAGCACGGCGAATCGCAAAGATTCCGGCTTTCGACATGTAGTGTTGAGCCAATTCATCAATGCCTTTTTGGCAAACCAAAACGGTAGCACCTGATGCTTGAATCTTCTCGACAAGACCACGGATGTAGTTTTCTTCTTCTTCCAAGAAAAGAGAAAGTTGATTCGGGTCAGTAATTTGAATTTTAGCGTCAACTTCAGTCTTCTTGACTTCGATAGCCGAATTGATAAGAGCGATTGTTGCATTCGCCATTGTACGAGGCATACCTGCATGAACTCGTTCTTTGTCCAAGAGTATTCCATCGATGAGGGATGAATCCTTAATTGAACCACCTTGTCGCTTTTCGACTTTAATATCTGAAAGGTCGACAATGCGTTCATCATTTTCGATAATTCCAACAGCGTTCACTGCACGAACACAGATATCCGCCATGAAACTCTTGACTGCTCCAGCAGACTTTCCGGTGAGAGCGGTCTTTGCAACTTCCATCAAAATCGAGTCTTGGTTTTCTGTAGAGATACCATGCGCTTCGAGGAGTTCAACAGCCTTTTCAGCAGCCAAACGGAATCCTTCACAGATTACAGTTGGATGTACATTTTGCTCAATCAAGTCTTCACTACGCTTGAGAAGTTCGCCTGAAAGAATGACGGCAGAGGTTGTTCCGTCGTAGCAATGTTGTTCCTGAGTTTTTGCGACTTCGATGATCATCTTTGCAGCAGGATGGTCGATATCCATTTCCTTGAGAATAGTTGCACCATCATTGGTGATGACGACATCGCCCATTGAGTCGACCAACATCTTGTCCATTCCTTTGGGGCCGAGAGTTGAACGAACGGCATCAGCCACTGCTTTTGCAGCCGCTATGTTGTTCGATTGAGCTGTTCGTCCACGTGTGCGTTGTGTTCCATCCTTCAAAATGAAGATTGGTGCTTGTCCATTTCCATACATGATAACGTCTCCGTTGCAACTTTGCCGAGGGCGAATACGCCTTGAACCCTACGCTTGAGAAGAACTGTGATTTCAAGCCTGTCCATTTTGTTCAAGCCACATCTGACCATAGACATTCCATTGGTCCATAGTCCAGCCTTCAGGCAACCCTGCAGCCGGAACTGGAGGGGCTGAATCTGCAGTTCCAAGAGCAGGTGAAGGAGCTGTTGGAGCTGGGTACGCTGGAATCACGGGTGCGGGGGCAGAGGGGGCAGGAGGCATTGATGAGTGGAGGTCCGGGACTGATTTAGGCACATCATATGCTGCACCAGCAACTGGAACTGTTGGAGCTGCTGCGACGGCTCCATAGGTTGCTTCAACACTACCTTCGTATCCTTCACTACCCCAGCCACCATAATCATCTTCTTCTTCTTCTTCGGTGAGGATTCTAAAGATAACGGCGACACCGACTATGAAAATTCCGATAAAGCCAATCCACATCAAAATTGAACCGACTGGAAGACCATCCGAATCCGAACTCACACCATCGCCTGAGGCTTGTGAACCGGTCTTGATGAGTTCCAGTTGCAAGGTTGTACTTGCTGCATCACTCACAGTTTGAGATTGAGCCCATAGAGTAAGGTTGGTGAAAAGAGAATCTTGACCAAGGTTGTTCAGCGTGGTTTTGGAAATGGTGAAAATCACTGTCACTTGTCGCTCTTCTTCAACGGCGAGCGAAAAGGTTCGGTCATTGGTTGCAATACGTGATTGTATCCAATTCGAGGAGTCACCGTTATCCAAGTTCATGGACACCGATTGTGCAGTCGTGTATTGATTACGAACGATAACGGTCATTGACCAAGCCTCAGCCGGTTCAGCATCATCGATGACCAACATTTCAGTTGGAATGATTTTGAGCCAGTTTTGTGATCCGACCAAGTAAACTGCTGTACCTGTAGCACTGATGTTTGCATCGTTAACACTTGTAGCAATAACACCCAAAGTCAACTGTCCTTCTGTCCCGTCAAGGAACGAGAATCGGACCGAGACGTTGTAGCTCGTGCCTGTTGTGATTTCTGGAGTTTTTCCCTCGTAAAGATTGGTATATTCCGCAACCATACCTGTTGGTAGGTCAAAGGACATGGTAAATCGGTCAGCGCTGTTTCCATCGTTTCGGACTTCGAATGCCATTGTTTGAGAGGACTCTCCAGGGATATAGGATTGGTCTGCATCTTTATCCGACACATGAACTGCAGCAGTATCAAGAATGTCGACTGTTAAAGCAATAGAAGTGGATACAGTCGGGTCATCGATGCTGGTTGCCGTGACGGTAAGGCCATACAATCCTGGGCTAAGGCCAATTGGCATTGGTAGATTAAGTTGGATAATTGAAGAGCCGTCCCAAGCGTCCATGACTGCGGTTTGACTTGCAGCTAGATTTCCACCGAGTTGCCAGTTTTGTTGAGTCAGTGACAAATCGTATTGTTCATCATCGTTACCAGTATTGGAAATGGAGATGTAGACTTTCTGTGTAATTCCATTGGCAGCACCCGAATAATCGGTTTGATCTGTTTCAAGTAACACTTCTCGGTGGATTGGAACTTCGATATTTCGAACCAAGACATCGTTACCAAACAAGGCACCACAGGAAGGGCATGTGGCTCGTAAATTGAAGGAAACTGTTCCAGGATTCGCACGATCGGCAGCGGTAATGTTCAACTGCAAGTTAAGGCTCTTACCACGTTCGACATAAACCGGGTTCGAGATGGGGGCGCCGGTCTCATTGACAAGCAGAGCATCCCAATCATCTTCAGAGAATGTGGCTGCTAAGTTAAACGAAGCATCTCGGTTACCAGAGTTTTGCAAACGGAATGGAACCATCCCATACTCACCTGGCCCGAAAGAGCCGGCTTGCAAACCAACGGTCGAAGAAAGGGATACACCGTATTGTTCAGTGACGCCAACTCCGAAAGAAACTCGAGCCTTTTCACCTGCATTTTGACCAGAGGCATCGGTAAACCAAAGTTCCCATGACAATTGCTGAACATCTGCACCAGGTGGAATCGTCAGATTCACCCAGAGGTCAATTGAAGCGCCACCAGGAATCTGAGGGATGAGGATGCTTGTGTCGTGGTCGCCAACCAATGTTGGATAACCAGCAGCACTCATGTAGACTGCATCTTGGCGTATCATAGGGTTGTTTGGATCCATCCAGGTGACATTGGAGATATTGGAATCCGAACGGATTGTAGCAGGTGAATATCCATTGTTGGTCACCACGCAACTGAGTGATAGAACTGCACTTGGAGGTGCTGAATAGCCGTTTTCTGGAGCATCACACGAGATGTCTAAAGTGTATTCTTGGACCTTTCGGACACCGAACTGAATCCAGTCATCGACGTGGAATCCTTCGGATGCACCACTGTTATCACTGCGAAGTACCATTCCCATAGAGTAGGCGTTACCACCAAGGAAAACGTTCTGGTTCGTCACGTATGGGTTCTGGAGATAGGTCACTTGTGGGTCCCAACTCAGGCGAGACCATTGGTCTGGCGCTTGACTTGGGTTCGCTGCACTGATGTCGTAAAGAATCGATTCATTGATGTTTTGAGAACCGGAACCTCTCCAGATCTCGATGGAGACGCTGTCGCCTTGAACAACACTCCCCCATGCTTGGATGCTAATCTGTGAAGAGATGTAATTCGATGAATAAAATACGTTTCGGCAGATGTAATATTGGTAGGCTTGTGACATACCGCTGTCAAGTTGAGCCTCGGAACCACAATTCTGTCCATTGGTTGAATAGAACGAATTAACCAAGCGGTCGTGGGCATTGGAAGGGTAATTATTGCTTGCTGCGGCATTGCCCCAGTGCTTGGAACCAACTGCTCCACCACTCAGGTCTTGCCATGAACCTTGACCAGTTGCATCGCCACCGTTCACTGGATAGCGTGCAGACATAAAGGTCGAAGGTTGAGTTGTGGTTCCGTCAAAAATGTCCTTCATAATTGCGATTGGAACCGTTTTTTCCATCATGTCGTTTTCGTTTCGGTTATCGCCGTTGGAGTCTTTGTCAACCATTGCCCGAAGAATGAGGCCACCTGAAAGGTCGTTGGTGGTCGTATTGAGGATTGAGTGAGCAGCAGTTGGCGCCCAGACGAAACTTTGCGAGGCACTTTGCCCACCGATGAGGTCACCTGAAGTCCAGGTAAAGGTCGCCATAACATAGCCGATTGGATGGATGACCTGAATCATAGCATCAGTGGTTTTTCCGGAGAAAGAACCGCCACCACGTTGAACTTCCATTGCGACTTCAATGGTGTCACCTTCAAATAAATATTCCAGAGTGGTACCGTTGGATTGTGTCCAAACTTCAGCACTACTGCTGGCATTTCCAATCGTTAAGAGAGTTACTCGGAAATCATCGTTTGCTCCACCTCGTGCTTCGGTAGCACTCACTGGAGCAGCAATACCAACAGCCAAAGTTTGCAGAAGCATTAGGGCAACAAGAGTCAATGGAGAGATACGACGCATAAGACCAACAGAACCTCGGAGTTTCAGGTGACATATAGAGATGGCCTTTTGATGACTCTTAAGGGGTCAATAAAAACCAAGCATTATTCCTTTAATTTCCGCAACCCGGTAATCGATGGCTGCTTGAAATCAGGTGTCCCAATTGAATCGGTAGCAGAGGCAAGAAGTTCGCCGGAGCCTCCCGTTTGATCGAACAAATCGCTGATGCCTTGGAATTCCAATTCCTCCCCTCCGACAGGTAAGACATCAGTCAACCCTCCTGCATGTTCGGCATGAGAGATTCCATCACCAAGGGATTGTACAAGATTTGGTGCTTGAGCGATGGAAGAAGAACCCGTACCAACCAGACCTGCGGCGTGAAGCACCGTTGTCGCCTTAGAAGCAACAACCGTAGAGGCAACAACAGCCGCAGTCGTCGCAGTTGCCATCGCTACACCTGCACTTTTCCCGAGCAATTTTGAGGCTGAAGATTGAGCTTTTTTCTCTTGAGGAGGTGGTTGGTAATCATACATCCATTCTGGAGGGTCAGAAGAACCGGCGCCGAGCACAGCAATGGTCGTGAAGGCTGCAAGCGGCATAACTGCCAATGCGGTCAATAAGTCCAGGAATGAAGTTTCTGGAATCGAACCAATCGACAATGATGATTCAAATAATTCTTTTTCAAGATTGATACTGAGATTGAGATCCGGACCCATCCACCCAATGACTGCAACACTGGCAACACGACCAAGAAGCCATAGAACAAGAACGGGTGCAAGCCAAGATAACTTTGTCATCGAAATCAACCATTTCCGAGTAAAGGAGGCAACACCAATGTATCGTTCAGCGAGTATTGGGTAAAGTTTCATGACCAAAAGAAGCCCAAAAATGTAAACTAAGAGTGCAAGTTCAAGACGACGGTTTGGATGCATGACCGTATCAGGAATAATCAAAACAAATACCAAGGGCACAGTTGCCAACAGAACTTGGAAGGGTACTGCTAAGAGAATTAACCCACCATGCGTCGAGATAAACGAATGGCCATCGAGCCAACGTTTGTGAGCAAGTACCGACAAGCGTCCATGCGGTGAATTGGCATATTGCTGACGAGCCATTCGACGAGAAGAGGCGTCTCCTTTCCCACGGCTCAAACCCAAAAACCGCCTCCAGCCGCCTTTTTCAATAACTCGAAGTGGTCGGAAACCTCCAAGCAATAAAGCCAACACGAGTGCAATCATTCCATACATCAACGATGCTGCGGCAATCCAAGGCAGCATCTCTTTGTCAAATACAATTGAGAGTCCATCATTCTTAAACGATAATTGGCAGAAGTAGGTAATCGAAAAAGCGATGAGAGGTGTCAAGAAAACTTGACAAAAGGCGACGATAGTAAGCCAAATACGTGGTATCCACGTTTTCCGCCGTGCATACCGCCCCATAGGTGTCGCTGATTCATACCCATCTCAAAGATTGCCCTTGATTTCGACCTCAACATGCCAATTGAGAAGAGTCTGGTTTTCGCCATTACTCTTCTTCATCTGGCAAGGAAACCATTGGATAGCCATCACTTAACAGCAACCGAAAGAAACCAATTGGTCTACGTTCGCTACGTTTCCTTCCAAGATCTGGTCGAGGCATATTCGAAAGTTTAGAATTACAATTCACACAAACGATTCCTGTGATTTGCCAAGAGGGGGAAGCCCAATTACAACAGGCACCAGGTTGTTCTGCTTGATTCGAAAGAATTTGCAACTCAATTGCCATTTTCTTGGTCCAAGGAGGCGTTTGCCCACCGTACAATGATTGAACCCGATTCAAGAGGTACCATCCACTTGCAACCCATAATCCAAATCCAAAGGCTGCATCTCCCCATCGAACAGAGACAAGTCCAAGAATTAAAGGAAGCAGAACGACAATGAGTCCCATCCAGTAGAACATTCGCATATGAAGCACACGTTGAGTGAGTTCCGGAGACAGAGGGATTGCCTCAGGATGAAGAGGGAAACGAGTGTTGAACCCTTTGGTCCGAGACATCAGTAAGAACGGGAAACGGGGAAGAAGATGACCGATACAACTACCGAGAGTAAAAAAACCAACACTGGCAATCAAACTCATCATTCCACCTCAAATCAAGATTGCAAACGTTGAAGGGTCTTTTCGACTTTATCCATGCCCCGTGAAATATCTTCTTGACTGATAGTGTAAGCAAACCGGAGATGACCTTCACCAGATGGTCCAAAAGCAGAACCGGGTGAACATAACACGCCATCTTTGAGTAATTCTAAAGCCACTTCCTCGGAACTCATGTTCGGAATATTGACCTTGGGGAATACATAGATTGCACCTTTTGGTTTATGGCATTCAACGCCGGGCATTGCGTTCAAGCGTTCGACGATAAGATCACAGCGTTGTTGGAATTCTGCTGCGAGTATGTCAGGATAATCACTGGCGTGCTCCATAGCTGCAAGAATCGCATATTGCATGGCATCGTTGGAACACGCTGCGATATAATATTGCATTTTGATAATTTGTTCCATTGCCTCAAGGTTGGTCGAAGCGATGTAACCCATTCTCCAGCCAGTCATGGCAAACGTTTTGGAAAAAGAATTCACCAGTAAAACTCGATCGTATCCCGTACCCATGAAGGATACATGCTTACTCTCGAAAACGATTCGGTCATACACTTCATCTGAAATCAACCAAAGGTTATGCCTTTCAGCAAATTCAAGTAACTCATCGCGTTGAGATTCATCCAATGTTCCACCGGTAGGATTACTTGGAAAGTTGTAAAGAATAGCAACTGTATTCTCATCGACAAGCGCTTCTAAGTCTTGGGTTTGAGGAATAAATTGGTTTTCAAATAAACAGGGATAGAATCTTGCATCGCCTCCTGCAATCGAAACATCAGGGCCATACAAGGGAAAGTAAGGTTCAGGCAACAACACATTGTCACCAGGGTTCACAAGCGTCAAAAAGAGATTGAGTAAAGCATTGGTTCCCGACATGGTGATACAGATGTTATTTTCATCCATTCCAGTTTGATATTCTGCCCATGATTCTGCGATTTTCTTGCGCAAGGGTGGAAGACCTGCAGTGGTTGTGTATTTGTTTCGACCATCGAGCATGGCTTGGTGGAAGGCTTCAATAGCCACTGGTGGAGGTTGGAAATCCGGTTCGCCAAGACCAAAGGAAATGACGTCATCTCCTGCCAAATCAAACATCTTGCGAACACCAGTCGGTTGAATGTTCAATACCCTGTCACTGAAAGTCCCCATAATATCACCGAATCAAAGGGCCCTTTTCAAGTCAAGGCCACAACAAGGCATCAACCACGCTTTTTCTCTGCATCTGCGCCTTCGACAAGAATAGCGTCAATGGCATCAGCCATTTCGGTATCGGATTCAAGGGTCGCTTCAATTGATGCTTCCGAATCAACTGGCCAAAGGCCGAGTGGTGTATCGATTCGAGCAACAACCAAGGATGCGATAAGAATGAAAAGGACGAAAAGTCCACCCAATGCAAGAGCGATTGTTTGGAAGTTGCCACCCATAGTCGAACTGCTATCACCTGTACCCATGACGGTCATGGAGACTGGAAGCGATTGAACACCAGCTTCATTGAGGCCACGGATTTCGATAGTTTGGTTGCCTTTATCCAAGGTATCAAGGTCCAGAGCAATGGTCCAAGAGAATCGTTGGAGGGCTGCTAATGGTTCGGCTGCTTCATCAAAAGTGGCACTCTTCCAAGCACCGTTACCAATTCGATATTCAACTGCACTGACAACATCTGCTTGACTCCAAGCCATACCTTCAATGACATACAAGCCACTGCTTCCATCGGTTGAGGCATTGACAATGTGCACTTGCGTAAAGACATCAACACTACCTGTGAGTTCCTGTTCTTGGAGCATGAACGCCATCTTCGTTGCTTCATAAGCGTCTGCCATTCCCCATCCAAAGTCACGATTCCAGAACGGATCAACCTCAGGTTGAGTCGCTTCACCACGTCGTTCAGCGGTAAGTTTGAGGATTTCTTTGACTTCTGCTGGAGAAAGGTCTGGGTTGGCTTCGAGCATTAAAGCAATGATTCCTGACACAGATGGAGTTGCATATGATGTTCCCGAGCCACGGCCAGTATAGCCGTTATCAGCAGCATCGCCACCCAGGAGATTGTTACACAATCCCGTAGTTACACAACCTTCTGATTGAATGATGTTAGAACCCGGCGCTGAGAGTTCTGGTTTGAGTTCATTCAAAGGATTTCCATCGGCATTATCTCGACGAGGACCTCGGGAAGAATAGCCAGCAATGGTATCATCTTCTCGACTGACCGAATTGAGGTCATCGGTAGCACCGATGGTGATTGAAAGGTCAGAAGAACCCATGCCCGAAAGTCCATCGTTATCTGGGCCATCGTTCCCAGCAGCAACACTGACGACAATTCCAGCCTCCATCGCTTCATTGAGAATTTGGCTGTGCATATCGTTGCCATCTGAGCCACCGCCTTCGTGAGAAGTGATGCCCCAAGACAAGGAAAGAATATCGATTCCATAATTGGTTTCATTCGCATCTTGCCAAGCCGTGTCTTTATTGTCAATGATCCATTGAATACCGTTCATTGCAGATTCATAGAACTCTTGTTCCAAGACATAATTCTCAAACGGTCCAGCACCGGCATCGGTACCTATTCGAACATCAACCAATGCAGCATCGGGTGCTGCACCATAGAATTCTGTTTGTTCTCCATTCGAATCAATTCCAGTTGCAGAAGCCATACCCATGCATGCGGTTCCGTGTTGGTTACCGTCATCAGGGTCGTAGGTTCCATCGGTTCGGCGTGTGATATCGAGGAAACAAGTTGGATCAGTAGTAAGGTAGCAAACTGCATCATAGCCAGCAATGAATTTCTGGTCGAGACCTGGATGTTCGTTATCGACTCCAGTATCGACCATGGCGATGTTAACGCCAGCACCAGAGACCCCGAGGTCCCAAGCACCCATTGGGTAGAAACTCGAGTTGCGAGCCTTAACTGTAAGAGTTTGAATGTCACCATAGAAGATGACGTTACCGTATTGTTCGACCATCACTACGCCATCGAGTGCCGCAAGAGTCGGGGCAAGAGAAGTATTAATTTGGCCTAAAAGAACGCCATTTACTGCTTCAATAACATCGACAACCGTCAATCCAAGTTCTTCAAGAGCAGTCAAGTGAGTTGCAGTGACATCGGTTTCATAGACCAAACCAATGCCAGTTACGCCAACCAGTGATTCAAGAGAATCATGGATTTCATTTCGATCTTGATCGAGAACTGTTCGCTCCCACCATGGCGTATCATCATCAATCCATTGAGGGGGCGTTTGTTGAGGAACTTCGAACGTTTGACCTGAAGGAATCCATTGTAATCCATCACTGTCAACGCTTGACCATTCGTTGCGACCATCAAAGTCGCCAACTGTAAGCGATCCGGTTACGGGACCCATCATCACGGCAAAAAGAAACAGAGCAAGTAGACGACGCATAGACTTCCCTCATTTACTCGGTAATGGCATGAGTCAAGAACGTATGCCTTGGTTGAAAATCAGCGTCTTGCGTATTGGACAGAAGCAAAGGTTGGACCAGAGGTCGAGTGTGGAATACCACCCAGAGAATTAACGTCAATGGCACCCCTGAAAATTGCGGGGGTGATTAGATGTTCTTGAGTTCCCACTCTTGCCTTTAAAAATCGCTGGGAAATGGTTTGAAGTGGTATAGAAACCGCTCGAATGAGGATTTTCGCAGGAGGTGGGGGCAGAGGGATTTGAACCCCCCCCAGCTGGTTTGGAGCCAGCGATACTACCAAGCTATACTATACCCCCAATGGGTAATTCACTGCGAAGATCAAGACTTAGCTTGTCGGCGAGCACGCTTTCGACGGCGCAACTTCTTCTTACGCCACTTCCACCGTTGATTACCGGTTTTCTTCCAAGCACGTGAGCCTCGCTTCATGGTGAACGAGCCTCCGACCAACCATCCATATATGATAGCATCGGGTTAAACCCTTGAGTTCGTTTTCTTAAAAACCTCACAGATTGGCATTTCATACACACACATTCCTTGAAAATAAACGAACGTACCAGGATTCGAACCCGGGTTTTCGGCTTAGAAGGCCAAAGTGATATCCAACTACACTATACGTCCTTATTCCAAGGGCGGAGTTCACACTTGATGAAGGTTAACCATCGCCAACGTGCTCAAAGCGGCCTTGCGCATTTATGACAGCGGGTTGGTCGACGAACAGTTGTTCGCTTCCATTCATAGCCACAGGAGTCGCATTTCCACTCCTGGACTTTGGCACCGCCGAGCACAGAATCTCGTATTCGTTGTAACAACAGTGAATCCTTCATCGAAGGAGAAGGGGCAACAGATTGCGTCAATTGATCATGTTGCGCCGAATGAGCCGTCAAGCCAGCCGCATGAAGGAATTCATGAACAAAGGTATGGTTGTAAAGTCGTTCATCCTCGAGTAAAGCAGGATGTAAACCGATGGTGACCTTACCTGGGTCAATTCGTAAGCGGCGACGGCGTGCTAATTCATTGGGACCTTCTTCAAAACGAGTCATTCCAAGTCGTTGAGATTCATTTTCTAACCAGATGAGGTTAATTCGGTCACTGATCCAAGGGCGGAATACTGCATCGGTCACACCCGACAAGATCTGTAAGGCTGACTCGACCAATTCAAGCGGTAAATGTGGCTCATGCAGAGGGATTAGAGTCTCTGCAAGAGGGGTTGAACCTCTCTCTTGCTCTTCCCCCATACGAAGCGGTAAGGCTTCACCCTCAAGAACTGCACGAACACCAACTTCGCTGCATGCGCTCAAGAGACTCAGTAGCCTCGAGATTTAGCACAGCATTGGTAGAATTTCTTACCACTTCCACACGGACAGTTATCCTTCTTGAAATGGCACTTGAAGTACACTTTCTTCTTTCCACAATGGCATCGAGCTTTGAGACTTCCAGGTAGTTTGGAAAACCCTACCACTTGAGAGGCAATATTCGATTGTGTCCGACTTGAATCATGGCGTTTAGCATCACGTTCCTCCTGTGTCATCCGCGACCAAACTTCTTCATCATCATCGTCAACCGAACCATCTCGATTGAGGTCTTTTGGATGGTACGATGGACGTTTCACGCCACCGCCTTTCGCCGAGCCTCTCAACGTCGCTGTAGCAGTAGGTGGAGGGGCACTACGTTGACCAAATGGAGGACCTGGACTTCTTTGCGAAGTGTTCTCTGCACCAAATTGGGCAGAAGCCAGGTCTTCTCGAGCTTGATGCAATGCATCAACACCATCCAATAACTCCTCCCGAGTAATTCCCACATCAATCAGTGAGTCTTGAGTAATGAAATCAGTTAATCCCAAATCTTCAGCCCTCAATTCAATCAGTGAAAGTAGATCACCAAGAGAACCTCGAGGCAATAACTTCTTTTCGTCTGCCTCTTCCAAATCAGTTTGGATTCGGCGTAACTCTTTGGCGTCTTTTGCCTTATTGATTCGCTTTTTGAATTTCTTAACCCGCTTATTCATTTTATATGCTGAGCGCATGGTTAAGCCACGGTAGACGTAACCGAGAATCGTGATCGAGAGTACACCGATACCTGCGTACTTTCCATATTTTGTTTGAGCCTGTTCAATCAACGAACCGAAGACCGGAATATCAGAATACCAGTCTTCTTTGAGAAGGTCTTCGACTTCACCCACCTCTTGAACGGTTTCATTTCCAGTGCCAGTTTCATTTCCAGTGCCAGTTTCATTTCCAGTGCCAGTTTCATTTCCAGTGCCAGTTTCATTTCCAGTGCCAGTTTCATTTCCGCTATCGGTCTGGTTTCCAGTTTCATTTCCGCTATCGGTCTGGTTTCCAGTTTCATTTCCGCCATCGGTCTGGTTTCCAGTTTGATTTCCG
>Ga0308019_10000963_pt1 | contig 17897 bp, 18 predicted proteins | sample Neamet284_FD_203135 | JGI IMG/M metagenome (GOLD analysis project Ga0308019, IMG submission 203135) | Marine microbial communities from water near the shore, Antarctic Ocean - #284 | ecosystem: Environmental > Aquatic > Marine > Unclassified | place: Southern Ocean | collected 2014-10-01 | reverse complement strand
ATGGTTGTATTTGGAATACCGAAGCATTTGGATTGTTTGGATTACGCATGCTTGTGCAGATATCGCTATTTTTGCGATTGCCTGGAAAATCGTGATTGGCTTTTGAATGGAAACCATTCTTTACCAAAACAGAAACCAGGATGGATTTGAGCAAGTCTCATTTGTGTTCCCAATGAGGCGTTTCCCTGTTGAGAAAAGCATTGACTCCGATTTCTTTATCTTCGGAATCAAACAAACTTGCAAAGGCTTCGGCTTCAAGGGCAACGCCTTCAGTCAATCCAACATCAAGAGCGGCTCGAATCGTTTTCTTTCCAACTCGAAGTGTGTTTGAAGATTTACTGCCGATTAAGCGGGCCATATCAAGGGTATATTCTCTCAATGTTTCAGGAGAGCAGATATGATTTGCTAAACCGATTCGATACGCTTCATCTGCATCGATCATTTCACCGGTCATGACCATTTCCATGGTTTTACCATAGCCAATAAGGCGAACAAGTCGTTGAGTTGCACCGTAACCTGGAATCAAACCGAGGTTGATTTCAGGCGTTCCAAAACGCGAACGGTCGCTTGCGATACGCAGATCGCAAGAACAAGCCACTTCGCAGCCACCACCAAGGGCAAAACCATCGACCATCGCGATGGTCGGTTTGCTCAAATTCCATAATGCTTCAACAGCATTATCCTTGAACATGACACGAATATCGTCGCTCTTTTTCCCGACAAATTCAGTTATATCTGCACCTGCAACGAAAGCATTCGGTTTTGCTCGCTTTCCTTCAGGTGGTTGGTTTGGTTGTGCACCTGTAAGCACAACAACACGTACTGAATCGGTCGCTTCGACCCAAGCGACCATAGATTTCAAACTCGCCATAACATCGGCATTCAATGCATTCAGTTTATCTGGTCGATTGATGGTTACCAGTGCCACTGAACCCAAATCAACTTGGTCATTGACGGGGATTTCTTCAATCGAAAGTTCATCGGTCTGTGGGGCGCCCATACCACCCCCAGTCGGTTTTGGTTCATCATTTCACCGACCGGTTCGGTTTCCTCGGCTCATGAGGAGGAAACCAAGAACTCAAAGCCCACGACGGTTTCGTACGACTATGGTTGAATCACTCGCTCCACTGGTGATGGCTAAGGATATGGCCAAAAAATACGGCGATTTTATTGCATTGCATCCACTCAATGTAGAAGTTCATGCAGGTGAGTTCTTTGGCGTATTTGGCCCAAATGGAGCAGGGAAGTCTACCTTCATCAAACTCCTCACCGGACAACTTCGTCCAAGTAAAGGACAAATCGAGGTACTTGGTATCGATGCTGTGTCCGATCCACAGAAAGTCAAAGCCAACATTGGCATTGTCCCTGAATCGGAATCTCCTCCGTCGTTTCTTACACCGGTTGAATTCCTTGAATTTGTCGCCAAGTTACGGACTGTCGAAAACCTTCACGAACAAGTTGAACATTGGATTGAGTGGTTTGGATTAGACGAGAAGCGTGACACGATGTGCAAGGACTTGTCAAAAGGTCAACGTCAGAAGGTTATGCTTGCTGCCGCATTCATCCATAAACCAAAATTACTGTTTCTCGATGAACCCTTTGCCAATCTCGACCCTATCTATCAGAGGAAATGCCGACATTGGCTTCTTGAGCATGTCAAGAATGGTGGAACCATCTTCCTCTGTTCACACGTTTTGGAAATGGCTGAGCGTATGTGCAATAGAATGGCGATCATCAACAACGGTAAAGTGCTCGCAGCTGGAACGGTGAAAGGACTCAAGCAATCAGAAGATGAAACGCTTGAAGATGTATTTATTCGGTTGGTTGGTCATTCGATCAAAGATGTTGAACGACTCAGTGACGAAGGCGTCAAAGACAAGGATGCCGAGGAGGAGTGAACATGTCTGGAGTGAGCGTGGTTTCTCGCGATTGGGATGAGGTCATCGATGTTGATTCGGTGAACACTCAATCATTGGGAACCAGTGCTCATGACCAGCAATTGCACGAACCATTACGTGGTTGGGAAGCTTTTTCTGCAACGTTTCGAGTGATGTTCAAAGAAGAAGGGCGTAAGAGTCTGGAATTTGCCAAAAAGCGTCAAATGGTTCTATTCCCCCTTCTGCTGACTTTAGTAACAGCAATCACAACTATTGGTTTGCAATTCCTTGTTGGAGATTCATCTGCACAAGTCGCCGATATTGAATCCAAGACATTTTCATGGCAAGAATTGCGTTTCGCCCTTCACTTACCGTTGCTGATGTTCAGCCTTGGAATGGGAACATTTGCATTCATGGGCCATGATGCAATTGTCCATCGTGCTGGAACCAAAAATTACCTCTTAGCAGCACCAGCACTGCAACCTCTCCCAAATTCAGTCGCTCATTTTGCCTATTTCGTCAAAGATTTGAGTTTCTATGTGATGCTCATTCTTTCTCCAGTTGTTGCCGGTATGGCAGTTGGGATCTGGCTTGAATCAGTTGCAGGAATCTCGACCCCGTTAGAATGGTCAAGTCTACCTTGGACATGGCTTGCGATGATTATCACTTTGGCCCAAGGTCTTGCGATTGCTTTCTTTGCTTCAGCGCTATGGATGCGCGGCCGTCCGTTTACCATCTTCGGGCCCTTGCTCGTGGTTGCTTTGGGCATCGCAATTGGATTGGGTAAGTTCGATGTCGGCTCAATGCTCTGGGGTCTGGGTGTTCAAAATTCACAGAATATACTGGGTGCAGTACTTGCATTGATGGCAAGTCTAGCAGTCGGGCTATTTTCATCCTCACTCATCGTCGATGATTTTGATGTATCCGTTGTCGAACGAGCAGAACTCTTCACACCAATGTACAATCGTTTAGGTTTTCTTGGCAAGGGCGAAATTCGATTGATTGTAGCAAAAGAATTTGTCGATTTAATTCGTTCAGGCTCGATTAAAAAGATGACTGTGTCCTACTCTATTCCTCTTTTGGTACTCCTTGGAATGGCATGGCTGGTTGATTTTGCAGAAGCGCCAATTCCAATTAATTTACTTTCATATGCCCCTTTCCTCGGATTCTTCGGTTTCAACTTTTATTCATGGTTAACGATTTTAGATTCTCCTGAATTCATGAATGGCCTACCACTGCGGGTACCCCAACTGATACGAGCGAAAGTGGTTGTCTATTTCCTTGCAACATCATGGATTTCATTGATCTTCATTGTCCTCATGGCGTGGAGGCTTGATGAATGGGGAGCATTACCAACCAGTATCATCGTCATGTTCGCCAATTCAATCTACATCGTTGCATTAACTGCGTTCTTGATGGGATTACGGCCAAATAAAGCCATTTTCGATGCTTCGATTATGATTTGGTTTTGGATTGGAACCGTTATCCCATTGCTCCTGCTGTTCCTGCTTTCCTTTACTCAAGGCGATGTTTCCTTGTATGGTAATTGGTGGGAGCGTGCCTCACAGGATGGACTTGCTGCGACTGCAGCCATGTATGATCAAGGAATGGTCGAACAAGGTTACAAAGGAATGCTTGCAATCTCAGTGGGATTAATCTTAGCCTCTGCATTATTGTGGAAACTCATCGATCGCCGATGGAGCCGGGCCGAGTTTTCCAATTGAACCGGAACCAACTCCCTGAAAGTGGAGGTATCTTGATGAGCATTCGCCTACGCCCACCAAGCATGGCCAGAGTCGTAGCTGTGTGCGGTATGCCAGGTTCAGGCAAGGGCGAATTTGCCGATGTGCTCTCTGCAAACAACATTCCAGTCCTTTCAATGGGTGATATGGTTCGTGCTGAAGTCACACGTTTAGACCTCAAAGAAAGCCCAGGTATTTTTGGTGAAATTGCTGCACAATTACGCGCCGACCATGGGGAAGATGTGCTCGCAGTACGCTTGGCTGATGCTGTTGACTTCCATCTGGAATCCCATCCTCTTGTCTTAATTGAAGGCATGCGTGGCACTGCGGAACGAGTGGTATTTGAACAGCGCTGGAGTGACGATTTCTTTTCTTTGGCAGTCGTGGCATCCTCCGATACTCGATTTACCCGAATTCAAAACCGCGGGCGTTCAGAAGACGGAGATCGTCAAGCCTTTGAGATCCGGGACACACGTGAACGTGGCTGGGGTTTAGAAGAAATCATCTCTGAATCAGATTTTTTAATCGATAACAATGTCAATTTGGAGACGTTTCGGGATTCCTGCCATGCTTGGCTGAAAACGTTCAAAAACCAAGAATAAACTCTGTTCAGAAACAGGCGTTTTGTGGTGATTCGGTTTGGGACGCAGGGTGGCGGTTTTAGGGGTGTTTTTCACCCAAGTGTTATAGTCGGCCATACGCTGTGATAAATTGCTTCGGCAGAGGGTGCACATATGGCGAGAAAACAAAACAAAGGTGGAGGCAAGCGTCAGCGGGCAAAACAACGTGCCCAATACGACGAACTTGACAAGTACCCAGTCTTGCCCCCACATGCCTTTGCCCGCATTGTTCGAGACAAACAAACGCTCAATATTATCTATCAAATCATCGAACCACCGATGACCAAAAAGGAACAAGAATACCGAGATGAGATTCTCGACATCTTTATCCGCTCACTCACCGTAAACATCGAAGAAATTGATGCAAACCCAGAGGCGTATATCCGCACCGCCATGGACAAGGTAATCAAAGCCTACAGCATGAAAATCAACAAAAAGTCGAAATCCAAGATTTTCTACTATTTGCGCCGTGACTTGATTGGATATGGACAAATGGACGTCCTCATGAACGATATCAACGTCGAAGATATTTCGATGGATGGAACTGGAGTCCCAATCTTCGCCTACCACCGGAAATTCGAATCCGTAGAGACGACCTGCGTTTGGCACACTGACCATGACTTGGAATCCTATGTTATCAAACTCGCCCAACGTTGTGGCAAGCACATTTCAGTCGCATCACCATTGCTGGATGCAACGCTCATGGATGGTTCAAGAATTGTCATGAAATTGGGCCATGAAATCTCCACCAGAGGTTCTGCGTTCTGTATCCGACGGTTCAAGGACGATCCGTTTTCACCAGCCGACATTGTCGCGTTCCGCACCATGTCTTCTTTGATGGTCGCTTACCTTTGGATTGGATTCCAGAATGAAGTTCCAATGCTGTTTGTCGGAGGAACTGCATCCGGCAAGACAACCACACTCAACGCCATGTGTATTTTTATTCCTTGGCAGATGAAAATCGTCTCCATCGAATCGACTCGGGAAGTCAACATCCCTCAACCAAACTGGGTCCCAGGTTTGACACGGCAAGGATTCGGTGGCGAATCGACAGAGGGTGTGATTGGAGAATTCGAGTTGCTCAAAGCAGCACTTCGTGAACGGCCAGAATACATCATTGTTGGTGAAATACGTGGTGCTGAAGCATACGTTCTGTTCCAGGCAATGGCTACAGGCCACTGCGCGTATTCAACTGTGCACGCAGATTCGGTCCCTTCACTCGTTCACCGATTGGAAAACAAGCCGATTGACATACCACGTGTTCTTTTGCCTGCTTTGGAAGCCTGTGTGATTCAAATCCAGACCCGTATTAATGGACGACGTGTTCGGCGAGCCAAGCAATTGGTTGAAATTGTCGGTATCGATCCAAACTCTTTGGAAATTATCACCAATGAAGTCTTCCGTTGGGACGTAAATACCGATGATTTCATCTTCAGTGGTAAATCCTATGTATTGGAGAAGATTATGGTGAAACTCAATTATTCCCAAGACGATATGCGCCGTGAACTGCGTACTCGAAAGCGTGTCCTCGAATGGATGGTTTTGAACGATATTCGAAAGGCAGACCAAGTATCTCAGATTATCACCGAATATTATGTCCGACCGACTGAGATTATGGCTCGTGTCGACGGACTTAGTTGAAAGGAATACATGGAAGTGATTCGATGGACTTAACCACATGGCAGAGGATTTGTAACCGCTTCCTCGGCCGTTTGCTTCGTAAACGTGCTCGAAGTGACAAGGAATTGTCTGCAAGTTTGGTCAAAGCTTCAATACCCATGATGCCAGAAGTCTTTCTCGCAACTGCAATCATGACATCGGTTGCCATCGCATTGAGTTGTTGGAGCGTTGTCGCTTTGTTTTTCATCCCAGACATTGGCATTATCGCTTATTGGGAAGGCCTTCAAGATCCAGCCACGGTGAACTACTGTTTCGAGTGGTCCTATTGGAATCAAGATTTAATCGACCCGACAAAACCCGGCGATGGATGCGATGGTTTTGCCTACCAAGTCTTCCCACCATTCTGGAAGTTCCTTCTTCTCTCCATTGGTGGATTCCTCATACCTTACATGGCCTACAAATACAATAAAAATGGTGCCAAGCGAGAAGCAAAACGTCGTGGAGCCATGATTGAAAAATATCTCCCTTATGCTGCATCCTACACCGCTGCTATGTCTGCAGCAAATGCAACACCGTCCAAGATTTTCAGGTCCCTTGCCATGAACAAAGACATTTATGGCGACGTTTCTGATGATGCTGCAATGGTGTACCGAGATGTCACCTTACTTGGTTTTGATTTGATTACGGCCATGAAGATGGGTGTTGATCGAGCCTCGTCAATTTGGTTGACGGAGTTTTTCCAAGGAATGGTTGGAACACTCACTGCGGGTGGCCAACTCAAATTGTTTTTCTTAAATCGTGCAGAACACTACATGCGTGAAAACAGAACTCGGTTGCAGATGTTTTTAGAATCAATCGCCCTTCTTGCTGAATCATATATTGTCGTGGCAGTGGCTATGCCGCTGTTTTTGATTGTCATGTTGGTCATTATGTTCTGGGTTTCAGGTTCTGGAGCGCAAATGTCTGAAGGTATGCTGTATGGAATTGTTCTTGGATTCGTACCAATGATTCACATCGCATATGCAATTCTAATTTGGACCAGCAGTAAGGAACAAGAAATGTGAAAGGAGGTGGAAGAATGGCACGGAAAAAGGATAAAATTATTGTTAAACTCGACTTGCCGAAGGACGATTCAACTTTGACGAAACTCTATGCAATCCTCTTTGCATCTATTTTACTCGGATTGGGGACTGCTGCAGTTTGGGCTACAAACTCAGGGTTCATTCCAACGACCAATGGTGAACCAATGTTCACAAATCTGTATTGTGGGATGACTGCAAAGGATTCCGAAGGCAATTCAATGGGCCAACATTTCAACACCAACATCAAACCTGACTATTCTGCGAACCAATCATGTGCAATCCTTCAAGATTCTCCTGATCGAGTTGTTTGGGAAGGTGAAGAATGGAAGACTGTTTTGAAACAGGGTAAAAATTTCGATGTCCCAGGCGTAGACCCTGAACAAACGGGTGGAGCAATTATCCTCCAACCCTTATGGGTTAATTGTACTGTAATTGCAGATTCACCAACCAATTATCTCGTAATGATACGTTCCCAAGATGGCGATACTATGGCGATGTATGATGGTAACACGGGTGAATCCGGTACTTGTGAACTCGCTATGGAATCAATACCACCGGATACACGTTATGAATTCCTCGTGTATTCGTTGGATGATGGAAAGCGACTTTCAAAGGTGTCCTTTGACATGACTGTACATTATTACGATGGAGTACCTTCAAACATGAACAACAAGTCCTTTTGGCTTGGACCTGAACTTGAATTGGGGCCAAAATCACTTCGTCCATTCATTTTCTTGAATTTCTTTGGGATGATGTTCTTTTTCTTCCTTTACCCTGCTTCCTATTACTGGGAACGGGTACAAAATGCTCAAAACGAAGTTGAAGAAAAGTTTCCCGATTTCCTTCGTGACCTCGCGGAATACTGGAAAGGTGGTCTTTCAATGACCGTGGCGATTCAGACCCTTGCCACCTCTGAATATGGTGCGCTGAATGACGAAGTCAAGAAAATGTCCGACCAGCTGAGCTGGGGTATCAAATTCAGTGATGTCATCAAACAATTCGCTGACCGTGTTGGCACCCCACTTGTGCAACGTGCTATCGCTCTGATTGCTGAAGCTGACCGTGCGGGTGGTAAGATTTCGGATATTCTCGTTACTGCGGCAAACGATTCTCGTGAATTGAAATTCCTTGAGGGTGAACGAAGACGTGCGATTGGATCCTATATTGCTGTCATTTGGACATCTTACTTCGTTTTCCTCGGCGTAATTGTCACGCTTGCTGTTGTCTTTATTCCTGCTATTGCTGGATCAAACTCCAGCGGTGGTGACGCTGGTGATAGCGGAGGTCAAACAATTGGAAACATGACAATCCGTAACATTGACCCGTTGTTTTTCTTGACTGTATTCTATTACGGAGTGACGATGCAAGCGGTTGGAAATGGAACGATTGCAGGATTGATGTCAACCGGTCGCTTTTCAACAGGATTCAAGCACTCTGGAATGATGATTGTTGTTGCTTTGGTCGTGTTCAACTTCTTGGCATTCACACCGAACTTGATTGGAATTACGGATGTCCCAGGCCTCAATCCATCGCTGGGTACTTTCGTACCCTCGAATTTGAATCTCGGGCCCTCAAGTGGTGGTTGAATGCGTCATGAAGAAGATGCTCAAGTACACATCCTTGAGATGTTGACATTGTTTTGGCTCTTCTTTATGTCAGCGACGTTCCTCATTCGAATTCATGTTCCAGATGCTCCTTCTGTTGCTCACGATGCGGCGCTTGAAATTACTGGCGATGATGCTTTCCGATACGGCTTGGGGCTTGAAGCCGAAGTATCAGGTGAAAACCGATTGAGTGAACTGTTAGAGAATGGAGAACTCGATGAAGCCTGTCTTTTGTTGCAAGGACAAATTGCAGTAGGAAAAGAGGCAAATTGTTGGTTGGCACAAAACAGTGGAACATCCGTACCTTACGGTATCACTGGAACTCCTGCTGGGGAAACAGTAACCGTCCATCATCTACTTGCTATCGATGAAAATTCATGGACGGTAACACTCGATGTTTGGAATCGTGGAGGTGGTGCATGATGCTACCTGTTTCGAATCCATCACATGAAGACCGGGATGCTGGCCAGATGTTGCTTGCAACAGGCGTAGTTTTGTTGATGTCCTTACTTTCTATGGCTATTTTCGGCGTTAAAGTCGCTGGACTCACCATGCCTCATGACACCGCATCTGATGGGGTATTGGTTACTTCACTCGAAGTCATCGATGCTATTCCTGAACTCACCGAAGCACGCACACAGTTGTGGATAAATGGCGGACTTGATCCATTGCAAGCCGGAGAAGTTGCCTTTCAAAGTGTTCATGACGACATGCTCTACCATGGTGAACTGCGAGGAATAGAAATCAAACTCATCGATATTCAAGTGAATGAAACATCGTCTACAACGCTTCATTTCTCAGGAGAACTCGGAATCTCAGATGGTTCTGCAATGCTTACAGTCCCGATTTCCTTTGAGATGACCCATGCTTAACGGCGCTGGACATGCTCATTCCATGCCAAGTCCATCAAATGCTTGATTCGTTCAGTGTCTTTACTGACGCGTGACAAGTCAACGATTGGCCAAGATGCGATTTTAGCTCGTTCAATCAAACCATCTTGAATTGCACGAATACGAGGGAATGCGGCAAGATAACGGTCTGCACGTCGGAATGAGTGGGCCTCTCGAGAACGAATCATCGAGCGATGTCGGTCTTCTTCACCGACCGTCATTACTAATCCAATTGCAATACCACCTGCTTCACGCCAACTTCGGAGTAAGCGCTCACTCGGATTGATGTGAACGCCTTCAATTAACAGATCAATACCTTCTCGCCGTGCACGGTCAATGGTTGCAATGATTCCACCTTCTACGGCTTGGCATGTATCCAGCCAATCGATGACTGGCTCACCTGAATCTCCTTTTGAAAACGATGAACGGTGAAGGGCGGGCTCATTCCGTTCATCGTCACAAGAACGCATAATTTCACGAACTGCATCGGTTGAAAGAAGGCGAGCAAAATCATTGTTTGCGGCGAATTGTACCGATGCTGTAGACTTTCCAGTTCCGGTCGCTCCTGCGATGACTAACAGGCGAGGTGCTCGATCTGCGATGGTCCGTGCAGCCACTTCTGCCAAACCAACCTCTCGAGCCATACTGTATGCACAGCGAACTCGCTTCAAGAGTCTTTTCGCCGTTCGTCACTGTTTCCCCTTTCTTTGAAAGCAAGTCTTGTCAAGCGAATGCCTTTGAGGGGACAACGCTTGGAGTGGAACATGAGCGCAGAACAAATGTCAATTGCTGGTGAATGGTGCGATGCCGAAGATGGCGGAACTGCTGAGATTCTTAACCCTGCAACGGGAGAAGTCATGGCCACAACTCCAAAAGCAACTCTCGGTGATGTCAACCGTTGTGTTGAGGCATCTCGTGAAGCGTTCAATGATTCAAGTTGGAAGAATATGGACCCTGCACAGCGAGGACGTATTCTCAACAAGATGGCGCAAGCAACCTACGCTAAAGCAAAGGAACTTGCTGCCCTAGAGTCCAACAATAACGGTAAGACGTTTCGTGAAGCTTTGTCAGAAATCCGTTTCGGTGCATGGACACTCGAATACTTTGCTGGACTTTCGGATAAAATTGAGGGCAGCACAATCCCTGTTCCCGGCAATCGTCTCAACTACACTCTGCGCCAACCGCTTGGTGTAACCGTTCACATCATTCCTTGGAACTTCCCTCTCCAACTTGCTCTTCGCTCAATTGCACCAGCCCTCGCTGCTGGATGCACCGTCATTGCCAAGCCTGCCTCATGGACACCGTTGTCCTTACTGTCATGGGCCAAGGCCATGGAAGAAGCCGAAGTTGGACTTCCGGCTGGTGTGCTCCAAGTCATTACTGGTTCAGGCAGTCTGATTGGTGATGCCCTTGCTGGACACAAAGGCGTTGATGGTATTGTTCTCACTGGAGGCGTTCCTACCGGACAAGCCGTTATGGCTAAAGCGAGTGAAAACCTCACTCCAGTCACCCTTGAACTCGGTGGAAAAGGCGCAAATATAATTTTCACTGATGCAAACCTTCGGTATGCTGCTAAAGCGATTTGCTTTGGAATATTCATGAATGCTGGGCAGATGTGCTGGGCTGGTTCTCGACTGATTGTTCACGAAGAGGTTCATGATGAATTGGTGGCAGCTGTTGTTGCAGAAGTCGCCAAATGGAAAGTTGGCCCTGGAATGGAAGAAGGCGTCCGAATTGGAAGTCTTGTTCACAAAAGCCACCGTACTGAAGTCATGGAAAAGTTGCAAGCAGGTTTGGCCATGGGTGGAACTGTTGTCTGTGGAGGCAAGATCGTTGAAGGCGAAGGAGCGTTCATGGAAGCTACAATCGTAACAGATGTTGACAGTCAAAACCTCTTATTCAATGAGGAATTATTCGGGCCTGTATTGGCAGTTACCAAATTCAGTGAAGATGCAGAAGCATTGGCACTCGCCAACGATTCACCGTTCGGTTTGTTAAACGGGATTTGGACCAATGATTTGAGTCGAGCACACAACATGGCTCGTGATTTGGAAAGCGGCATGGTCTCCATCAATGAATACCCCATTACCTTCCCTCAAACAGCATTTACTGGTTGGAAGCAATCAGGCATTGGTATTGAACAAAGCCAAGATGCCCTACGCTTCTACACCAAAATCAAGAACGTCAACGTCAAACTTTGAGGGACACACATGTCAGTTACATCAACCGACCTTGGCAACGGCATTCGCTTGATTCAATTTTCAGGCCACTCGGCGACTCAATCGTTCTCACGGGAATTTCTACCTCAAATTGCTCAGGCAATTGATGCTGGCCTCATTCATCCAAATATTCGAGCAATCGTGCTCACTGGAGAAGGGAAGTTTTTCTCTGCAGGAGCAGATATTCATGCTTTTGCACAATCGATTGAGGAGAAAGATGCACCGCAATTGATTCGCGACTTAACTGGTATTCTTCATCCCTTGTTGATTCGGATGCGGCAATCATCAACCGTTTGTATCGCTGCAATCAACGGTGCATGTGCTGGTGGTGGACTTGGTTTGGCTCTGGCTTGTGATGCTCGTATCGCTGCACCAAAAGCCAAAATGGCTGCATCCTATTCAGGTATGGGCTTGTCACCTGATGGTGGTACAACCTGGCTCTTACCTCGGTTAGTTGGCAACCAAACCAGCCGCCGATTCTTTTTTGAAAATGAAATTTGGAATGCGGAGCAATGTGTTTCAGTAGGTGCAGTCGATGCTTTAGTCGAAGATGAAAAACTCATCGATGCGGCGTGTGAAATGGCGCTGCGTTGGAGTCAATGGGGCAATCATACCAAAGAAGCGACGAAGCATTTACTGGATATACAATCGGTTCACGATTTCGAAACCCACCTCAAACATGAACGCACTTTAATCGAGGCTGCTGGAACAACAGCCGCCTTCAAGGAAGGCGTCACTGCTTTCATCGAAAAACGCAAACCCAACTTTCTACAGGAGTGAAATGAATGGGAGAGAATAATTCCAATGAAAAAACACTTCGTGAAAAGATTCATGTTATTGTTTTTGAAGCAGACACAAAGTATGGAACATACTTCGATGTCGCTTTGATGATCTCTATCGTAGCATCTATTCTCGTCGTATCCCTCGAAAGTGTCGTGGCTTTTGATACCAAATATCACAGTCAATTGGTGTTTGCTGAATGGTTTTTTACTCTGTTGTTTACCTTCGAGTATCTACTTCGCCTCTACATTACTCGACATTCAATTGAATATGCAACCTCTTTCTTTGGAGTCGTCGACTTGTTGGCTCTCATTCCGACGTACCTGAGCGTGTTCATTCCTGGAGCTCAGAGTTTACTTGTCATACGTGCCATCCGCCTTTTACGGGTATTCCGTGTATTCAAATTGACCCGATATGTTGGTGAAGCAACGGTATTGGGTACGGCCATTTTACAATCTCGTTCACGAATTATTGTATTTTTGACCACCATAACAATCTTGAGTTTCATCAGTGGTGCAGGTATGTATCTCATCGAAGGTCCTACAAATGGATTCACTTCCATTCCGCAAAGTGTCTATTGGGCAATTGTCACCTTAACAAGCACGGGATATGGCGATACTGTCCCTGCGACTGCATTCGGAAAAATATTGGCTGTGTTCATCATGGTGATGGGATATAGCCTCATCATCGTTCCAACTGGGATTATCTCAACTGAACTCATCAAAGCAGGTGATTTTAGCACTCGCGCTTGTATGGAGTGTTCAAAGGAAGGGCATGACTACAGTGCGAAACACTGCAAGCATTGTGGAACAAAACTGTAATTATTCAGGCAACTCAGTTTCTTCTGCTTCGCCTGTTGACCAGTCGTAAATACCAATACCAGATTTCTTACCAAGACGACCTGCTGCAACCAATTTCTCAAGCAGAGGATGAGGTGCATAAGCATCATCATTGAATGAAGATTGAAGGTTTTTGAGGATATCACGTCGAACATCAAGTCCGACTAAGTCCGACAGTGCAAGAGGACCCATTGGATGTTTGTAGCCCAACACCATCGCTGTATCAATGTCTTTTGCACTGGCCACACCATCCGCTAACATTCGTATGGCTTCATTCCCCAAAACCACTCCAAGTCGGCTCGTAGCAAAACCTGGAATGTCCTTCACTAAAATTGTGGTTTTCCCCATTGCAGTACCCGCAGCCTGTGCTGCAGCAATCGTTGCGTCACTGGTTGAATCATGGCGAACCAATTCAAGTAATTTCATAATCGGAACTGGATTAAAAAAATGCATACCGATCACGTTCTCTGGGCGAGAAGTTGCCGCAGCAATATCTGCGATTGAAAGAGAAGAGGTGTTGGTTCCAAGAATCGCATGCGCCGGAGCCAAACGGTCAAGTTCAGTAAAAATTGAATGTTTGAGTTCTGGAATTTCAGGAACCGCCTCAATGATCAAATCGGCTTGACCAACAGCTTCTGCCATATCGGCAACAGCGTGTAAGTTTGCAGCCCATTCCACTTTTTGTTCAGCAGTGGTTTTACCTCGAGCAATTCCTTTGTCCCAGAATGCATCGATTCGTTGCATTCCACGTTCAAGACCTTCAGGGAATGCATCAAACAAATTTGTTTTCCATCCGCTTTGTGCGCAGATTTGTGCGATACCAGCACCCATTGTACCTGCACCAATTACCGCGACGCAACGAATCTCCATGGTCAGGCCAAAGGGTTCAACTTCATCATGGTTCCTTGGCTAAGGGTTGCTTACTCTGAGCAAGTACGACTCCACCAACAATCAGTAAGAACGCTACAATCAGCGATGCCCCGAGTTTTTCATCGAGTAAAAGATAGCCACTGTAGATTCCAAAGATTGGAACCAAGTAAACATACAAAGCACTTTTTCCGGCACCAATGGTCAAGATTCCATCTGCGAACCAAACATAGGCGATCACGGTTGAAAAAATTGCTAAGAATATCATGGCCAGCCAACCGTTGAATGACGGTTGTGGAATTCCGACCGATAATGTTTCCACTACCATCACTGGAGTGAGCATAAGAAGCCCTGCGACCGAAGACCACACAGTCAATTGTAGAGGCGAAAGACAGCGCCCTGAATCTGCTGCTGGCTCAGTCATGGCTTTCTTCATCTGTATGGTGTTACACGCCCAAGCAAATGCAGCACCTGCAATCAGTACATCGCCAAGAGCTCTATCAAAAAAGGGAATATCGACGTTTGGAGAATAGAAGAATAACACTCCAACACCAATGAGCCCGAAAGCAATACCAGCACCAAGCCTCCAATGCAAGGCTTCCTTGAGAAATACAATTGCGAGTAAAGCTGTGAAAAAGGGGTTGAACGTGATCATGAGTGATGCATCACCTGCAGCGGTGTATTTCATACCAACCATGAAAAATGCTTGATACAAACACGTCGAGAAAAACCCAATCCAGGCAATTCGTTTCCATTCATCCCGTGTGGGTATCATCCACTTGCCTGAGAATCTCAAGTAGATGAGGAAAAAAACCACGGCAATGACATAACGTATCCAAGAGGCTGCAAACGGCGCAATATCTTGCGCAAGAACACGACCTGCAGGCCATCCAACACCCCAAATCATAACGACGATAATCAGTTTGAGATGAATCCAGAAATCTTTCATCCAAATCGCTCCAATCCCAGTTGGAGCATTCGAGAACGAGGCAAACCGATTTCAGGTAAACCTGCTGCAGGAGCATATAATTTCAATCCTTCAAGGCGAGAGACATAAAGTCCGTAACTTGCAATGTCATCAGGATCATAAGGTGTAGAAACACCCATTCGCGTCAATGTCGCACATGCCGCTTCGCTATACAAGGGAAACAGGTTGGTAGAGAAATGCATCCAAGTTGAAACTCGAGTCGCATCGACATGGTCAAGGGTCAACAGGTGTTCAAGTAAGGATACATCAGGGTAAGTGACTGTTCGAAGTGTCATTTCAACTTCATTACTGATGTCTTCTGGCCAGGCAAAAGGATCGTTACTGGCCCACTGGTCTGCAACTCGGATATGGTCAAGTGATGCTTCGCTCTGAATTGAGAACAATGCATTGGCATAGACTTCATCATCAACACTGTCTGCGACTAAAGCGGGAAGTGCTGCGTAAAACGCTTCACACAATTCCACATCGATTCCAAACAAGGAAACAGGTATCATTCAAACCCTCCATAGGTGGACAAGGCTCAAGCCTTAGCGCCAATACCTGAGGCAATTTGCCGAGCAGACAATGGTTTGTTTGCGACCCATTCTTGATTGAAATATTCTTTGAGATCTTCTTCATCCTGGGCAGTTGGAAGTGTAACATGCAAATATGCATCCCATTCTTCATCACTACCGTTGAAGGGTTCACCTTGAGTGGTATATCGTTGCTTACGGAACGGACCGATTTCACGGTAAAAGTTCTCGTGTGGGACAGTCAAGTTCGGACTACCTTCCGGCAAATACCCGTTCAACTTTTCAACTTCACCAACAATTTCAGTATGGTAATGTCCACGTGCTTCTTCATTGAGAACTTCCTTGTCGACTTCAATACCTGCTTCGAGTTTCTTACGTTCATCCCAGCGTCCTTTAACACCCCAGACATATGACCAGTGAGCCGAAGACGAGGCATCGACACCAAACAAATCATGGGCGGTTGAAACCCACTTGTTGAAATATCGTTGAAGCATATCCAAAGGAATAATACCAGCCTTAATGACACGACGTAGTCCATTGGAACCCGTCCCCAAATGGAATGATTCTTCCTTGAGCATAGGGCCCATAGAAGCTGCAAGTGGCTTGAAAGCCGAAGTTGAGAGCATACCAAGTTGGAACTTTCCATCTCGGTCGACAAACATGGTGTAGCAGAAGAAATCAAGCCAATGAGGCATTGGTCGATTGAAGGCTCCCAGCAAGCGGTCACCGTCTTGTGCATTGCGCTCAAGGAGCTTCTGAGCCTCACGACGTCCTTGTTGTCCAAAGTAAGTCATCAAGAGGTATGCCATCTGCCAGCCGTGGCGTTGTTCTTCAGCCATGATACGAGCTGCTGCATAGCGGTCATAATCGGTTGGAGCAGATGCCAAGAGATGGCGTTGTTGTTCAACAGATGCAAATTCAGTGTCGCCTTGGACGGTGATCATGCTGACTAAGGCATCACGCATACTCTGTTGTGGAACTTGAAGAGACCGTTCCCATTTTGGTTGTCCTTCGTAATCTCCGAATTCGATGACATCGCCTGCACGGTCCCAGTCGAATTGAATCGAGAGGTCAAAATCGCCCATCCAGTCACGGTTGAAACCAACACGGTCTTGCCATTCAGTAAAGTTGGAAATCCAGTCTTCCCAGGTCGTTGGTAGGTTGTCCATACCACTCCGAGGCCCCGGTCTACCTTATTGCCTTTGCGAACATGTTCGTGCGAACGTGTTAGGGGCTGCGTTTCCGTATGTCATCAGCGAATGCATGATGGACAGTGGATTCAATACGTTGTAACTGCGCAGAAAGTGTCGATTTTGCAACATCGAGAACAACCGCCAGTTCGGTTAATGTAATTCTCCGAGGGACATCGTAGAAGCCTTCTTGCATTGCAGCATCAAAGACAAAGCGCTGACGAGGCGTCAATAACCGACTTGTCACACCGCGAGTTGAGACCAATTGGTGAGGTATGCCTTCGTCATCAAATCCGGAGAGCAGATCACGCACTTTTTCTCGTGAGCAAGAAATTGTCCATTCTACCCAACCGTCGCGAACTTCAAACGGAGTGTGTGGAATCACGCCGACAGTTACCAAAGGTTTGAGGAAACCACCACCACCTGCAAGAATGTCGACTGCAAAACTCTGTTTACCAAAGGGGCGAAGTTCTTCAATTCCAGAATGGGATTCAACTGTAGCGATAATATCTTCACTGCATGAAGCTCGTGCAGTACCTCGACCTTTTTGCAACGGCATGTGCTCTTCGATACGAAGAACGGCAGATGGATGACTGCGCGTCACATCACCGGCCCAATGCCCTTCAGGCAAACGGACTTCGATGCGCACTTGCTGGACGGCCATGAAGAGGTGTTGTAACTGACCCACTTGAAGGTCGCGAGAGAATCAAATTCGACGAGTCGTCTCAATTTTACGGACAGTTCCGCTTTCCACATCGATGACTTCACCAAAGGTAGTGGTATGTGTCTCTCCAAGAATGGCAGCAGGAAGGTAACCATCACAGACTCCAGAGGCTGCAAAGATTGCGTTTTCACTTTTACACAAGTCATGCGCTTCCCATAGACGGGTCAAATCATCACCGACCATGTTCTCAGCACGGGCTTCTTCTTCAGGAGAACGGAAGATAAGACGGCCTTCAAAAACTCCGCCAAGACCACGAATGGCCGTTGCAGAGATGACGCCTTCAGGTGCAGCACCAATACCCATCAAAAGGTCAAATGGACCATCTGGGCGAGCAGCCCAAATT
>Ga0308019_10000960_pt1 | contig 17909 bp, 13 predicted proteins | sample Neamet284_FD_203135 | JGI IMG/M metagenome (GOLD analysis project Ga0308019, IMG submission 203135) | Marine microbial communities from water near the shore, Antarctic Ocean - #284 | ecosystem: Environmental > Aquatic > Marine > Unclassified | place: Southern Ocean | collected 2014-10-01 | reverse complement strand
GACGCCGGATAACGAAGTATCCAATACCTCGAATCCGAGCAAACCCAATCCAGCCGTAGAAAATCCCACCCATCGTTACGCAGAGCTACACACCCATAGCAACTACTCGTTCCAAGAAGGAGCTTCCGAAGCTTGGGACTTACTACTCGCTGCAAAACAGCTAGGGCTTCACGCTCTCGCCATCACCGATCACGACAATGTGAGTGGAATCATGGAATTCACTCAGGCAGCCAAAGAACTCGGCGTCAAGCCGATCATCGGCATTGAAATTACTCTCGCACGCGGCCTCAACGAACCTATTAATACTGAATACGATCCTTCCAAGCGTCATCACATAACTCTTCTTGCTGAAACTGCCGCCGGCTATAGAAACATATCGCTTCTCACCACACGTGCTCACATCGATGCTGAGGAACGCAACGACCCACATCTCGACCCTGCCCTGCTCGCTGAACATACCGACGGTGTGATCTGCTTATCCGGTTGCCGTAGAGGTGAAATTTCCGAGCTTGTGGCTGCTGGAGATATCGATTCAGCTCAGCGTACAGCTGAGAGATATACCGAAATATTTGGCAGAGAAAACTTCTTCCTAGAATTACAGCAAAACCTTGTTATGGGTGATGTTCAACGCAATCGCAGCATGGCGGCGATTGCACGAGAAATCAGAATAGGAATAGTCGCCACCAACAACGTCCACTATCACGTTAAAGACCGGCATCGACTCAACGATTCATTGGTTGCAATCAAACACAAAAAAACGCTTGAAGCAAGCCACCGAGAGCGTCGACCCAACGATCAATTCTTCCTGAAATCAGCCGATGAAATGAGTGTTCTATTTGGTGAGCATCCAGAAGCAATAACAAACACAGTTAAGATCGCCGACAGGTGTGAATTCGATCTCATATCCGACGCTATTTACGACTTTCCATCCTACGATTTCCTGCCACCTGAGCACACCGAATCAAGCTACCTACGTAAGATTTGCGAAGCAGCAGCCGTGCGGCGATACGATAGCCTCACACCAGAGGTAACAGCTCGACTTGACAAAGAATTCGACCTTCTCGAAAAGCACGGTCTTGTCGGTTTTATGCTGCAGTACTACGACATCATACGAATCGCCCGTGAAGTACAAGAAGACCTCGGATTCGTTGAACCTGGGCTTCCCATTGAAGAGAACCCGCCGGGACGAGGTCGTGGCTCATCGGTGGCGCTGCTCATCGGCTACCTCACAGGGTTATCGCACATCGACCCGCTCAGGTTCGGACTTCGCCTAGATCGGTTTCTACCGGAAACCACCGATGGAGAAAAACTATCGCCACCCGACATCGATCTCGACTTCCCTCGTGAAATCCGCACCGAGCTAATTCTTAGAATTCACGAACGCTGGGGATACGAACGCGCTGTGTTAACAGGGATGATTTCGACTTACAAAATTCGTGGCGCAGTGCGTGATCTGGGCAAAGCTTTAGGCATTGCAGATGATGATCTCGGTCGACTGAACAAGCGACTTGATGCTCATAGCTCAATTCCCACTTTAGCAAAGGAAATGTCAGAGCTTCCCGAATTCAAAGACCGAGTCGATGTCCCGGTGTGGGAAATGCTCATCGAACTCGCACAGCAGCTCAACCACTTCCCAAAATACCTTGCCCAGCACCCCAGCGGAATGATCCTATCAGCACGTCCTCTCTCCGAAACCGTGCCACTACAACGTAGCGCCATCGACGGTCGATTCATCTGCCAGTGGGACAAAAATGCCTCTGAAGATGCTGGCTTTGTGAAGATAGACTTTCTCGCTCTTGGTGCGCTTTCACAGCTTTCCGAAGCACTGGAACTTATAAGAAAACAGACTGAAGAAAGAGTTGATATATCTCGAATCGACTTCGAAGATCACGCTGTCTACACCGACATTCATAACGCAGACACTATCGGTGTCTTCCAAATCGAATCGGCGGCACAAATGCAGACTGTCACACGTCTGCGTCCACGCAATCTGACTGAGATGGCGTGGGAAGTCGGAGTAGTTCGTCCCGGTGTTGGTGTGAACGATGGCGTGACGCTGTTAATCAGGCGCCACATGGGCAAGGATCCCAATTGGAAGTTCGACCATCCGTTAGAAGAACCAGCGCTGGGCAGAACCTACGGCGTGCCACTTTACCAGGATCAACTTAGTGAACTAGCAATGCATGTCGGTGGTATGAGCGCTGTAGAAGGCGATCAGATGCGGCGTGCGTTCACACGTCGAAACAACGAACGGAATATCGCTGTTTGGGAAGGCAAATTCATCACCGGTGCTCTAGCAAAAGGCGTCCCGCCTGATGCTGCCGAGCGTGTGTTCAGTAAGTTCCACGGCATGTACCAATTTCCAGAAGCGCATGCCTTTGCATTTGGCGTAACGGCATACCAAATGTCGTGGCTCAAACACTACTGGCCACTCGAATTTTTCGTCGGCCTGTTCAACAACCAACCTATGGGTTTTTACAACCTTGAAACGTTAAAAGAGGATGCGGTTAGGCACGGAGTCAAAGTGCTCAGGCCAGACGTAAACCTAAGCGGAGTGAAGGCCGTCATTGAAGACGGTGCGCTTCGGTTGGGTCTGACACACGTGGTGAAGTTACGGGCTGCGACAGCGACACCAATTCTTGAAGAACGTGAGGGTGCAGGAAAATTTCTCTCGCTTGCAAATTTCATGTCGAGAACCGGGGTGAAACAAGAAATTATTGACTACCTATCTGCTGCAGGTGCACTAGATCAATTCGATGAAATAGCCGACCCAAATCGGGAACCGCCAACGATTTCCGATCGCAGGTATCTCCGCTGGGAGTCGGGTTTACGATATCGACCACGTGGAGAGAAAAAGGACGGTTCACGCCAGCTAGCTTTTGAAATGCCAGTTGAGCAGGACGTAGTCGCGCTGCCAGACGAATCGAGTTGGCATCGAATGATCGGTGAGTACTCCGCAACCGGCCTGTATCCGCAGGGTCACTTAATGTCGAAAATCAGACCGTATTTACCCTCCACAGTCATACGAAGTGAAGAGGTCAGAAACTACGCGAATGGAGATAGGATTTCGGTAGCAGGACTTGTGGTCAGGCGTCAGAAACCAAATGGGAAAACTGTTTTCATCACGCTCGAGGATGAGTTCGGACATTCGCCTTTAATCATCTGGCCAATCCTTTATCAGCGCCTGAAATTGGTCATTAAAGAATCACTATTACTCACCACTGGCACCGTATCTCGACGCGATGGAACGATGAACATCGTCGTCGAAACAATCAGACCTATCCCGGAGTTGGTTCCAGATTTCCATTCAAGGGATTGGGGTTAGGTGCGGAAAAATCACCAGTGCAGACTTGGATCATAGATCCAACAAATTCACCAGCTCTGGATACTTGCCTGACATGCCGACCATCCTCGGTGTCTTGCCGTCTGAATCTGCGGCTTCCGGGTCGGCACCTGATGCCAAAAGCATCTGAACTGCATCGACCTGACCGCTTCTCATTGCGATGTTGAGCGGGAGTCGACCTGTGCCGGTCGCCAGATTTGGGTTTGCGCCAGAATCGAGAAGTAGCTTAATTACTTTAGGGACTTCTCTAACTAACGCCCAGTGCAAGCCTGACCAACCTTTGAAATCGACTTCATCAATATCGACACCGAGTTCGTTCATACGCTCCAAAATATATTCGACCGACAGCGATCGGCAAACAAAGTTTGGAAGGGTTGGCTCAGATCGATCAGTTGGCACGATGCACCAAGCTATAAACAAGAAAAGGTGTGATTGGAGGAGGCTTGAATACTGGAACCAGCCTATCGATTCCACCCTTACCTAAGTCCTCTCCCGGTGCAGAGGACTTAGCATGACTACTCAACCAGCGCCAACTTCGTGTAGCGTCCACCGATGAGCCATTCGGTGACGTAGATGTTTCCATCGCTATCCGAAGTTATGCCGTGCGGACTGTTGAACAATCCTTCTTTCAAACGCGACGTTCGCTTCGGAATTCCCGAGGAATCTGGTTCATTTGGCCATGCAGCTTCTTCGGATACTGGAGTGTTGTCACCGATGTATCCAATCAGCTCATCGTTCGGACCAACCACGGTGATGCGAGCATTCAACTCGCCTACAAGCAGATTATCGCCATAGCTTGCGAATACCGTTGGTCGATCAAAATAATCACTGCCAATAGTCCTAATGTAGTCACCTTCCATATCGAACGCCTGCACCCTACCGTTCGCCCTATCAGCTACAAGTAGTTCAGGCGTCCCCGAACGGGTGTCGATCCACAGCGAGTGCGGGCAATCGAACCGACCAGATCCACGAGTACCGTCTATCGACCGAAGATAATCACCATTCGAGTTGTAGCGGTGAACAAGGCTTTTACCATATCCGTCAGCAACCCAAATATCGCCATTTCCTCGAAGGTTTTCGTCGAAAGCGATGACACTAGTAGGCGAAAATATACCGCCCTGTAAGGCTGGAACCGAAGGCTCAAATAGCTCCATTTCGACTAGCCCATCCATCGAAACTCGCACGACCTTGCTTTGTAGTGGGTCAGGCAGATATTCGTACTCATGGCCTGGGTGTCGCTTGCGACCATTGTCGGCAATCCAAATCGATTGGTTAAGTCCAAGCGTTGAAAGAGTCATTCCATGAGCTTCGATAACCGGAATCTCGAATGACCGAACCAGTTCGCCTTCAGTCGTGAGAATTACAACCAGCGATTCGGTAGGGTGAAACGTTACGATCTGTCCTTCGTTCGAGAACGCCATTCCATGATGTGACCAACCGCGTGCCACCATTTCGGACGATGGCAATTGCGCCCAATCACCAATCCAATCAAACTCTAATTCACCAGCCGAAACACGCATCCGCTACACCCCATCGTCGAACTGTCAGTAAACCAAAATAACTCAATCTCAGTAGACGATCAGGTAGGTTTCACAAGTTTAGGTACGTAAAACCAATAATCAAGATTAATTACCCAAATCAACATAGTTAGAGTCTATGGCGGGAAAGTACAAATGGCACTTAGTCATCCTGCCCGCGCTTCGCCCAGTTGGCGTTCTCGAACATGTTTAATCCGGGGTCGGCGATGACTCCGGCTGACGTGTAATTCGGTGGGTTCGCCTTGATGAAGTCTTCGTCAAGTTCGATGCCCCAGCCCGGCTTATCTGGCACAGGGAAGTAGCCATCGACTACCTCCGGATATCCGGATCCAGCCTTCTTCACATGCGGATCGGCGAAGTCATTGAAATGCTCAAGTATCTTGGCATTTCGTAGTGTGAGACAAAGGTGCAATGCAGCCATTGTCGACACGATTCCACCAACGTTGTGCGGAGCAACCATGATCGAGTATGTCTCGGCTGTCGATGCGATCTTCTTCGTCTCAAAAATACCACCCGACTGAGTAATATCGGTCTGCAGCACATCCACGTTCCCCGATCCCCAAATTTCTCGGAACTCAGGAGCACCATACAGTCGCTCTCCGGTCGCGATCGGCAACGACGTGTGCTGTCTTACCGACTGCAACGCCGGAGTATCGCCAGGTCGCACCGGTTCTTCGATCCAACCGATGTTGTATTTCTCGATGTGGCGAGCGATTTCACGAGCCTGCACTGGTGCGAACCGACCGTGCATTTCGATCATGATCTGCGCCCGCGTACCGGCTACATTTGCGACAGCTTCAATCAAATCAAGCGACCGGAAGAATTCTGAACGTTCAAGCTCCATGTCACCGTTACCAAACGGATCAAATTTCATTCCGCGGTAACCGCGGTCAACAACTTTTCGAGCGGCCTCAGCGAATGCTTCAGGCGTACGTTCGACTGTGTACCAACCGTTTGCATACGCAGGAATCTTCTCTTTGACCTGACCGCCAAGCAGTTTGAAAACAGGCTGGCCCGTTTTCTTGCCGATGATGTCCCAAAACGCCAACTCGACGAGAGCCAAGCCTGTGTAGACAACCTCACCCGGCTTACCGAAGTCCAACAGAGTCATTCGACGGTAAAGCGCTTCAATATCGAACGGGTCGTGTCCAATGAAGTGACGCTGAGCGTCTTTCAGGTACTCGATGACCGTGTGGGTTTTACCCAGAACACGAGCTTCACCTACACCGATTATTCCTTCGTCGGTTTCAATGATGCAGTAGGTGAGGTTTCGCCAGGGCGTACCCAGCACCAGTGTTCGGAATCCAGTGGTCTTCATGCTTCTCTCGATGTGAATGACTTCGGCTTGGATGCAAACGGCAGACCGATCGCAATTTTCAATTAACCCATTCTAAGGGCAATCGGCGTAACTGGATAACTTCAACTTGTACGTTGATCACGCAGGTGGGGCGAATTCGGAGTTCCCACTCGATGCACCATCGAAAATAAACCCAGCGGAATCCCATGGTCGTTCACGCGCGAAATACTCATCTTCACCCGGTATCCACTCCTCAACCCATTTCGAGCGAATAGCCTCGCCATCACGAGCCACGCCTCGTTCTAGTCGCAAATCACGCGGGCAGTCGACCCAAGCCGACACATGCCAATAATCCCGTAAGTCAGGCCGAAGCGCAGTAACTCCTTCGATAATCGCTATTCCGCTAGAGGGAATCTCGAACCACTCGCCAAGCGAGTCGGTTGACCAATCGTAGCGCTGGTGCTTCGAAGTGATTCCGGCGACTAGTGGTGTAAGCGTTCGTTCGGCGAACGTACTCAACTGAAAATTTGAACCGTCGTTCCAATCGGCAAAATCGTCGAGATGAACGATAGTCGAGTTATCTAGAACGCTAGCTAACTTCTTCGCCAGCGTCGATTTACCCGACCCGCCTGCTCCATCGATACCAACCAGAACCACTTTGTCAGGGCTTCCCGCTACGGCATTCTGAACGGCATTGAGTATCAATTTAAATGATGAGTATGTACGTTTCATCTCTGGCATACCCGTAACTTTATGTGCCTGTGAGCAACCGTGCCAGCAACACTCTGATAAATTCCATAAATCAATTCCAAGTTCGTCCATACGGAGCCTCCTATGCCACTTCACCCACAGGTAAAAGATTTGATGGATCGACGCGCTGCACTCGGCTTTGCTGACTTTAGAGATGTAACGCCGGCTGTGGCTCGCGCCAATGCAGTAGCCGCTAAAGCGACGATACCTTCAGACCAAGAACCGGTTGGTGAAATCACCGAACGCAGTATTGCCGGGCCGGTTGGCGAAATACCTATTCGTATCTACCGTCCAACAACCGAAGGTCCGCATCCTCTGATCATGTTGTTCCATGGCGGTGGATGGGTTATCGGAGACCTAGACTCAGAAGATTCGACTTCACGAGGTCTGGTTAATCGCGTAAACGCTGTTCTTATTTCAGTCGACTATCGGATGGCTCCTGAAGTCCGATTCCCGGGTGCGCCCGAGGACTGCTACGCCGCCACTGTTTGGGCAGTCCAGCATGCAGAAGAGCTTGGAATCGATGCCTCAAATATCGCGGTAGCTGGAACATCGGCAGGCGGAAATCTATCGGCTGCGGTAGCACTTATGGCACGAGACCGTGGCGGACCAACTATCAAACACCAAGTGCTGTTCTGCCCTGTGATAGATCACGATTTCGAGCGCCCTTCCGTGATAGCCAATGCCGAAGGTTATGGACTTACTCGAGATGGCATGATCTGGTTCTGGGACCAATACATCGGTCCAGACGGTGATCCGCTCCACCCGTACGCTTCTCCAATTCGCGCCAAAGATTTGAGCAGACTAGCCGATGCCACAGTGATCGCTGCACAGTACGATCCGCTGCTGGATGAAGCAGCCGATTACGCATCGGCTTTAAAGGATGCTGGCAATGATGTGACCTTCACGGAGTACAAAGGGATGACGCACGGCTTCAATGGTTCATTCGGTCTTATCGACGATGCAATAAAGGCGTGTGAAGAGGCTTCTGCTGGCATTCTGAGATCGTTCGCCAAGTAGCACTCTCTTGTGCGTCTACATCCCCAAGTCATAGCGTTTCGAGATAAACGAATAGCGTTGAACCTTGCTCACAAAAAGGGAGATGTCGCCCGGTTAGGCGCGAGAAAACTCTCATATCTGGTGATCCGCATTCCCGTCCGGTCTCCAGCCAGTGGGTGAGATTAGGGGTTGTACGATTCCGGGGCAGGGGACGATTTACCTATTCAAATATGTCGACCAGACTCCGCGGGACTGCATCCGTTTCTGATTCTCCTCCTCTGTAGTGGATGGTTGATTGGAGATCTCGACCACGAGAATCTTTCGGCACGACGAATGTGCAACCAAGTGAGCGCTGTAGTCGTGTAGGTCGACTATCGTTTAGCTCCCGAGACTCGATTCCCTGAATGTCCTAATGATTGCTATACCGGGTTATTTGGGCAGTAGGTCATGCCGATAAACATGAGGCGATCAAACCTATTGCAGATCGCCCATGTTCATATTTGACTACTAAAAGTTGAAACTAGTCTTTGTACTCAGAGAACTCTACCCACTGCTGTGTCTTTACATCAAGCACCACGCTCTTACCTTCATCGAAGTTGATCTGGCGAGCCTTAGTCAGCGCACCAGCAATTTCACTTGGCTCGGTGATCTTGATACCAACTCCACCGAGGTCTTCAGAAATTCCAGCGTAATCGCCGTACATGTTTCCGGCGTTGTACTCGCCCATTGCAGTTGGTAATGATCGGTTGTAACCCCCCATAGTTCCGTTGTTCAACAGAACAGTGGTGATAGGCGCACCGATTCGGGTTGAAGTCTCCAAATCAAGTCCCGACATACCGAAAGCAGCATCGCCCATGAAGTTCACACAGAACTTATCAGGATGAGCGATCTTGGCACCAATCATCAACGGAATACCGTATCCGAGGTGAGTGCTCTTACCCCAGCCAATGTAGCTGTGCGGAACAGTGGCTGTGTAGAACGGCATGATCTGATCACGTGGGTGTCCAGCATCGTGAGTAACGATAGTTGTCTCGTGGTCGACAGCCTTATTCAGCTCATTTACGAGTCGGTAAGGATTAATCGGGGCCATGTCCGAATTGAGCAGCGCTGCCCAGTCGTTCATCCACTCTTTCTTGACCTCAGCAACGGCTTCCCTTGTCGAAGAGTCAGACTTACGTCCTTCTTCACCAATTTCTGCCTTGACCTCGTCTACGAGCATGCAGAGTGTCTTCATTGCATCACCAACAAGTCCGATATCGGTGGTGTATTCCTTGTCAATATCTTCCGAGTTCACGGTTGAGTGAATCAAAGTCTTGCCTGAAGGGATGTCGATACCAAAGCTGGTCTTCGTGAGACTCGCACCAATAGCGAAAAGAACATCACTCGACTTGAGCCATTCCCAAACACCCTTAGGAGCTGTCTTGTTAGCTGCGCCGAGAGCGAGCGGGTGTCGCTCGTCGATGGCAGACTTGCCCGGCATTGAAGTGATAACAGGAATCTGGGTAAGTTCGGCAAGTTCAGTGAGCTTGGCCGAAGCGCCAGCATAGAGCACGCCCTGACCTGCGTAGAAAACAGGCTTCTTAGCGGCGAGTAGCTTCTTTACGGCAGCTCTAAGATCAGATTTGTCAGGAGCAGCAACGTATCGCTTGGGTGATCGGAAATCATCAAGGCTTGAAACCTCGTCACCCATAATGTTTCGCTGCATTTCTAGCAATACAGGTCCGGGTCGACCGTTTTTCATGATCGAAAGAGCCTGTCGCATCTGCGCAGGTATACGTTCTGCGTTGGTAACCGACTGCGCCCACTTAGTGATGAAGCGAAAGTTGTCGGGACCAGAGAAGTTAGGTGCGACTGGTGTTACATCAGTGCCCGGACCGTCTGGTAAGAAAATCAGAGGAACGCCCTCGGAGGATGCCTGAGCAATTCCACCGAAGGCGTTTTCAATTCCAGGACCACCCTGACAAGCGAATACCCCGAACTTGCCTTGCGTGGCCATCATTCGAGAGAACCCGTCAGCAGCCATGATTCCGCCACGCTCCTGACGGAACACGAACGGCTTAATACCTTCTTTGGCGACTGCTTCAATGAGTGGATTTGCTGGGAAACAAGCCATCCATTCGACGCCCTCTGCCTTCAATATTTTCGCAATCGCCTCGTAACCGTTCATACGTTAGATCTCCTGAGGTCGAATGGATCGACTGATGTACCGCGGCAATCTAATAAGCCCTGCGCATTAATGAAGCCGTTGGGAAAGGCTCACGAGTGTAGCTCCGACCTAGATAAGGCGCAATTTGAATTTTGAAATCGATACAAAACGGTGAAAATTCTCAAATCACGCACGAAAACTTCTAGGGCTGATCGATAGTGCTACGGGTAAAGTTTGAATATCTGCTCAATAACGATAGTAGTTGTGACAGAACAACTTATGTAACGACTGACCACAAACGCAGTCAAAGCCCGCCTGAAACGCCGGGGAGATCGTACGAAATGCCTGACCACAACACTCCGAATCCTGAAGGTTCAGTTGGTACCGCAAACATCAAAGTAGTTGGTGTTGGCGGTGGCGGCCAGAACGCTGTTACCCGCATGTATCGAGAACGAGTGCCGGAAGTTGAATATATTTCTGTAAACACCGATTCACAGGCCTTGGACGCATCTGCGGTTCCAGTTCGCCTTAGAGTCGGTGATTCGACCGCACGAGGTCTTGGTGTCGGTGGAGACCCTACAAAGGGTAGACAGTGTCACGAAGAAGACCGTGACGAAATCAAGGAAGTTCTCAAGGGAGCCGACCTCGTATTCGTAGCTGCAGGTATGGGTGGCGGAACTGGAACTGGAGGAGCACCTGTCGTAGCCGAAGTCGCTAAAGATCTCGGCGCACTCACGGTTGGTGTCGTAACCAAGCCATTCACATTTGAAGGCGCAGTTCGAAAGAAAAGAGCCATCGAAGGCATCGAGATGCTTCGAAAAGAAGTCGACACTCTTATAGTAATTCCTAATGATCGATTAGTCGCCATTTCCGATGAACAACTGACGATGGACCGGGCGTTCAAGTTGGCCGACGATGTTCTTCGACAAGGCATCCAATCGATCGCAGAACTAATTCTTGTACCTGGTGAAATCAACCTCGACTTCGCCGACGTTCGTGCAGTTATGGACAACGCCGGTCCTGCATGGATGGCTATTGGTAAAGGTTCAGGCGACAACCGAGCAATCGATGCTGCAGAACAGGCGATCAACTCTCCTCTTCTAGAAGTAGAAATTGCCGGAGCCAAAGGCGTGATATTCAACATCACCGGTGGCACAGATTTGACGCTAGACGAAGTCCAGCGTGCTTCAGAGGTGATCGCTTCGACAGTTCACCCCGACGCTAACATCATCTTTGGAACGGTAACCGATCCTAAGATGGAGAACGAAGTAAAACTCACTATCATCGCCACCGGATTCCCGGTATCTGGTGAAATTGAGGAAGAAGCCGAAACGGCTGCTCGAAAGGCACTCGAAGATCCTGCATCAATGGCAATTCCGCCATTCCTGCGACACCACCCGGCAGCGCGGACACGCTACCGAAACGGTGGGATGTATAGAGACTCTACCGAGACTCAGCGGGAAGAAACCGCTGTTATGGCCGACGACTAGCTGCCATTGGCACCCTTTCTACGGCAAAGACGAGAATCTTTGATTCAATGGTCCGAGTTGTAAAAAAAATAGTCTAGCCGAGAGCTTATCCGCACTTGACAGTGATTTAGCTCAGTCTGGTAACTAGATAAGGGCAGGATATTTTCCTGCCCTTATCGTTTTTAACGGTTCGTGTGTCAACGATACGACTGTTCCTAGCACGAACTAACCCGGCAGTGCGTCCAGTGCGCGGTTAGATAGGGCGCTAGGGCCTGCGTAGCGGGTGTCGGCGACTACATTGAAGGCATCGGCGAGTTGGTTCATGGTTTTAGCCGGAGCCGGAGCAACACGATACCTAAACTTCTCAACTCGTTTGGAGATTCGAATCGCCAGCGGACCAGATTTGGCGCGCTGGGCTGCGTTCTTGAGAGACGCACCCATTTCGACTACGCCGACCATCGTTCGGAAGTCGCACTCAGATCCGCCCTTGATGTAGCACTGAAGCGTTTTTGAAATGTTGGCTGCGGCTTCAATGTAAAGCGGTTCGTCATCTTCGAACACGCACACCAGTCCTGGCTTCTCGCCGAGCATCCAGCTGCCCTCTTCAGTTAACGCTGAACCTTCGCCATCGACCAAATCGGTGAATAGCGATTCCCATTTTCCAAGATGTGCAGGCGTAAAGTTAGTCATGAGTTCTCCTAGTGAGCTAACTACATTCTAGTTGTGAATTGCCCACTTCGGAAATTTTTATCTGAAATTACGATTAACAATTGCGCAAACAGTACTCACCTCATCGGAGGAGTTATAAGGGGGAGATACGCGACCAACTCATTCGATGACACCCCGAGTATAACGAGATTGGAAGAGCCGGCTGCTAAGTCTCGAGCATTAATAACGTAAACCGGTGGTCCCTAGAACATCAGCGGGCACCACGGCGCCCGTTCGGAGGCAAACATAGCGTCCGCACGTGCTATCGAGCCATAGACATTCTCTTCTGCTCGACCCGCTCGCTCAAGATCAGCCAGCTTCGCGCCACCGAGGTAGATCGTCGATAACGAAGCTGTCGGAATAGTGATGTCGGCAGCGCTCGTAGTCGGCACGCAAGTAGCTCCATCAGGGCCACCCGTAAGCTCAAATCGACCTCCCCATTCGGGGATGTACGAATCTTCGACTTCCAGAACCAAGCTATCTTCTGCCATATACGTTCGAGTCGAAAGTGCAGCAGCAGTATCGAGCATTCGGTACCACACACCGTCGTAAGGCTTGCGCTCAAGCTGACGTTGATCGGCTAGCATCCACGGCAGGCCATCGTCTACCGGCGAACGCCAGTTGCTCACGGTGTCGTAAAGATCGACATTCAATAAATGATTCCATAGAGCAGCGTGCGAAGCGGCGTTGCTGTGCATCACCATGTCGGCGTTCACTAATCCGTGCAACTGCTCACCAAATACATGTAGCTCCTTCAACATATATTTTGCGAATCCGAGAGCATTACCGTCCTCTTCGTACACGATCAACCACGGCTTGCTCCAACCGTCATTGCTTGCTGTCTCCATGAACATACGATCCCAGCTACGGTCGTCGCGGCGTGGAATGCCGCTGTGCGAATTCACCGAAGCTTCCCATGCCTCAGGAAATACCTTGCGAGCCTCAGCCTGATTTACGAATCTAATCTTGCCTGGCACTTCTGGCATGTGCTTGATAGCGGCCTTCCGGGTATCGATCAAAATATTCTCGTGCTGGATCGACATCCCGTAACCGAAACGACCATAGATGATGCTTTCCGAAGCCCACAAAGATGCGACGGGTTGCCCTTTTTCGCGTTCCTGCTTCAGCAGTCGCTTCATCATGTTGGTGAGAATGCCTTGACGACGATGCGTGGTGGCGACCGTCACCCCAGTCACGCCAGCGTTCTTGATAATCGCACCGCCGGGAACTGCCGATTCGAACGCTATTGCGCCAGAAGTACCGACGATATCGTCGCCATCAAACGCGCCCATAGACATGTCGGGAGTGAACGTCTTTAAGTCTAGTTGATACGTGTCGTGATCTGGTTCGTAGTGTTCACCAAACCCTCGATCGATCATCGCAGCAAAACGCCTGTGCTCAGATGGAGCAAATTGTCGGTATTCGATGTTCATGGTGTGTTCGCTGAAAATCCTATTGCCTAGAAGTAGTGCGCACACCACGGTGCTGAATCGGTCGAAAACATGCCATGAAGCTTGAAATTCGAACCGGTTGTAACCACATCAATTCGCCCTGCTTCAACCAGCGGCCCTGGAGTCATACCTCCGAGATAAATCGCAGATAAGTCAGCGGGGGTCATCACAACATCAGGTTTGTCGGTTGTCTTTTTCACCGAAGCCTGTGAGTCGTCGATATCAAGCACATAGGTACCCACCACGCCAGGCTGTGACTTTGAGACCAAACCGATTTTCAGACGGCCATCGGCGTTGTAGCTTCTGGCTTCGAGCGCCTTGGGAATATCCAGCAGGCGAATCCACAAAGCATCGTGCGATTTACGATTCAGACGGCGTGGATCAGAAAGCATCCACCATAGCGGATCGTCGGAAGGACGATTTACAGCAGTGATTTTTCCGACGAGATCAAAATTCAACAGGAATCGCCACATCGTTTCGTGCGCAGTATTGGTAACCGAAACCTGCTCGACAACTTCGAGTATGCCCATGTCGGAATCACCAATTCTACGCATTCGGTAAGCAACATAACCGGTCTGTTCACCAGCTTCTTCGCATATCGCAAAGAACAGCTCACTTGCCCCACCACGGACTCGTTCTTCATCGAACAGTTCATAACGCCACCGACCTTCATTACGGTTCACTGAACCGATGGTCTGCTGGTGCATCTGATCGTATATTCCGGGCAGAATTGCAGCAGCTTCGTCGGCGTCTACAAAGTAAACATGAGCGTCAGATTCGTCCGAAGAATCGACTGCTGAGTGCGAGAACTCACCGAAGCTTGGATCGATTTCCCAATCGTAGGAATTCACAGCTAGCCCGTAGTCGAACCGACTATAAAGATGTGACTGAGATGCCCAGAGTCCGCTGACGAGGTCTCCACGTTCACGTGCTTCATCATGAATCTGAGTCATCATGCGTGAGAACGCACCCTGCCTCTGATGTGTAACCGACGTAGTCATGTACGCAACGCCTGCCATAGGCACGCTGGATCCTCCGGGAAGGGTCAGCGAGTAAGAATCAGCGCCACCAGTACCTACGATTCGGTCTGAAGAAGTATCGACAGCGGCGATTAATCTATCAAGCTCAGCCCTGTCGTTTCGCAGACGTGCAATATCGTCCGGGTGCACATGCTGCCCAAATCCGTGTCGAACGGCTTTGCGCCATTCGTCAAAATTGTTGTCTGTTACTTGTCGTAGTTCGATAGTCATTGGATTTACAAATACGGGCATGGAATTGACCCGAAGACGTATGCTACGTGTTGTACATAGCCTGAGCCACTCGCCCAAGTAACAAAAAACAACTAAAGGTAATCGCCGAATGCCCGCCCTTCTCGAAGACAAAATCGCTCTGATCACCGGAGCTAGTTCTGGCATCGGACGTGAAACTGCGATCGTCATGGCAGCTCACGGAGCGAAAGTTATTGTTGCTGCTCGACGTGAAGCGAATCTCGCAGAAACCGTAGAACTCATCGAAGCTGCTGGCGGCACGGCATCATACGCAGTTACCGATGTTTCGGATGGTGCGCAGGTTGAACGAGCGGTTCAGCACGCGGTTTCGACCTACGGCGGACTAAACGCTGCTTTCAATAACGCAGGAATTCTCGAACCAGCCGGGCATCTTCATGAAGTTGAAGATGAAGACTTCGACGCAATCATCAACGTGAATCTCAAGGGTGCATTCTTGAGCATGAAATACGAAATTAGATACATGATTGAAAACGGGGGCGGTGCGATCGTCAACGATTCTTCGTACATGGGCCTCAATGGTGGAACGGGTCGACAAACCGCATACACGGCGAGTAAGCACGGTGTAATCGGGCTAATGAAAGCTGCGGCGCGTGACTATGCTCGCAAAGGGATTCGAGTGAATGCTGTTTGTCCCGGTGTGATCGACACAACGATGATGCACGGACTCGACCGAGGTGGCGATCCGGCGGCACGAGCCAAAATGGAATCATGGGTGCCAATGAATCGGTACGGCGAGCCTTCTGAGGTCGGCCAAGTCGTCTCGTTCCTGTGCTCAGATGCCGCCAGCTACATCACCGGTCAAGCAATACCCGTCGACGGTGGCGTGACTAGTTAGGCTCTCAACACCAGTTCAACTTCCCAAGCGAAGTCATCGAAGCCGAGGGATCTGGGGTGGGGCTGAAATCTCAGGCGAGCAATATCAATTGCTCAGCCTAAACGATCCAACCCATCCTCTAACTCCCTCCCCGTCGGGAGGGAGAACAAGTTCGGAACTTAGCGAGTCCACTGTGCCTGGTATGGCTGAGGCTGAACATCGTTTGGCTCTGGGTCACGAACGGTGCCTTCTCGCCACGACTCAACTGGAACCCATCCAAGAAGCTTCTCAGCCTTCGCAACAGACAAAGGACTTCTAAATCCTTCAATAGGCTCACGAAGTTCTACATCAGGATGAATCTCTTTGATCGCATCCATCGTCGGAATATCGAGAGTCGTGTCGGTGGCGTTGATGAAGAATGCCTCGGCTCCGCCAAATTCCTTCTCGATGGTCAAACGGCAAGCTCGAGCAGCGTCGTGTCGACCCACCCAACTCCAGAATCCACCGGCGTGACGTCCAGAAACTGAAGTCTTATCGCCCGAATCCAAATGGTTCTTGCCGTGTGCAGGGTCCCATAGTGCGTGGAATCGCATGTTGGCGATCTGAACATTGCCTTCACGACGTCGAACGAACGCCTCGGCCATTTCTTCACCAAGCCATTTCGACTGTGAATAAGCGTCTTCAACTCGAGTTGGGTGGTTCTCATCGACGGGGTAATACTCGGGCGTGTAAACCTTTTGACCCCAACCAGCGCCAACAGCATTGATTGATGAAGCCATACAAATACGTTCGATACCGTGAATTTCAGCAGCTTCAAGCACATTCCAGTTTGAAAGCATGTTGATGCGGAACAGCTTGTGCTCTGCGTCCTTGTTAGGTGCAGGAATCGCGGCCATGTGAACTACTGCATCCGCACCGGTTAGTGCGTTAACCACTTCACCGAAGTTAGTTACATCGACATCCCACCATTGGGCAGAATTGGAAGGGGACCCGGGTCGAGGTGGCACCGAGTCAACGTTGAAAACGTCATACCCAGCTGCTGAGAACTCAGCGATGATGTATTCACCAGCCCTCCCCGATCCGCCTGTAACTACTACCTTCTCTGCCATGTAATTCTCCGTGTTGGTTGCGGCATATGAGATTGCCGAATAAAAAAACTAAAACCCAGTATGAACCGGGTATTCAGTCATTGCGACTACGCAGCGGGTAACATCTTCCACCATGACATCACTCAAAGGAAAAACAGCACTCGTAACCGGCGCATCCAAAGGAATCGGAAAAGCAATCGCAATCGCCTTTGGAGCAGCTGGAGCTAACGTCGTTGCCACCGGCAGGAACGAGGACGAAATCACCGACGTCACGGCGACGATAAGTGCACGTGGTAGCAACGCACTTGGAGTAACCGCCGATCTGGGTGTTGAATCCGAAATCAACGATCTTGTTGAAGCAGTTCAACAGGAATTCGGCAGCGTCGACATTTTGGTCAACAACGCTGCAATCATTCACCCGAAAATCAAGGTGGCCGACTTCGATCCTGACTTGTGGCGCGAAGTTCTCAATGTAAACCTGACGGGTGCGTTTTTAATCACTCAAAAGCTTTTGCCAGGAATGATCGAAAGTCGTTACGGCAAGGTAATCAATATCTCGTCGATTGGCGGTCGATCAGGTGGCCCCGGTCGCAGTGCGTACCGCGTAACTAAATCCGGTCTCATCAGCTTCACACAGTCACTGGCTGCTGAGGTCTACGAGCATGGGATCAACGTGAACGCTATTTGCCCTGCCGGAACCGATACCGAGGGTTTCCGAGCGGCATTCAACACAACCGGACGAGATGAACATCCGAAGCTAATGGATCCAAGCGAGATCGCAGAGGTCGCACTCTTCCTTGCGTCCGACGCCAGTTCAGCAATCACCGGCACAGCAGTCGATTCCTTCGGCGGAACCAACCCACTGTTCAATTAGGCCAGAGACCTGTTCGAATAGCCCTCGCCGTCTAGCAATAGATCATCCTCAGCAAATCGTTCAATCCTGAACGGATGGACGTCGATCATTTCGGTCAAGCCGTCCACAACAAGATCGCTCATGATCTTGCCGATCCCCGGGCT
>Ga0308019_10000953_pt1 | contig 17961 bp, 21 predicted proteins | sample Neamet284_FD_203135 | JGI IMG/M metagenome (GOLD analysis project Ga0308019, IMG submission 203135) | Marine microbial communities from water near the shore, Antarctic Ocean - #284 | ecosystem: Environmental > Aquatic > Marine > Unclassified | place: Southern Ocean | collected 2014-10-01 | reverse complement strand
CTTTACCTCTACGAGTTTGTTGACCGATAGCGTTAGCATCTCTTTCTAGTTGATATAACAGCCCTTTGAATTTCTCAACTGACCATCTACCGTTTGAGTCAGTATCTAAATCGAAGATACCAGCAGTTGTTACATTTACTTGAGCGCCTGGTTTAGCGTGACCGTAAATAGTTCTAACTACTTCTCTGTTGATTTCAGCAAGAATTTCACTTGAAAGGATGTTTGCAAGTTCTGTTTCAGCGTCTAAACCGTGGATTGCTTTTAAGTCTTGTGCAAGTTCCATAGTGTACTCTGCTTTTAGAGCACGAGATTTAGCAGTAACAGTTACTTTGTCGATTGAGAAAGCCATTTCAGCGAACTCATCAGTACCATCACCTAAAGTTTCTGCCTGAGCAGTACTCATACCAGAACCAGTTGTGTAAGTTCCAGCAGAAGGTGAATCGTTTAGTGTTGCAGGGTTAGTACCAGCCTGAGCGTCAGGGGAACCTGAACCTCCAGCAGCATCTCTAGCAGAAAAATCTGAATCTGCTTCATTGAATAGTGCTTCTGCACCTGCTTGTGTACCGAATCTTGACTTCATTGCGAAGATTAAGCCTGTTGGACCAGTCATTGGTTGTACACCACAAATATCGTATGCGATAAGATTTGGCATAGCACGTCTGACTAGCGATATTAAAACTGGATCAAAGTTGTCTACAGAAGCACCAGTTGCGTTTACAGGAGCAGCCTCAGTCATAAAGCTTCGGTCCTCCCTAACTGATTTTTCTTGATTTTCTAAAATCACAGTAGTTACAGCTCTTTTATAAGCATCTTCGATTTTTGGTAAATCTGGATGTTCTAGGACTGGCTGCCACTTTTCCTGTAAGTTTTCAGTAAGATACATTGTTATCTCTCCTTGTTATGTTTACATTTAATAAGAACATTAAAACGCACCTTTTTGATTGATTTGTTTAAGGTTCTTTGTTATTGCGGCTGTATATGCAGCCATAGCATCTGACTTACCAGCATTAAAATCAGCTGGTTCGTTTGCCGCGACAGAATCAACAGAATCACTTTCTGTTATTTCTGATTTTGTTTTAGGGAAGTAAGACTCTTTGATAGTTTCTAACTTTTCTCTAAATTTCTCAGCACTATCATACTCGACATTCTCAGCCATAGACATAAACTTTTCTTTTTCTGTTTCTGCTAAATCAGCAGTTACTTCAACGATAGCTTGTGTCTTATAAAACTCAGAAACTTCTTTTGACAGATTTACATTCTTTTCAATCTGTTCGTTAAGTTTAGATTCTAAATCTTTTGATTGATTTGTTAAGTCTTCTAATACATTGTACTTTTCTTCAGGAACATCAATATAATGTTCTTTAAATAAAGATTTAAGTCCAGTAATGAAATCTTCAGCAATCTCGGTACGAATACCTCTTTCAACTGCTAATTCATTTTCTTTCATCCATTCTTCAACAACATAGTTCAGATACGAGTCAACTTTTTCAGTCATCGCTTCTTTTATTGTTTCAGTCTCTTTTGAAAGTTTTTGTTCATACTTAGACTCTAGTACTTTAACCTGTTCTTGTATTCTTGTCTTTACAGCAGTTTCAAAAATAGTCGCAGCCTTTTCCTTGAATTCCTCGGATAGGTCAGCGTCTGTTGAAACTAATGCTTTAACGTCATCAGATAGGTCAATATCCATTTCATCAGAATCAGTTGTTTCAGCAACAGTTTTTACACCGTCATCTACTTCTACTTCTTCTTCTTTCATGTCAGATGGTTTTTGGTCATTTGGTAATGAGCCGTCATTCGCATCCTTATTAACCTGGTCCGATACTTTAGATACCTTTTTTACAGCGGTTTGGCCATTAGGGTCAGTAGGTTTAACCACTGCCTTGCCCAAATCTTCGCCGTCGTTTTTAAGATGAGTAGGTTCAGCAGGAGCTGCGTCTTTATTGGCAGCATTCACTACTTCGTCTAACTCATTTTTTACTTCGGTTTCAGACATTCGGTCTCTCCTTAATATTTAAAAATTAATTAATTTTTCTTATTGCTATTATTTATACATCTTACCATCTCAAACCTTGCGCTTTTTAATATGTTGCGTAGGTTTTAAAATTTAGATATAAAATCTTTGAAGATGTTTGCTTTAACTTCAGCAAGTTTATTACGTTTAGTTCTTTCAATTTCCCATTTATATTGTTCAACTTCTATACTTTTCAGTATTCCGTTATCCCACACCCATTCTTTATTCTCCATAATACCTTCTACGAAAGCATCAGGGGCTGATGGGTCTGCAACTATGTCAGCTGCGGTTGCGAGATAAAAGTCTTTTCCAACAACATTTCGTCCTTGAGATTGTTGAATAGAACCCATACCTCTTGAAGATACACCTAACTGAGCACCCTCGTCAATTAAATTCTTGACGATTTTACCGTAAGGGGTATCCATTACTTTTGCTTCTCCAATAAAGTTTTTACCTTCTTGTTTAAGACTAGTAATCATGTGTGAAACTCTTTCAAGGTTAACTGTTGGTCCGTCAGGATGTCCTAGTTCACCGAAAGCACGTTTCTTGTTTATAAATTCTCTAGTGTATCGTGCAACTTCTTTTGCTAAAGTGTCGACTGGATAAAGTCTACCATTACGGTTTTTGATATCAGCCTGCATAAAGACCCCACGAATTTTGTAGTTTTTACCACCAGAAGTATTTGCTTCTGTTAATACTTCGATATCTTCGATAGTTTCTGTAATTAGTTTCATTTCTCCACCTTTTGTTTATTATTGTAAATTCTATCTACAACTTCTCTTTTCAGTTCTTCTTTTTTTATTCCATACTTTTCTGCAAATGCTTTTTTAAATTCATCTGCAAGATAAGTCTTAGATTTTGTTCCTACAATTCTTTCTAAAATTGCTTTCGAATAATCCTTTTTCTTTTTTCCCATTATCTCACTTCTAAAATTATTGTATAATTATCACCTGCAACAAAACCTTTTGTCGAAAGTAATATGTCTCCAGCAGGAGATGTATTCGCTGTCAATGTTGCGTTGTTAGGAATACTATTACCAGCAGTAAAGTAATCGTGAAAACCACGACCAGAGAAAAATCCTATAGTTGCATTAGCAGAACTTGTTCCACTACCTGCCCATAATAACTCTACGCCTGATTTACCATTAGTCGTATTTACTGACCAATATATCTTTGAGATAATTCTGTTTGCGTCTTCACTCATAAAATTTAATGCACTAGCATCCATTTTAGCTACAAGTGTTTCGCCAGAACCATCACTTATATTAGTAAACTTCATAACAGTTTTAACACCAACGGTGTCTGCTATTGTTTGTGATGTAACCACATCTGCCATATTATTTTCTCCTAAACTCTGTAATCAACAAATAACTCTCGACATTTGAGTCAGTTGTTAATTTTATTATTTTATCATTCCCAAATTTCAACTGGTCAGGTCGTAAACCATACTTACCATTTCCAGTAAAACTCAAATCATTTGTTTCACTTTCAGTACTTAACTTTAAAGTACCTGTGCCTTTTATTTGAAAATGACACTCAATCAAACATAACTTTGATTCGTTTGTGCCACTTGCCAATTTTTCACCGTCAGCTACTATCTGGTCTGTTTCATCCCTGATACCCTTTGATTGTACAATGTACTTTAAAGTGGTATCAACAATAGCTGTATTCGTAATCGCCATCAGAAAATCCTATCTACTATGCAGTAAATGCTTCGTCTTTTCTTAATTCGATAATAACACTACCAGAAGTCCCAAGAGCGGTTAACTCTAAATCTCCTGAAGTCGCTGTTGTATTCGTTGCGTTGTTTTCAATCTTACCAGCAGTACCATCATAGTGTCCTGTACCAGCAAGTTGAAGTGCTATGGTATCAGATGAAGCGCCCACAAATTGTAACTGTACATGACCTGTATTGTCATCAGCAGTGCCTTGTACTAAAGACCACCATACTCTAGTGATATCTAATTTTGCACCGTTAGCGTGTCCTGCCAAACCACTTGCGTCAAGTATGTTTGAGTTAGCAGTAGTGTTATCACTCATGTTTACTAGAATAGTAACCTTACCGCCTTGAGCACCGCCGCTAGCTTGTAATGATGTATCTTTTAGTGTTCTCGTTGCAATTGCCATTTTTTATTTCCTTACTTAATTGTTTCGTTATCAATGTATCTTTCTATATCTGATACTTTAATCCCATGTTTTTTAGCCACTTGATTAATAATACCTTCAACTTTTCCTATAAGAGGGTCAGAGGTTTTATCAATCATACTATAAACATCATCTATTGCGGCCTTCATTTTAGGAGATAAACTATTATACTCCTTACCCTTTTCGGGGCCACCATACCTTCTTTCAGATAATTGTACTTTAAACTTCTGAAACGACAGGTTGTTCATTTGGTTCCTCATCATTGTCTATTTCAACAGGTTCTTGTTCAGTAGAGTCTTCTTGAGAAGGTTTCATATACTGAGCATTTTGTTCTAAGTCCTCTGTTTCATGAGCTGCGTTTAACCAATCATTTGCGACAGTCATTCTTTTACCATCTAAAGCACCACCTATCTTATCAGATAAAGCGTCTTTAAATGCGTCTTGAGCTGCGATATTATCGCCGTCTGCAAGAGAATCAACCATTTTCTTTACATTATCATCTGTCATAACTATTCATCTCCTATATTTATATCATTATTATCATCATCTTCCATTTGTGCGCCTTCTGGATTTGCGATAATACCTTGTTCAATTTCTTTTCTAATCTGACTATCAATATCTATGATATCTTCATCACTTTGTCTCAACACATTCTTTCTGATATATTCAACAGAGTAATATTTGCCAATATAAGGACTAACCTCATTTGCAAGACTTATTCGTTCTCTCAATATTTCTGCATTTTTTAGTTCAGCAAAATATCCATCTTTTAAATAATCATATTGTATATGTTCTTTTAGATTACTCCAATCTTCTATTGTAATAATACCTTTTAAAACTAATTGTGTTTTAAGTACATCATGAAATAGTTGAGTAAATCTTTTTCTTAATCTTGCAACAAACTTAGTAAATTTAAGTTCGTCTCTTGTAATTTCTGCAGCTCTTCCTAGATTAAAACCATTTTGAGAGTCTAATCTTGAAATAGGTACATTTAAAGATTTGTATAATTTCTTTTGAAAGTACTCTACATCTGATATTTCGCCAAGGTTTTGACCACCTGCAAGTGTAGTAACTTCGGTGCCTTTTGCACCTTCTCTACGAGGTAACCAAAAATCTTCAAGCATAGACATATGCTTTCTATCATCTCTAATCTCACCTGTAGCGGCGTCATAGACAAGTTTATTTCTGTATCTTGCCATAACATCTCTTAGATAAGCTTCTGCTTTTACTTTAGGTAAGTTACCTACATCAACATAGAATATTCTTCTTTCGGGTGCTCTTACTATTCTGTAAATAACAACAGCATCTTCAATCATTCTTAATTGATTGACAGGTTTAATTGCCTTATGTAGATGACCCATAACCATATTTTTAGTTTGGTCTATTACACCTGATGTAATATAAGAGATTGCGTCAGCAGAAATTTTAAGACCAGCATTTGAATTTGCTGATGATATACCTTTTTCATTATAAACAAACCATTCTGCTGTTTGTTCTATAATTTCTATACCTTTAGTGCCTTTAACATCTCTCTTTTTTGTAATCTCACGAACCTTTTTAATTTTTCGTGGGTCAATGTATCGTAATTCTGTTAATCCTTTTCGTGGACTTTTTGGGTCTATGACCTTGTGAAAGTATATTCTGCCATCAACATAAAATCTTTTGAATATGTCGTGACCTTTTTCGTCAAAATTTAAAAGTTTCATAACTTCATCAAACTCATCACGAATTTTTGTTTTAATACTATCTGAAACTGCTAATTTATCTAGTGATATTGAAACAGACTGGTCTCTATCGTCTGAAACAATAACCTCATTGATGATATCTTCAATTGCCATATCACACTCAGGGTGTTGAGCAACTTCTCTATATCTTTTAATTAAATCAACATCATTCTTCGCCGTAACGTCCATATCCAGGTATTGGCCAAAGTAACCGCCAGCAGATATAGTAGTTGTACCGTCATCGGGAGAAGGAACCGTGAAGGCCTGTTTGGCCTCCGCCGGTTTATTCCTTTCATCATTCAGTCTTGTTATTTGGAAGCCAAGTAATTGCGCCATATTATAATTTTCCTTTTAACTTATATTTATTATGTAGTAGTATCTGTCTCAAAATACTGGTATGTAAACGAACAACCGAACTCCTCTATAGCATTATTCGTGCCATAGTTAAGTGCGATATCATCTAGAGCAGTTGGGAATGCACCTCTTAAAGTATAAGATTTAAGGGTATCTCCATTTCTGTCTAAATGGTCAATGAATATATCAACTTGATAATCTGAAGGATTAGTTAACCCCTCGTTATCAGTCATATTATTCATGCCGTTCATCCATCTTTCTAGACCTCTGTAAATTTTGAAGTCTGTATCGTTTAATACAGTAATAGACCATGGATTAAATGTTCTATCACCAACTAGGTTCAGTATTCTTCCTCTAAAGTTTACAGGAACAGTACCAAGATTTTGCCCAGGTATTGATGTAGCATTACATAAGAATGCCAAGTCAGCTGTTTCTCCACCAACTGCTGAGTAACCAGGGAAAGGTAAAGTTACCTTGAACTGATTGGCTCTTGCACCACCGCCTTTTAGTCGGGCTTTAAAGTCATTTATATTCGCCATTGTGTAACCCTCCTATGCGCCTGCTACTTCAGAAAAGGCAACGCCTGTTCTTGTAGCAATAAAGTTAAGTTGAATAAAGTTAATAGAACGAGCAGGTTTCACATAAATGTCAGCCCTAAATTCGTTTCTATCAATAACATCTCCAGTATTATTTGAATCATCACAAACAACACTAAAGTCTGTAATACCTCGTCTGCCTTGTACATCTCTCAAGAATGGTTCTACAAGATTTCTAAATTGAGCCCTTGTAAATTCATCATTAAACTCAAAGAGTTGGAATTTAGCAGCAGTAGATACAGCTTTTTCTAGAGTAATGAATAATCGTCTTACATTAATTCTATCGAAAGCACTAGGTTTTGCTTGAGCAGTCTTATCGCCAAACAGCACAGTTCCCTGTCCAGGGAATGCGACTACTGGATTAATTCTTGCCTTGTACAATTCATCTCTTTGTGTTTGATTTGGATTGAAAGCAAGTTTAACTGCACCTCTAATCTGTCCTCTGTTAAATCCAGCGGGTGAGAAGAAAGGGTCTGCGATATTATCTGTTCTTGCACAAAGTCCTGCTATGTCACCATTTAATGGTACAAATCTAAAGACATCATTATATCTGTCGTACATATATTTGTAACCACTATCAATAACAGCATAACTTGTTGATGGTAAACCATCAGCAAAAGATATTACATTTTGTGCCTGTGTGATTGCGTTAGCAATACCAACAACATCTGCTCTCGCAGGTGATATGAAAGCAACACAATCTTTTCTTGAAGTTGCGATATCCATAACAGCAGTTGCCTTTGTGTCGCCAGTAGCGTCAGCATCTGTTTGTGAAGGACCACAAAGTAGTAAAGATATATCTACATTTTCTGTGTCATTAAATTTTTCATATGCAGTTGCAATCTCGCCGTTTGTAGCAGCGTAATCGTCTGTTCCAGATGCCAATGAATAAGTCTTAACAGTTACAGCATCGCCTGAAGCGTTATCGAAAGTTTGACCTTTCTTAGCACTACCTGCGTTTGCAAGTGTTGTTTCATGGTCCATTACATATACAAAACTACTCGTTCTGTATATTACATCAGAATAAAAGTTTGAATTACCTGAAGCGTCTTTAGCGTCAGAAGCCTGTGAAACGCCAGCAAAAGTTTCTAATATTTCTCCAGCAGTTCCTGTGATTCCGCCATCTTCGTCTAACACTACGATATGCATTTCATCTAATGAACCGCCAGCAGCAACAACATCATCTGTTGAAGTTGGTGGACCGTCAAAGTTGAAATAATATTCCCAATGTCTTAGAACTTTAGCGTTGTCAACAACGGCGTGTCTTAGTCCGCCTGTTTCTGTTTGTCCTGTTGCAGGATTAAATCTTGCAATAGTTAGAACGTGAGTACTGATTCCTGTGATTTTATAGAAAAATCCTGAAGGCGCACCGTCAGTTGAAGGCACATTACTTGCGTCTCCAAATTCTAGTATGTCACCAACTTGCATTAAACTACCATCGTCAACAGTTAATGTTGTATCTCCGATAGCAGCAGAAGCGTCAGCAACTAAATTGCCACTCATTGAATGAGGTCCAAACGCAGTTGAGTTTGAACAGACAGAAATTTTAAGTGAGTTTCCTAGAGTTCCTGCTTCACGAGCGGCATATGCCCCTACATTAGCAGCAAAACTAGCATCACTTCCATAGTTGTCTAGGTAATCAGTAGTATTTTTTATTAGAATAGCAGTACCAGACACAGCAGCATTTACCATGCCTGTTATCGGTCTCACTACCTTGAGGTTGTTTCCGTATCCTAAAAAGTTTGCGGCGCAAAAGAATTCCTCAAAGTTGTCTGTGGTTGGTTTACCAAACACATTGACCAACTCTGATTCAGATGAAATTGTAGTAATCTCATCAATCGGTCCTTTTTCTGCCGTCATTACTATTGCACCAGCTGATGTTGAGACAGCAGGTATTACATTAGTAAGGTCCTTTTCAGTAACGAGAACTCCTGGTGATACTTGAAAAGCCATATTTTAGTTCTCCTTAATAATTAGTTTATTAGTTATAACCCTTTGTGTATATTTATAGTATGCCAAAACTACACTATTCTCCTTTGCGATATGATACGGGTCGCCAAATTTCTCCTGCGTCAACAAAATAACCGTCTTGACCCTCTGGGTCGTTCAATCCATCGTCTATGAAACCAAAAGGTGCCATATCTGCCTCGATAGCATTCTGTTGTTCAGAAAACATTTGACCTCTCACATCTACATTTGTTAATTCTTTAAAATATCGTTGATTTGCTAACCACGAAAATATCACTAAGCACATCACTAAATCATCTGTTGCACCAGCCTCAGCCTCAAAAGATTTTCCTTTAGATATAAAGGTTGATAATTCTGCAATAATATCAAAGTCTGTAATAAGTAATTTATCCCCCTCGATTAAACTTTTGAGATTAGAAGTTCCAATCTTTTTCGTACCTTTAGTCATTCTCAAGCCTAGTTGATTGCCACGACCACTAAATCCCCCACCTAATACTTGTCCAGAACGACCTCTTTGTGTAACCATCATCATGTTATCATATTCTAATTCAAACTGTAAGTTATCTGCTACTTGTTGTCCTAAATCGTTTATCTCTATTAAAATAAATGCTTTGTTATAATGTTTTGCAACCCTATCTATAATACTAGGAAAAAGAAGAGGTTTAATTTCATTATTTCTATACTTTGCAACTACTTTATATGGTACACTTGTACAATCTATCACACAAAAGGCTGAATAATCACTTGTTAATCCTCTTGATACATCAACTGTCATTGTGTAAAGGCGGTCTTTCTTTGGCATTTCGTAAACATCTAAACCACCACTTCGTTTAGGTTCAACAACAGGCATAAGTTTTATTTTACTTGCATTGATAAGTGTGTCAACACTACCTAGAAACTCACATTCAAATTCTGTTGCAAATTGTGATTCACTTGTATTCTTAATTGTTTGTTCTTTCCATTTCTCATCACGACCTGGTACTTCACTCCAATGTACTTCGACAGGAACAAAAGTACTTTTCTTATTTGTTGCATCCATCCACATCTTGTAAAACATATTCATACCATGTGGTGTAGATACTATCATCACCTTTGATGATTTACCAGATGATATTGTAGGATAAACTGAACTAAAAAATTCTTCGGCAATATTATTAGGTACATAAGCAAACTCATCTAAGAATATTATATTAAAGGTACTTCCTCGAACAGCACTAGAAGAAGTACTTGCCGCTACAATTCTACTTCCATTTTCTAATTCGAGTGAACCTTTATTCCAATTGAGAACGCCTTGTTGCATCCATTTGGGCAAATGTTCGTAAGCCAATTGCAAACGACCTAATAAATCTCTTGCCGTAGAAGATTTATTGGCTAATATTGCAACATTCACATTATCATTAAATAATACATAATGTAAGAGATAGGAAACTATGATAGTTGACTTTCCACTTTGTCTAGGTAATTTACATATTGTAAACCTATTATCGTGAAAAGTATCTACCATCTTCCGCTGAAAGTCGTACATTTCAAAAGGCACTAAACCTTTATCAATGGTAACAATTTTTAAATATTCTTGTATAAAGTATTTAGGATCCTCAAGACACTTCATCACTTCTTGAATTTGTTTCTTTGTAAATCTAGAAGGAGTGTGAGCTTTCTTTAAATTAGGGTTACCTAAATATTGGTCAGTTGTTCCCATTTAATTTTTTAAGAAATCTTTGAAAGCTACTTTGCCTTCATTCATTTCTTGTCCATAATCCATTTTATTCATTAACACATACATCTTTTCACCAAGTAAGTTGCCAGTATCATAATCTGAAACATAATGAAACCCTGCCTGTACTCTACCATAACCACATTCGTAAGCCGCTTTCATTAATTCTTTTTCTAATTGTGGTACTTTACCAGCAACATATCTTGCAAGTATAACTGATTGAGTCGCATGACCACTAGGATATGACTTAGTTTTATTTGTTTTACTTGGTAAAGTATTTAAACTAGAAAGAACTTCAACAGGTCTTGGACGATTAAAAACATCTTTAAAGTGTTTAATTATTGGTACAGACTCTTTTATAATTTGTTTAAATTCACTATCATGAAACTCTATACCATTTTCCTCACAAACTTTGCGAATTGCATAGTAAGGTTCTTGGTCATGGTCTTGAATAGACTGAACATCTTTTTCTGTTCTTTGTCTAATTATTTTTTCCACCTGATACGCCTCTGTTAAATCATCAACAGGTGGTTCAGGTAGTGTAATTACTTCATGTAGGTTTTGTCTAAAAAATATCATTATTTTTTACTCTTTAACATCTTTTGTAGTTCAGTTGTTGAACCAACAAATAAAGCGTTAGTAACATTCTTTGGTCCTTTATCGGGTATATCTTTTATCTTTTTTAATTTATCTTGTAGGTCTAAGAGATTTTGTGATACTTCACTTACTGTCTTGATTAATTGTCCTGCAACTTCATAAGCACGAGGATGTTCTCCTTCTTTTGCCAAACTAAGTATACCATCAATTGCTTCATTACCTTTATCAAGTAAATTATAAAGATTTTTTCTACCAGTCTCAAAGTCAATATCTGGACCCTTATCTTCTGGTACTAATACTTCGGTACTTGTTTTCTTAGGTAATACTTCCATCTCGAAAGTTTTATCTATCTCAGCAATACCTAGTACTTCGTTTAGATTATCATCAATTTTACTCATATTAAAGTCCTCTTAACTACTTATCATCACCAGACGCTTCATCATAATCTAAAGTGTCGGTAAAGAAATCTAGCGTGGTAGTGTATGTATAGTCATCATCTTTGTCAGCTGATGTTGGATTTGGTGTAACTGTAACTCTTTCGACTCTTGGTGAACTAGCACTTTGCGAGTCAGAATATAAGTCAGCTGATACTTTTTTAATTACAGCTGATGTAGATATTGGACCATACAAATATACTTTTGCTGTAAATGTTAGTGTGTAAATTATTCTTCTACTACTTGTTAATGTTCCTGTATAACTATCTTCAAAGTCTACATTGTTTAACACGATTGGTATATCACTTTTTGTATCCATTGTTCTATCTTCAATCATAGTAACAGTATAATCAGGTTGAAAGTATGGAAGTATTTGTTCTATTATCTGTAATCCGTCATCTGAATTAGCAACATAAACACTTAAAGCAAATTCAACATTATAAGGCACAGGTGTGTATTGACTATTCAGTTTAGAGGTGTCGGCATTTGTTGTTACTTTAGTTATCTTTTGATTCTTATTTAACTTACGACCGCCATCGTAACTATATCCAGTAACTTCAAATGACAATCGAGGTAGAGTGATTGCCACAGATGAATCGTCCCCATTTAGGTCCTGTTGTGCATCTAATCTGGCTAAAAACTTTTCTTTTGGTGAATATGATAAAGGTACTTTAATATTTTGTAAAGGATTTCCGCTAGAATCTAATCTCTTAATATTTATATTATTAAATATTGTACCAAACGCAATAACAGTATTACGAATTTTCTTGTGGTAAAAGTGTTCTCCAAACATTAGTATTCGTCAACCTCCCCAAATGGATTTCTTTCGCTGAAGTCTAATATATCATCAGCCGTTGATGAAGTATTTGTTCCTGCAGCCGTTTCAAATGCCTGGCCTTGGTCAGTAGGTGATTGTGTTGCCATTGTGAAACTTTCATTAATTATATAATCTATTGCACCAATACTATTTTCTAAAACAAAAGAACCAGTTTCATTTTCTAAACTAAATTGGAAATTCATTGTATCAGTTGATAGACTATCTTCAACACTATCAATCTGAGCAATACCAGTATCAATTCTTTCTGAACTGTATTCAAATCGAGTACAAGATAACTTGTATGTTGGTAAAGCGCCTTGTTGATAGAACGGTTGTTCATGTTCTACAAACTGTATTTCAAAGAATGATTTTGTTGTAGGGAAATAAACTAAATCCCCCTCTTGTGGTCTATCAGCAACTAAATCTGAATTATTACCTACTAGAGTTTCCCATCTCAGTTTAGATAAAGTAAAAGTAATATCATCTCTTAATTCTAAACCAAACTTTTTAATAATCTCTTGTTCGCCCATATATCCATCAGTATTGTCCACATACATTTCAATGATGTATGAGTCATCAAATGAGCTTGCAGGATCCTCACCAAGGATTGTATCTTTATTAGCAATCTTTCTTGGTAAGTAAAAGACATCTTGGCCGTAAATCTTGAGCTGTTCTATAATTAAATCTTCGTATAGTCTTTGCTCAGATGTTGTGCCTGTGTCAAAATAGACATTAGTTGGCATTTAATTATCCTTGTTGCATGTGGGCAGGTTCTTCATAGTTACTTCTAATTTCTTCCTCTAACTGTCTTTGTTCTTGAATTGCTGTAGAGAATAATTCAGGTCCATTTAGAGTAACCCCACCTAACATAGCAGTACCTGAAAATTTTGAAAGATTTTGTCCCCATTGTTTTTTAATTAAAGTGGTTGTATATCTTTTTAAATAAAGGTCATCAAACATATCTGTACTTGTTGCAGGGTCTAATCTTCTAAAAACCTCAAAGATTAAAAATTCACCTGCTGTAATATCATTGTTCCAGTCCATATCAAGAAATAATTTATTTGATAGATGATTAAATCTCATAGGTTTCTCTCCTACTAATATATGGTCAAGAAAGTCTAAATGTTGCATTGTCATCTGATAATGTACAATACTTGTAGATGAGAAATCGTATAGGTCGTTTAATCTTAATTGATATCTAACATCAAACAAATTTAAGTTTGCTCTATCAGATAAAGGAAATACATTGACAACTGAGATAACAGTTTCAGGAACTATAAGAAAGTTATTTCCTTGTTTCCATGTAGTGGTAACACTATTCTCTGTAACCGATTCAGATGTATCAGTAGTCATACGAGTTATATCGGCTGCCGTCACTTCATATTTTAGATACATTCTCTCAACACCGTCTGTATGATATTGACAGAAATATTGTACTGCCTCGTCTATTCTATCATCTACTTGGTCGTCATCAACATTTATATCAATTACAGGCTTACCTAATGCTCGTAGACAGTATTCTTTTAGTGATGCTTTTGTACTTGGGACTGCCATATATTATTCTTCCTTTATAACTATTTATAACTATCCTAATGCGACTGCTTGAGCGATTGCAAAGGCTTTACTTGATTTGTTATCTAATTGTGTTTGTATAGCACTAGTAACTCCATCAAGATATCCTATTTCAGTTGATGTTACAGCACTCACAGATACATCACCATTACCATCAGAAACTAATGCTCTTGAAGCAGTTAAGTCTGCCATCTTACTAAATGCAATTGCAGCTGCTGACTTAATATCTGCATTAACAATATTTGTAATTGTGTTATTATCACTATCAATACTCTTATTAGTAAGTGTATCAGTTGTTGCTTTACCTACTAGTGTATCAGTAGCATTTGGTAATGATACTGTTCTATCTCCTGTTGGGTCAACAGCAGCTAAAGTTGTTTCATGTGCGTCATCAGTTGCGCCTTCAAATATAACACTTGTATTAACTTTAACAGTTGAGAACTCTGACGCACCACCGCCTGTAATATCTGTTAGATATGCAACTGTACCAGAAGCGTCTTGAATTGTAACTGTTCTATCTGCTGTTGGGTCTGTAATTGCAAAAGTTGTTTCAAAAGCGTTTGCAGTTGCACCTTCAAATACAAGTGGACTAGCACCTGCAAAGACAGCACCTGTTGCTGTTACTACGCCAGTTATTGTTGGTGCTGTTAAAGATTTATTTGTAAGAGTTTGTGCAGCCGCAAGACCAACAAAACTTTCACTTTGTAAAGCACTATTAAATTCTGCTAAAGTTCCTGTAAGTGTGTTTGCGCCTAAATCTATTGTTTTATTTGTTAATGTTTGAGTAGCTGCAAGACCAGCAAAACTCTCACTCTGTAATGCACTATTAAATTCTGTTAAAGTTCCTGTAAGTGTATTAGCGTCTAAATCAATTGATTTATTTGTGAGGGTTTGTGTCGTACCTTTAAATAAAGTATCTACTTGTGATAGTGCTACTCTACCTTCAGTACCACCGTCAGATAATAAAAGTAAATCACTTGCTACTAATGTGTTACTTGTTAAGTTAGTTGCATTATCAATATTTACAATTGCTTCTACAACACCAAACTCTAAAGCACTTGCTTGTGAATTAACTTTTAAAACTTGACCTGCACTACCTATTGATAATGCGGCCCCAATACCACCATGTGATAGAGGTACTGAATCGCCTGTCTGAAATTCAGCAAGACCTGTTGCCGTACCAGCGTCATTGAATACTGCTCTTATTGGTGTTTTATTTGCCATAATTTATTCCTAAAATTGAAAAATGGTTGTATCACTATCAGTTAGTGCTGAACCATTTGCCAATGTAAATGTTTTTGTTCCTGTAAATGTTGTTCGAGTATCAATAGATGAATTAAACTCAAATTCTGTATTTTTTGTACTTAGTCCTCCAGTAGCAGCAAAGAAAGGTACTACTCTTGTAGGTTGTAAAGTTTCACCACTAGATGATAAAACGGCTAATTCATTTATTCCTGCTTTTGAACCAGCAGGTAGTGTTGCACCTGTTGCTGATATTGCAATTGTCCCTGTGCCATCAGCACTTATTGTTGCGCCTGCAAGGTCAATTGTATCACCAGAAAGAAATAAATCATTCCATCTTTTTGATGCACTACCTAAATTTCTTGAATCGGTTGTATCTGGTAAAACGTCTTGGTCTACAGCACTTAAATCTAGTGCTGGGGCACCAAAAGTACCATCTTGTAAATCTACACCATCACCTGCGTTTGAAGATGATGAATCTGTGCCATCCATAACTAATCTATCGCCAGCATTTGAACCACTTGCGTCTGTACCATCTAAAATTAAATCTTCAGTTTCTAAAGTTGTACCTACAAACTTACCAGTTGCGCCGTCGTATTGTAAAACTCTTTTATCTATTAGAGCAGTATCAGTATCAACATCATCTAATCTTGCTAAATTAACTTCACCGCCACCACCAATTGAACCCATTTGTTTAGTAACAACTTCTTTAAATCTAACAAACTCTTTTTTCATTTCATCTAAAGAGGTTATTCTATCTAAAGTTTTTAATTTTTCTTTATCTAGTTCATTAGCAACTTTCATTTCTGAAAGTTTTTTAGTTACTTGCCCAATTATGCTTGTATCTGATTCTATTGGGTCTAACTCATCTTGTAGAACTTCACTAACTGTTTGTTCTTTTACTTCTTCTTCAGGTTCTAGTAATAATTCTTTTTGTTTTTTTGGTTCTGCTTTCTTTTTCTCTTTTTTTAAAGAAGAAAATAATTCTTCTATATTAGCTATTTTCTTTTCTGATTTAGCAACTCTTTCTTTTGTTTGTTTTTTTTCATCAGCAATTACAGAGAAAAAATCTACTAATTTTTCTGTTGGTTGTTCTGCGACCTTGACAACTTTTTTTATATCTTCTTTGAGTTTAGAATTTAATTTTTCTTCTTGAATGAGTGAGATTTGTTTTTCTATATCTGGATCAATATCTATCATAATTATCTACTTACGCTTGGCGTTATCGTTGCTCTTCCCTCTATTCTTCTAGTAACTAAACCAGATGAATCCGTTGTAGTTAAATCCCAAACATATCGACCTATTGAAAGAGCACCTGTTACAGCGTCTGTTAATGTGATTGAACAAGTGCCATCAGTTGCACTTACTTTTGCTGTGGTAAAAGATGTTGATGTGGTAGCGAGGTGTGTTTTCCTCAATGTAGCAGTTATCGTTTCATTTGATAAATCAACTACTGTTCCTGTTGAGTCTTTTACTGTTAGTGTTTCAGTATAATCACAATCTTGGTCGATAGTAATATTCTGTATTGTTGCCATTAATCATTCCTATCTTATTGTAGTACTATTTATAATTTAAGAAAAGAGACGGATAGACTACTTATTCAGGTTTAGCATTATCACTTCTAACTTTGTTATAAGCAGTTACATATGCATTCCACTTTGTAGAACTACCACCTATTTCTTTTTCTGTATATGCTTCCATAAAAACGTCCACATTTGGATATGCTATTGCTCTATCTAATTTGTAACCATTTGGGTCTGTCCAAGCTTCTACGTCTGACCAATTTATAGAAATTTCATTTCCAGAACTATCTAATGCTGTAATATCGGCCTTAGTACCTCCGTCTATAGAAACTGTTGTATCGTGTATCGCTCTTATTGCTTTGTGTAAATCTGCCATTATGCTAATATCTCCATTAATGTTATTTGTTGTGGTGTTCTAGCATGTTGTGCATTGTCATTATCTGCTGTGTCTCTACCGAAGTAAGTAGTTCCCCCACCAACAGCTCCTGCTTGAATTTTATAAGTAACTGCATCGGTTGTGGCTGGAGAATCTAAAACTGTTATACCATAAGGTGCTTGAGCAGGTTGCCCAAAGTTCAACATACTACCACCATAAGATTGCGTTCTATTACTCGCAGCTGCTCCACCTCCAATAACTGTAGAGCCTCTTAATAATACTTGAGCTGAATTGTCAGTTGCTGAACCAGTAGTATTAACTATGACAAGCACTTTACTATTTGATGCTGTAGGAGTAATAGCAACAGTTAGTCCTGTAACATCAACAAGAGAAGATGAAGTAGTTGAAAATACAGATGTTTTAAACACTTGTACTACCTGTGCGACTTTTCCAGTACCACCAATGTATGTTTTAATTCTTGACATAGCACTTTTTCTTAATGTGCCGCCAGCACCATCGTCAACTAACATTAAATCAGCGTCTACTAAAGCAGCACCAATATCAGTTGCACCTGTTAATACAGCAGTTGCTAATTTACCAATTGTAACTTGACCATCAGCAATGTGGGCTGTGTCAATTGAACCGTCTGTGTAGTGTTCTGAATTAATAGCATCATCTGCTATCTTAGCGCCTGTTACAGCATCAGCATTAATCTTTGCTGTTGTTACTGAATTACTTCCTATGTGAGCTGCATCAATACTTGAATCAACATAGCATCTACTATCTACACTATTGTCTGATAGATGTATTAAATCAATACTACCATCTACATATTGGTTAGTGTCTATTGAGTTAGCACTCATATGTGCTAAGTCAATACTTGCATCTG
>Ga0308019_10000950_pt1 | contig 17980 bp, 10 predicted proteins | sample Neamet284_FD_203135 | JGI IMG/M metagenome (GOLD analysis project Ga0308019, IMG submission 203135) | Marine microbial communities from water near the shore, Antarctic Ocean - #284 | ecosystem: Environmental > Aquatic > Marine > Unclassified | place: Southern Ocean | collected 2014-10-01 | reverse complement strand
CGTTGGCTCCAGGGATGGCTTCTGACGTTCTGTTCGGATCTGAATCACGTTCTGCGACATCCCTTGTGTCGTAATGAGCCACGAGCACAATCCTTGGAGTCTCTGAATCCACTGCGTTGTTGCTATGCCGTGCAACCACGTTAGTGAAGGTGAGGTTGTCTTCAGTGTACGTGTGGTTTTCGACATCCCATTGGAAAAGAGCATCATGGATCATCATTCGCACATCATGCGAAGCATTTGACCCAGTTGTTCTTGGGCCGAAGTTCACTTGTTGATGAACTGAGGTGTTGGCATTGGTTCCGTTGAACTCGAGATCATCGAAGAAAACGCAGGCATCGGCTGCGGCATAGGGTTCTTGTGGGATTTGGGATTGAGCAGTAAATGCGGTGACTGAGAGCAACAAAAAGGCCGTAAAAAACACCATTGACGGGTGTTTTTGTGACGCAAGACGACCGTCGGCCCGAGTGAGCATTAGTGAAGCCTCATAGACCCACTCTTAAATACCTCATTTCAAGTCGTGTATTTGTTAAGCAGTAATGCGAATGCCTGAGGTATCATCAATGTCGGAACCACGCTCCAACTCCGCTATCTTCTTGGTGGCTATTTTATTTGCCGCTGCCTTCACTCCAATTTTAACTCCAGCAGCGGCTTCGTCGGACGAATCCCTCGAGGTTGAAGCCTACAATGCGGGAGGCATCATCATCGGTGACATCGCCGACTTCGACCCCTCTGAAGGGCGAGAATACCTGATGATCGAAGAAGAAGCCCCTGTTGTTTCAGCCTTTTCTTTCCTCAAAAACGCCTGGATCGAACAAGGACGGCCCGGTGTAGAAGACATGGTTGTCGAACCTCAGACCTCGGCTCGGGCCTCTGGGCGTGCATGCAACCCTCACACCGTCAACGATCAACTCACAGTGCCAACTTCGGGTGGCTCGATTGACACCTATGTGGCAAAAACCACCAACACGGTTGCTTTCTTAGTGCAGACCGGTCGTACCCTCTCTTCAACAGTGCTGAACAACCTTGCATCTTCTTGGGACAGCACCATTTACCCAACAATGACCACTTATTACGGGAAAGACTACTCCGACGGCCGAGGCCTTGCACCGCCTGATGTTGACAATAACTGTCAAGTTCAAATTGTGATTTATGACATCGATGGTGCCTACAACATCGGTGGCTACTTCTCTCCTTCACTTGCTAATGCACGGGAAGCACTGTACGTCGACTATGCAGATGTCACCCTCTCATGGGGCAAATCAATTCTCGCTCACGAAATGGAACACTTGCTCCATAACGCCCAAGATCCATATGAAAACTTGTGGATTGATGAAGGGAATGCAGATGTCGCCATCTACCTCTGTTTTGGTGCCGATTCAACCCTGGTTAGCCACTTGAACCAGTGGACGGCTTCCTCAGAACTTTCAGTGCGATGGTGGAACCAAAGGTTTGCCGATTACGGTGCAGGATTCATATTTACGATGTATTTGGCCGACCACCTTGGTGGGGGTCCTGCTGTGCGTCAGTTGGTCCAAGACTCCGCCACAGGCGGATTAGGCGTCGAAAACTTGGCACTTTCTCCAGTCAGCGGGCAAAGCGGAATGCTGGGCCGAACAATGGGTGAGATTTTTGCGAACTTCTCCATCGCTGCTGTGCTCGATTCAAGCCAAGGAATCTATGGTTTCTCGAATCTCGATTTGACACCAACCTGTTCTGCTGGTTCGTTCTGTCGGGTTCAACCAGCCGACACCAATGACGATTGGAGTGGCCCTTGGTCCTCAACCGGACATTCGGTCGAAGGCTGGGGCATTCGTGCTTTCAAATTCACACCGGGTTCGGCATCACCTGCTCCGCTGACCATGCGCCTTACAGCAGATGTCAGTCAATTCGATGGGGTTGTTGTCAGTCAAGCAACGGCTGATGGACTTTGGTCCGTCACCGATCTTAACTTCCAAAACAATGTTGCAACGGCCCTCGTTCCTGGCTTTGGCAACTTGACCAATGAGGTTTGGGCCATCACGTGGTACGCTAGCACAGTCGCAGATTGCGACTACACCTCATGCGGTTCATCCTATCCACAAGGAACGGTGGACATTGAAGCAGCACGCATCACCTCACCAGCGAGCCTTACCCTCAACACCACGGCCCTAAGCGACCGGGATGGCGATGGTTCGTCTGACACCGCACAGATCGATTACGAAGTGTTCTCAAATGCCTTTTTCGAAGATCTAGATGTGACCATGACCGTGTTGGATGCATCAGGCATTGAAGTCGATCAATTGACCAAGCGAGTTCCTGCAGGTGGCGGTTCAGCCACAGAAGAATCCTTTTGGTTCACTGCTCCACTCAATGGCCAGTACACCTTCAAACTCGATATGGTGGACATGATTGGCACCACGGTGGACAGCATCACAACATCACCTCAAGTGCTTACCAATATGCGACCGACCGCCAATGGCCTTTTGGATCCAAACGCTTCTCAGACATGGGAGAATGTCCAATTCACCGGCGATGGTTTTGACGCATGGGGCCTTTCCCTTGACAATAATTCCTTGCCGTACCTCGATGCTCCTGTTGCCTATGCTTGGGATTTTGGAGACAACATGACCTCAGGGCTCAAGTCGCCGTTGCGGGCTTACGAAACGACGGGAGTGTACAATGTCACCCTCAGGGTGATGGATCAAGGGAACACTTGGTCGGACACCTCCATCATGGAAATCAACGTCAGCGACACATCTCCACCGTTGCCAATCATCACCGTGAACAACGTCGTTATTGAAAATGAAATCAACATCCTCACCAACCAACTGATCCTCTTCTCAGCTGCCCGAACTGTGGACAATGTGCCTTCGGACCAACTTGAATTCTCATGGGATTGGGGCGATGGGACTGGGGATGTTGGCACAGGTGCTTACACCGTTGCGCATGAATGGGGCGATATTTCCGGCACCATCGTGAGTTACAACCTCACCCTGACTGTCTCTGACGGCATCAACACCGGTATCAAGGAAATTGTGGTGAATGTCAACAACAGGATTCCATTCCAGATTTTCTCTGACAACCTCTCGACCAACACCTACACCGCTTTGGTCATGCCAGATGTGTTCACTGATGAAGACGGTTTGATTGTGGCTTATGTTTGGTCGTTCCCCGAAGGTGTGAACCTTGACGGTGGCATCAGCGATCGCACTGATGATTTCACTCAGACCACTTCGAACAGTGCCAACCCAATGCCCTCATGGGATACACCAGGGCTCAAATCGGTTGAACTCATGGTCACCGATGATGATGGTAGTTCAGTGACCACGACGCTTAGCATCATGGTTTACAATCAACTTCCTGTCGGTGATTTCATTGTACGGACGACGGCCACAACGGGTTCTTCAACCATCGACTTCCGAGTTGAAGATGGCCAAGTGGACACGCCTTACACGTTCGATGGGCGCGATTCCTTTGATCCAGATGGCACCGTTGGCGATTCTTCTGATTTGACTTTCAACTGGACGTTTTCAGATGGCACCTTTGGTGACCGACCTCAAGTGACTCATTCCTTTACCAATCCTGGGATCCACAGTGTGATTCTCGTTGTCTTTGATGAAGCAGGTGAGGCAAGCACGCCGACCATCTTGACCATCGAAATGGCGAACCCTCTTCCGATTATCTCAGTTCGAATCCTCGACGCTTGGTTGGATGGTGAAATGATCACTGACACCACGACCTTTGATGAAAACACCATGCCTGACATGTGGTCACGCACCTTCAATGAAGCAGGGGATACTTATGCAGCTCCTCACATTTTGCTTTACTTTGACTCCGACGGCACTCGAGATGGCGACCGGATGTTTGAGGGGAAGTACATTCCACTCGAGGCAGAATCGCCTGATTGGAACGGATTGGTTCAATATTCATGGGACTTTGGCGATGGCACGCCCATCGATGACAATCCATCTCCATGGCATGCCTATACCCTTCCAGGCGAATACACGGTTTCTTTGACAGTCCGGGATGCATTCGGAACAGGGGATGTTAGCCGTGCTACATTCACTGTGATTGTCGACCACCCGCCTGTGATTCACAACCTTTTGATTCCAGATGAATTGTTCTCGGAGGACTCCAACTCGTTCGGAGCCAACATTTCAGACCTTGAAGTTGACTTGGGGGTCGCTCTTTACCGAGACACAAATGTCAATGATGGTTCCATTTCTGACCGGGATGAATCCCTCGAGCCTGCACTCTTGGTGCGTTGGGATTTAGACATCGAAGTTGATGAAAACGCCAACGGCGACCCTACTGATGATTGGGTCGAGCCCCTTGTTGGATCGGCCACTCGTGTTTCTGCCACCTATGAACAACCTGGCATTTACACGCTGAAACTTGAGGTCTGTGACGGCTTGGACATGTGCACCATTCTGTTGTACGAACTCGAAGTAAGTCCTCCGCCAACCGAACCGCCTTCGCTCTCCGACTTTAGCATTGAAGAGTGGAAGACTTGGACGGCTGAAGCGGGGTCGGACCTTGCTACCTTTGTTGCTTTGATCGCCGTTGCTTTGATCCTTGGTTGGTTGGTCATGCGTGAACCTTCAGACCTTGAAGATGAAGCAAAACAAGCTGCTGAAACCTATGCTGATGTCGAAGTCGTCGAAAGCCAAGGCGGCTTGCTCGGCATGGATCATCACGCACCTCCACCTGCCCCTGGCATCCTCTCGAAGGATGAACGGCGCAGCGATGACAGTGGTTACGTGCGACCTCTGCGTCGACGCGGCTGACCGCTACTACCTTCAACCTCCACACGAAGGCAAGGATGGGTACGACCATGAGTATGCAATCATTTGGTGTTTCTTCACTGACGATGCTCCTGTTGCTTCCAATCCTTGGAGCGGTCTTTTCTTCACCGATTTTAATGCCAGTTCAAGCTGCTGATGCTTGTCAGGGCGACACTCAAGCCATCCAATGGAATGAGACCATGCAACGGATTTCAGAGGTCCCCCATTGGTCCGATTCATGGGATTATTACTATGATGAGCAGTACTATCCTGAGTCAGAGGCGTCAACCAACTCCGAGGATTCACCTTCGTCAGAGGACAAACCTGATGATCAAGAAGTGCCAGAAGAGCCTTGGATGTATCAACAAAGTCAATGGAATTTGCCTGTCCTTGAACCGTTGGCTACCAGTCACTACACAACCATGCTGATCGGGAACAACAGCGTTGGTTCCCTGAGGTTGAACCTTTCAGCCCTTCATCGAACCACGATCTGTGTCACGTTGCAAGACACGGATTCAAATCCAATCGAAGGTGATGTTTACCTGCTCACCAGTTCTGAATATGACTCTTATTCTTCATCCTACCAATGTGCTCAGACTGCCTCTTGGTATTGTTTCGGTGATGGTGACGTTGAACAAGCCTTGAGTGATATCCCACCTGAATGGCGAAGTTGGAATCCACTGGGTTGGAAATCCTACAGGGATGCCCACGAATACGAACGTGTGAGTTCAGTTAACTTTGCTTTGAATCTTGATCGACCTGAAGTGTATTCACCTCTCTGGGGTGGCAGCGACTGGCAAGATTTCTACATCGTCGTCGATGCGTGGGATAACATCCATGACGATGATGCCGAGGCGCCTGGGGTCACCATTGCGGCTGATGTGACCATCATTACGACCGAACGCTCGTTGATCCTTCCTTCCTACACCGTGGCCCTTGCGTTCATGGCTATGTTGCTGGGTGCACTCGCCGCGCCTTTCCTTCTAAATGCAAAATACATGAAAGCAGGGTTGGCTCCAAAGGAGACCACTGATGGCCTCGTTCCGTCGCTTGAACGTCCTGCAGAGTTGCCTCAATTCACCCCTCACCAATCTGGTGGAGGAAGCATGCCTGTGCCGCCGCAACTCATGCCAGCGCCTGCTGAACCTGCGCTAAACCCCTCACCACCAAGCATGGCACAACCTGTTGAAGATCAACCTGGGGTCGAGGCAACAAAGGCCTACGATGTCAGCCCGTTTGATGTTTGAAGGGCTCAGTATTCTAAGAGGTTCCAAGCTTCTCTCAAGTCTCGAACATTGACGAGTCCTTTGTCTGAAAGTCGGAATTCATTTCGCATGCTTGCGTAAACCAGGGTTTGGTTGAGGACGGGGGCGTGCAAGCGTGCCCAGTCGCCACCGTTGCCGAGGGCCATGGCAGCAAAGTCGACCTTCTCATTGACCATTGCATGGGTTGCTTCAACGATTTGAAGAGCGTCTTGATGATCATTGACGGTGCCGCAGAATTTGACGAGGTCGCCCATTTCTGCGTTTGTTTTGAGGAGGTTCTGTATTTCTTCTGCACTTGGTGTGCTGTCGGTGTCGTGGATGGATGCGATGACTTTGCATGAAGCTGCTTTTGCTGCTTTCATGAGTTTTGCACGGGTGTCGGCATCGATGGAAATTTCGAGGTCAACCCATGTGGCTCCGGAGGCGATGCCTTGTTCGAGGACGTTGATTCGCTGGTCTTCATCGCCTGAGAAGTGGCCGCCTTCACGCACTGGGCGAGCGGCAAAAATCACTGGGAGCGGGATGCCCTCTTTGAGGGAGGTGATCGATGTTCCAACATCGATGTCGGCGAAGTCTCGGACCGGCCACTCGCTTGCTGGTGGCATGGTTTTCGTGATCTCTCCTTCTTCATTTTGTGTGACAGTTGGCTCTGGTCGGCTGAGGTACAAACGGTCGAAGCGAACTTCGATCATATCGGCGCCGGCTATGCCAGCGCGTGCTGCTTCATCGAGCATTTCTTTCACTGTTGTTCCTTCAAGGGACACACAAACCAAGGGGTCAGCCATAACTTTCCGACTTAGGCCCGCTTCTTAACGCTCTCGTATGGTTAGGCTCCGTCCCTCCCAAGGAATCGAATCAATTCTCGTCTCGAAAAGCCTTGATTTTTCATGACCAAAAAACGACAAACTCTAAGGGTTCTGACCCCCTTTTTTTGGACGCCATAAATGGTGGTTTGATGTGTTTTCTGCACTACCTTTATACCCCCTCGTCACAGGGTAATATTGTTAGGGGAAGTGAGGTTTCAGAAATCGAAGACTGCGCCGCAAATTATGCCACGATTCGTGGCGTTTTTAATGCCAGTCTGCGACCGAAAAACCCACACCTCAAACACCCCCTTTGGAGGAATAAATTATGAGCGACGATTATGGTGCTTCAAGCATCCAAGTTTTGGAAGGCCTAGAAGCAGTTCGCAAGCGACCCGGAATGTACCTCGGCGACCCCCACGACGGAACGGCACTTCACCACTGCATATGGGAGGTCGTTGACAACTCCGTGGACGAGCACCTCGCAGGCCACACGCCAAGGATCGACATCGTCCTCAACCCCGATCATTCCGTTAGCGTGAGCGATTACGGGCGGGGCATTCCTGTCGGCGTGCATGAAAAGTACGGCATCTCTGCTGCCGAAGTCATCATGACGAAACTCCACGCAGGTGGAAAGTTCGACAACAGCTCCTACAAAGTATCCGGGGGCCTTCACGGCGTCGGCGTTTCAGCCGTCAACGCAGTCTCTGAGTGGATGGATGTCACCATCCATCGCAACGGCCTCACCTATTTCCAACGGTATGAAGCCGGCGTCCCCATGGCACCATTGGCAGAGGTCGGCACCAGCGAAGGCACGGGTACAACCATTGCCTTCAAGCCCGATTTGACTATTTTCACCGAAGTGACGGAGTTCGAATTCGATCAAATCAACACCAGGGTGCGAGAGACCGCTTTCCTAAACGCAGGTCTCATGATTGCAATCAGTGATGAGCGCAATGAGGAGCCTCACGTCGTGGAGCATCATTACGCGGGTGGCCTGAGCGAGTTCGTCGAGCAACTCAACGAACGCCGCGAGGTCATGCACGAAGAGGTCATCAACATCATCGGAGAGCAAGTGATCGAAAAGGGGCCCGTTGAAGTCGAACTCGCCCTTCAGTGGTCTGACGCCTTTAGTGAATCCATCATGTGCTACACCAACATCATCCGGAACAAGGACGGTGGGACTCACATGACCGGTCTGAGGACCGCACTGACAAGTTGCGTGAACGGCTATGCCAAGAAGCGCAACCTGCTCAAGGGCGATGCTCTTTCGGGCGAAGACGTCCGCGAAGGTCTTGCGGCAGTGGTCAGTGTCAAGCACCCTGACCCTTCCTTCTCATCACAAACAAAGGACAAACTGGTCAGCAGTGAAGTGACTGGTATCGTTCAGACCATCGTTTATGAGAAACTCGGAGAATTTTTCGAAGAGAACCCGAACGTCGCTAAACAGGTTGTCGACAAGGCCCTCTTGGCCTCGAAAGCCAGAGAAGCGGCCCGCAAGGCCCGTGACCTCACCCGCCGAAAAGGTGTCCTCGAAGGTGGCGGCTTGCCAGGGAAACTTGCAGATTGCCAATCTCGCGACCCGAATGAATGTGAAGTTTACCTGGTTGAAGGTGATTCTGCAGGCGGTTCTGCAAAGACCGGACGCGACCGTCGTATCCAAGCCATTCTCCCATTGCGTGGTAAAATCTTGAACGTTGAGCGTCAAAAGCACAACATCGCTAAAGTGTTCCAGAACAATGAGATTCAAACCATGATCCGGGCTTTCGGAGCCGGTGTTGGAAACAATCCAGACGACGAAGGGTCGTTCAAGACTGAAAAATTGCGCTATGGAAAAATCATTCTTATGACTGACGCCGACGTCGACGGTGCTCACATTCGAACATTGATGCTGACCTTCCTTTGGCGCTTCATGCGTCCTGCGATCATGGAAGGGCACGTCTACATCGCTCAACCTCCGCTCTACCAACTGAGCAAAGGCCGAATTAACCGCTATGCGTTCACCGATGAAGAAAGGGACGTCATCATGGATGAGTTACGCGGCGATAACCCCAACACAAAGATTGGCATTCAACGCTACAAGGGTCTCGGTGAAATGAACCCTGAACAATTGTGGTCCACCACCATGGATCCTGAAACACGGACAATGCTGAAGGTCACCGTCAAGGAAGCGGAAGCAACAGACCGCATGTTCGAAATTCTAATGGGTGAGGATGTTCCTGACCGTAGGGCGTTTATTGAACGCCACGCTAAGGAGGTGACCAACCTTGACATCTGATGATACTGAACCGACCCAAGAAGACGAAGAAACTGCGGCAGGTGGCACAGTGCTCAACCATTCACTCAACCATGAAATGAAGACCTCGTACATCAACTACGCCATGTCGGTGATCATCGGCAGGGCCCTGCCTGACGCTAGGGACGGTCTCAAGCCCGTGCATCGACGTGTTCTTTACGGAATGTTTGAAGGTGGACATACCTCTGAAAAGAAGTACAGTAAGTCTGCTCGATCCGTTGGAGAAGTCATGGGTAAGTACCACCCGCACGGTGATCAATCCATCTACGATACCATGGTCCGAATGGCGCAAGAGTTCTCTCTTCGCTACCCACTGATTGACGGCCAAGGAAACTTCGGCTCGATTGATGGCGACCCGCCTGCAGCAATGCGATACACCGAATCCCGTTTGGACCGAATCGCAAAGCACATGCTCGATGACATCGAGAAGAAAACGGTTGATTTCCAACCAAACTTCGACGATTCAGAACAGGAACCAACCGTGCTGCCAGCTCGATTGCCCAACCTTTTGCTCAATGGGAGCGATGGAATTGCAGTTGGAATGGCCACACGTATCCCACCTCACAACCTCACGGAAGTCGCAGGTGCGATCCATCTCCACGTCAGCAAAATCGTTGAGGCTGGTGAAGAAAGCACGTCCTTGCCTCAAATTTCGATTCAAGAGTACATGCAACATGTCAAGGGGCCTGATTTCCCAACCGGTGCTACGATTCACGGTATCGATGGTATCATCGACATGTACACCCATGGCAAGGGGCGTTTCCACGTCCGCTCACGCTGTGATGTCCTCGACGATGAAAACGGCAAGCGCATCATCATCACAGAGATTCCATACCAAGTCAAGAAAGCAGACATGCTTGTTCACATCGCAGAACTCGTGAACAAAGGGATCGTTGTTGGTATTCGAGACATTCGAGATGAATCCTCAAAAGAGGGCATCCGCGTGGTCATTGAAGTCAAAAACAACGCAGATCCTCATGCTGTTTTGAACCAGCTGTTCAAGTCAAGTCGCTTGCAAGAGTCCTACTCTGCCAACATGATGGGCATCCTTGATGGGCGCCCCGTGCTTCTCACCCTGCCCGTGATGATCGACACCTACGTCAAGCATCGCGAAAGCATCATTGAACGCCGTGCACAATTCGAATTGGAAAAAGCACAAGCTCGTGCTCACATCCTTGAAGGTCTCGTCAAAGCACAGGGCCGAATCGATGATGTCATCGCAGCAGGTAAAGCAAGTTCCAGCCGCGAACAGTTCGAAAGCGTTCTTCAGGGCACACAAACCATGCCCGGAATTGAGGTCTTTACGTTCACAGAACCTCAAGCCAAAGCAATTGCAGAGCGACGGTTGTACCAACTCAGTCGACTGGATGTCGATAAGGTTCAGAATGAATACTCTGAACTTCAACTCAAAATCGCCGACCTGGAAGACATTATTCAATCCCGTTCTCGACGCCTGACCATTCTTCTTGCGGAACTCGATGCAATGGTCGAACGGCACGGCGATGAACGCCGTTCCTACATCGACCCAATGCCACTCTCAATGGACAGAGAAGACCTCATCGAAGAGCGAGCAATTGTGATTTCATTGTCTGAAGACAATTACATTCGCCACTTACCAGTCGAATCATTCAGGGTACAAAACCGTGGAGGAAAGGGACTCAAAGGCGTCACGACCAAAGATGAAGATTTCCCTAAATCCATCTTGACTTGTTTCAGCAAAGACCGTTTGTTGATTTTCACTGACCAAGGGCGCGTTTACGGTCTCAAGGCTTGGGAAACCCCTATGGGCAGCCGTTTGAGCCGTGGATCTCACATCCGGAACGTCATTGAACGAATCAGAGACGATGAGCGTGTGGTTACCATTCTCCCGATTTCGAAGGAACTTCAAGAAAATCCTGAAGGTCACTACTTGATCTTTGCAACACATGAAGGCATCGTCAAGCGTTCGAAGTTGGAAGATTATACCCGCATCAACAGAAACGGAAAGTTTGCTTTGAATTTCAAATCAGAATCAGATACACTCGTTGCCGTTCGTGCAGCGACAGGCGATGATCACGTCGTGCTTGTCTCAAAGCGAGGCAGAGCTTGCCGCTTCAAGCCAAGTCAAACCAAACCCAACACCGATGGCACAGTCACCATTGCTCTGAAGGTTCAAGGCCGAGTCACCGCAGGTGTTCGAGGCATGAGTCTAAAACCAGGCGATGAAGTTGTTGGCATGATTGCAACCTCCAATGAAGAGACCTCTGTTCTCACCCTATCGAAGTACGGTATGGCAAAACGAAGCCGCCTTGGTGATGGTGATATGCACGACCTCGTGGACGAAGAAGGCAACACGACCTTCGATGAAAAGACTGGGAAGAACAAACAATACCGTGACGGTTACCGTAAGACCAGCCGTGGCGCAAATGGTGTTTTGACCATGAAGTTGGATGAGGAACAAGGCGATGAAATCGTTCGCGTTCACACCATCCCAGACGACCTTGATCAACTGTTCTTGTTGACCTCCAAGGGAATGATGATCCGAGTGCGTGCTAACCAGACCAAAGCCACCAGCGGAAAGGCAACGAAGGGAACACGGGTTATGGAATTGAGGAACAAAGACAAGGGTGGTTTCACAGATGAAATCATCTTCTCTGCTCGTCTTCCATCCATCTTGGTTGAAGACGAATTCGAAGCAATGGATACGGACAACGACGGTGTCGTTACCCGTGAAGAGTTCGAGGCAGCCCAGGCTGTTGAGACCGTCCAATCGAGCGAAGAAGAGTGACGCTTGCGCAGCGACGCCTTCAAACATGACTCCCGTTTGTGGTGGAACGCACGGGCCCTCGTTTGGCCAGCAAGGTGATTGTTAATGGATGAGCGTTCTTTGATTTATGATTGGAATAAAGTGGACTACGACATTGCTCGAAATCCAGCAAATCACCCGCACGGTGTTTGGTTTGATGACGAGACCCTGCGCGATGGACTTCAGAGTCCCAGTGCACGCAATCCTACCATCGAACAGAAGATTGAATTGTTGACATTCATGGAAGAATTAGGCATGCAGAAGGTCGATTTGGGCCTGCCTGGTGCCGGCCCTTTCCATCTTGAGCACATCGAAGCCATGGTCTCGCACATCATCGATCATGATTTCAAAATCAGGCCAGGTGCAGCCGTTCGGACCCTCATGAACGACATCGAACCTTTGGTGGCCATGCAAGAGAAATACGGCGTTCCAATCCAAGCAAGCGCCTTTTTGGGCACCAGTCCAATCCGTCAATACACTGAGGGCTGGACCATGGAAAAGCTTCTTTCGACAATGGAAACAGCAGTCTCATACGCTGTTGACCACGATGTGCCAGTGATGTTTGTCACCGAAGACACCACCCGTTCGAAACCAGAGGATGTCAAGCAAATCTACCTGCGAGCTATGGAACTCGGTGCACGACGTTTGTGCGTTTGTGATACCTGTGGACACGTCACTCCAAACGGTGTGAAGAAACTCCTCAACTTCATCGATGAAGAAGTCATCAAAGATGGTGGCTATAAACGCCATGAGATTGAAGTCAATTGGCACGGACATCAAGACCGTGGTCTTGGCGTAGCGAACAACATCGCTGCTGTTGAAGCAGGTGCAGACGTGATTCACGGCACGGCCTTGGGCGTCGGTGAGCGAGCCGGCAATGCCCCACTCGATCAGACACTTGTCAACCTCAAACTGATGGGAGTGATCGACAATGATTTGACAAAACTTGACGCCTATGTCAAGAAAGCCCACGAATACATCGAAGTTCCATTGCCTCGAAACTACCCCGTGTTCGGTGAAGATGCGTTCGAAACAGGCACAGGTGTTCACGCCTCTGCTGTCATCAAGGCCATGCGCAAAGGCGATGATTGGTTAGCAGACCGAGTCTATTCTGGTGTTCCAGCAGGTGATTTCGGCCTCAAACAAGTGATCCGAATTGGTCACATGGCTGGACGTTCAAACATCATTTGGTGGTTGGAACAAAACGGCTACGAAGCAACAGATGGGCTTGTCGCACACCTTTTCGAAGTGGCTAAGCGTCAACGTCGAAACATGACCAATGACGAAATAGAGGCTGCAGTTGCATCCTTTGAAGCGTGATTACGCCTCGTTTTCTTCTTCAGGTTCAGAAAAAGTGTCATCCGATGGTTGATGCTGAGTCGACTTGGAGACGACCCATTCTGAATCAACACCGCCGCCCTGTACATCGATGGCCACTTCATCAATCTCAGTTTCTTCTCGCCAAACCGCATCGTTTTGGGATCCGCAGACAAGGAAGCGCCGATTACCATCAATTTGGTCTCGAAGCAGGCCTATATGCCTTGAAATTGGTAAGAAATGACCAACAGCCATGCCGGCTGCTGTGAACGGATTGGTTGCTGCCCCGATGAGCAGACCATCCTCTGGTGCGACAATATCAACGGTGAGTCCGGGATTTGCAGGATCGGAAATCGTCGCAATCACTTCGCCTTCACGCATCACGGACCCTGAACTGACGAACATGTCCAACAATCCGCCTTCTCCTGCCCGCAACCAGTGGGAGCCACTTGCCAACATTCGGAACCTTGGGCGGTTGGGGTTTCCGGGAATCATTCGCAGGGATTTGAGCACATTGATGACACCTTGAAGGGCGACGTTGACAGATTCATGGTCTAATAAGTTGGCACCACCACCTTCGTAGGTGATGGAAGGAATATCATTGGCGATTGCCGTTTTTCGAAGTGAACCAGAGGGTGGCTTTGAATCGAGAATGATTTCAATACCAAAGGCTTTGGCAAGAATATTCGACCCCGGATGGGCCAGGTCAGCACGAATTTGAGGCATGTTTGAACGTCCCCTTCCAGCGCTGTGTATGTCGACGATGGCATCGGCATCATCGAGGAGGTGCTTCCACATTTGAGCGGCGACGCGGCGGGTTGTCGAGCCTTTGAAATCACCAGGGAATTGTCGATTTAAGTCCCTTCCATCCGGGAAATAGCGAGATTTCGATCGGTAGCCTGGTAAATTGATGATGGGGACAATGCGGAGGGTGCCTGCCATTTGAGTTGGGTCGAGTGGCTTTCCAAGGTCGGTAAAAGCGTTTGAAAGCAGGTGTGTGCACGCCGATGGACCCGTCAGTTCGTCGCCATGGACACCACCTAGGACGGTGATTGTTGGTCCTGGTCTGGCACCGTGAAGGATTGTCACTGGGATTGGCCAAGGATCGCCAAGGTTTGTTTCGAGCAAGGGCAACGAGACTGTCCGCATTGTCCCTGGCTTGATTATTTTTCTATAGAATCGGGTGTTGCCCCACTCTGCGCTGCGGTCCCAGTCAGAACGGTCCTCAAGTTTGTGAGCGTTCATTGCTTCCTGGATGGCGTTGCGTCGTCGCTTGGGGAGTTCGTGAGCCACACGAACTTTTGTCTTACGGGATCCCTTTTTCCCCGCCATGTCCATGACAACACCACACCCCCCATGAACACTGCGTTGTTTTCCATTGTTACAGCAAAGAAAACAAGTGCTTGGGGGTTCACCGGAGGGTATGGGCGACCTTGGAGTTCAACGGCAATACGCACCTTCCTCAATTTGTTTTGGTTGTGGGCCCGCCAATGAGTTGGGGCTGCAAATTGACAGCCATCGCATTGACAATGGCTTGACCATGGTGTACACTCCTGAGCCACATCACCAAGCCTTTCCGGGGATGATCAACGGTGGCATCATTGGTACCCTTCTCGACTGCCATGGCAATTGGACCGCAGCGGTCGCTCTGATGGACGCGAACGGTGAAAAAGAGCCTCCATGCACCGTTACGGCATCCTACTCAGTTCAACTCCGTCGCCCTACGCCAACCGATACCCCTCTGCACATCACAAGCCAAATCACCTCCATCGAAGGTGACCGAGTGAACATTGAACTTCTTCTTGAGGCCAATGGTAAGGTCTGTGCTACGGGCAAAGGCTTGTTCGTTGCTGTCAAAGAAGGCCATCCCGCCTACCATCGATGGAGCTGATTGCTGTATGGTTCGGCCAAAAGCCGAAGCGGCCAAAGCCCTTCATATGCTTCGAGACACGGTTCTTGAGGTCATGATTGACATGCCCATTTGGGCTGAAGCACCCGTGAATGACCTCCGAGAAATCCCCCTCGGTGTGCTTCGGAAAAACGCCACACAAAGGCACGGCGTGACTCGATGGAAGCGGGGTGTTAATCTTGATTCAATGCAGGTATCGGACGTTGAGGTGATCGACCTCCACCCTCAGTTGCTGGACCCCGAGTGGAGTGCTTATGCAGCGTTTGTGCTCCATCATGAATACATTCATGCCCTCGGATTCAGGCCGCACGATTCGACTTTCCGTGCGCTTGAACGGGCTTGGCCTGGGCGTTCTGCTGCAAAGCACGCCAAGGAATTCACAGAAAATCTTCGGCGGAAAAGAGCCGTCTGGTTGTGGCTTTGCACCACATGTGAGCGCACTTATCCACGTCAGAAACCATCCAAAGGTCGGTATCGGTGCCGTCGATGTTCCACTGTGCTTGTCGACCGCCCCAACGCCATTCAAGAGTGAACCAAACCACCATTGAATTCAAGCCCAGAATCGTTTAGCGTTTTCCATGGGCACTGCTTCACCATGGAGGACTCGCGTCTGCCCAGTTGTGTTCAGTGCCCTCCTTCTTGGTTTACTTATGGGGCCTTATGCAGCGGTTTCAGCATCGGTAACCGTCGGCGAATCTTCCCTGTACCTCTCATGCGTGGAAGATGATGATTGCCTTCTCTCACCAACGCCAATCGGTGAAGAAGTTGTTTCTGAAAGCGTGTTCGCTTCTCCAGCACAACCGAAAACCGTCACCATCGAGTTTGACATGGCTCCCGCTCAAAGCGAACTCGCCCTGTTACCAACCGTGCTTGCACGAATGGAGGTCGACCTCCGTTTTACTGGCGATGCAACCGGTGCAGCCCGCCCGGCGCTTGATCTATCTTTGATTTTGGGTCAAACGGTCACTGAGTGGGAATTCGATGGAGAACCACTTCCTGGTCAGGGTTTGAATGAGCCGTTTGTGCTGGTGGATGAACCGCTTAATCTGAACGGGCAACGGCTGCTTTGGCCAGAAGATCCCGTTCGCTTGCGGCTCACGTTCGTGCTTGATCGGCCAGGCACATGGGAACTTCACATGCGCGGGAACTCCTTTCTAGAATTAAACATCGAGTGGTCTGAGGACATCGATGGACGCAATACGGATGAACCGTCGAGCGAATTGGAGCCTCGGCAAACCGAGTTTGAAACCACCCATGAGGGTGCACTTGTCGAAAACGACCGTGACTGCTGGTCGTTCGAGGTTGAGCAACATGAGGTGATTGGGGTCTTGGTTCGCTGGGAGGCGGTGCCGATTGAAGTGGCGCAACCCCATACGTTGCCGAACCTCTTCATGCCCAACGGGCGAGAGGCTCCGGCGCCCGAAGTGGTCGTTTCAGAAGACGAGACTTCGACCCGAAACACATACCGTTGGCGGGCCTTACCTTTGGGGCAATATTCTCTTTGCTTTGGTGGAATTGCAGGTAAATTCCAACCCTACACATGGACGGGTCAATTGGCGTTTGAAGGTCTAGGGCCTCTTGACCCCAGCGGGTTCAGTGGCAGTTCATTTTATCCTGCCGGGTCTGCCTCATTGGGTGATGAAAGCCGGGCCGTCGTTTTGACTGAACACGGCTATGCCTACATGTTGATGACGGTTTTAGCACTGGTCGGATTTGGTTTAGATGGGTTTCGGCATTCAACTTCCCTCGCCTTGAGGTTCGGTGTTTTCGCACCGGGTGTTGTCCTTCTTCTCCTCGGAGGGGTGCTTCATCCGCTGTGGGCTGGAGCTGACGAAGTGCAATTGGATGGAGAATACACGTTAGATGATCTTGTTGAAATGCGCCTTCAGCAACTGTGGGATGCATCCTACCCTGGTGTTCCTGAACAGGTGCTTGTCACTCAAACAGGTGCAACATGGGGTATGCTTGCAGGGGAACGTTTGCAACTTCGCCTCGTGGTCGAGGAAGCACGGCCAATGGACGACGGACGGTGGCAACTTATCGTGCCTGAAATTGAAACCCTGCGCCTCGATGAAGCCATCTTTGGTCAGGTGGCTCGCGGTGGTGTGCAAACCACAGATGAAGGCTTGCTGGAGGAGCAAACTGTTCGCTTCATTCTTCTCGCAGGCCGCTCTTTATTGCTCGACTTATTGATGTTGGAAGGGTTGCTCGTCGTGGATGAAGAACCGACTTCTTCGGTGTTTCATCTTGACACAGAGATGGTCGATGCACCGGCAACTGGATCGGTGAATGTGCCTGCTTGGGGGACCCGCCCAGCCTCAATTAGCGCGAATGATTGGGTTCTGCTCCAATCTTCTCTGTTCCCTGAGCAAATATCGGTCTCGCTTTGCGATTGTGATTTGGACCTGTTGGATGTTCGGTTCCAGGCCTCGGATGGTTTTGACGCCTCGGATGTACCTCAAGGGTTGGAACTTCGCAATGCATCAGGATTGATCAATGGTGCTGGCACCATCGCTTGGATCGGCTTGTTGATGCTTGTGGTGTGCGCACGTATGGAACACCTCCGGCGCAAAAAGGCACGAAGCCTGGCACACGCGATGTTCGATGAATCCAGTCAATGGGTTTGATCAGAACTTGGCCCTGGCCTTTTCCTTGGCGTCTGCGACAACTTGCTCGCCATCTTTCTTTGCACGGGTTGCAGCCTTCTTGATTTGGGCTTCTTCTGCTTCCGTGATGGTTCCATCTTTGGAGGCGGATTTCACAGCAGCTTCGAGGTTCATCTTTGCAGCGTCCTCCTCGGTGATGCCAAGAATTTCTTGGAAAGAGCGAAGTTCAACGAGTT
>Ga0308019_10000948_pt1 | contig 18005 bp, 19 predicted proteins | sample Neamet284_FD_203135 | JGI IMG/M metagenome (GOLD analysis project Ga0308019, IMG submission 203135) | Marine microbial communities from water near the shore, Antarctic Ocean - #284 | ecosystem: Environmental > Aquatic > Marine > Unclassified | place: Southern Ocean | collected 2014-10-01 | reverse complement strand
TAGAATTTTATCTGCCACTTCTTTTTGAAACATTAATATTAATTTTTTATATTTAGGCAACCATTTCTTGAATTTTATTAATTTAACTAATATTTGTGAAGAAATATTATAAGGCAAATTTCCAATAATAATTGAATTTTTTTTTATATTTTTTTCTAAATCAAATTTTAAAATATCCTCATTAAAAATTTTATAATTATTATATTTTTCAAGTTCATTTTTTAAGTTGCTTGATAATATTTTATCTTTTTCTATTAGAATTAAACTATTGGGTTTTTGCTCTATAATCTTTTTAGTTAAATTTCCTGTACCGGGACCAATTTCAACAATATTACAATTACTAATCTCAGCTAATTTTATAATTTTATTTAAAATATTATTATCAATTAAAAAATTTTGACCTAAAGATTTTTTTGGCCTAATCATTAATTTTATTCAAAAAATTAATAGCGTTAATTAAACTTTGAGGATTTGCCTTATTTAATCCAACAATATCTTGTGCTGTCCCATGATCTGGAGATACTCTCAAATATTTTAGACCTAGTGTTAAGTTAATAGCGTCATATCCATAGAGTGCTTTGAATGGAGCCAACACTTGGTCATGATACATACCAACGATCACATCGTAAGAGGTTATATTTTTTTTGTTAAATGCAGTATCTGCAGGAAATGGACCTTTAATATTTACCTTTAGTTTCTTTAGCTCAGCTATTGCCGGTGTAATAATTTTATTTTCGACCGAGTTAATTTTTTTTTCACTATTATGAGGGTTTAGACCTAAAATTGCTATTTTCGGTTTTTTTTTAAATAATTTATAATATGACTTATGAAGAGCTACCATTTTAGTTTTGATTAGACTAAAAGTAATTTTTCTGGTTACATTTTTAATTTCAATATGGGTTGTCAAAGGTACAACTGATAATTTTTTATTAAATATTAGCATAACTTCTTTGTTTTTACATTTATTTTTTTCTGAAAGATATTCAGTTACACCTAAGTATCTATTATTAAAAATTTTTTTATCTATTGGTGCATTTATAAAGCCTAAAATTTTTTTATCTATTGCTAAATTATGGGCAACATCAAAAGATCTAAAAATATAAAATTGAACCTCAGTTAGATTTGCATTGAAAGCTGAGGTAAATTTTAAGGGAATATCTAAAACAAAAAGCTTTTCCTCTCTTCTAAAATCTTCAAATTTTTCAATTTTAACTAACGGTATTTTAATATTTAATTTTAAAATTTGTTTTTTTAAAATAGAATAATTCCCAATAATAAATATATTTTTTAATTTCTTTTTGTTTTTCCACGCCTTAGCTATAATCTCTGAATTTATACTATTTGGTTCACCAGCGAGAATTGCAATTAAATTACTCATTGAAAGTCTACAACAATAGTGTTTTCGAGGTTTGCGAAGTGAGACCTAGAAAATAAATTTAATTTTTCTTGTTTTTTTTTCTCTAAAAAATTTTTTCTAATTTTTTTTACTTCCTCTTCAGTTTTGTTATCTTTAACCTTTTCAATTTCGTTTTCAAGGTCTACAGTATTGATGTTTGTTTGGTTTTTATAATACTGAAAAATTAATGTGTTCCACAAAAGCTCTATTTTATAATTTTCAAGAAAAACTTCATAATCAATATTAGATTGCTTAAAGATATTTTTTAATCCTTTCGAATCAGTGTTTAGTTCTTTTGCAATATTTTGAACATAATTTTTTAAATCTTGCTCATTATAATCCTTGATTTCATATTTGTTAATTTCACTTTTTTTTATTGATTTATTTATTAAATTTTTTACAGCATATTTTTTGTTATTATTGACGCTTGTTTGATTAATTTCTTGCTTTTTAATTATTAGGTTTGTAATTATTTCATTCTCAACATCTAAAGAAGTTATTAAAGATTCACCAACTTTTACAATAATAATGTTGTTAATTTGAGACTGTAAATTTAAAAAAATAAAATTATTGAATAAAATTGAGATAGAAATAATTATTAAAAAAAATTTTTTCATCTAGATAAGCCCGGACTATTAATTTCTGCAAAAGGAATAATTGATATTGTAAACATTAGAGAGTTATCTGGCTCAATATCTCTGTCAGTGTAGAATTCTCTTCGGTAAGCTATTCCTGCCTTCAAACAATCATTAATATAACTATAACTTAAATTATAAAATTCTGCAGAACTTGTTAATAGATTTCTTTTTGTATTAAAACTTAATTCTGAAGAATTATTGATTTTAAATTCAGCACCTGTTTGCAGATATTCTTTATCTCCAATATGGTTTTTTTCTTGCAAGTAGCTCAAATTAAATTTTGCTTTTTCGAATTTTAAATCCCCACCAACTTCATTGTAGTTAAAATTTTTATAACTCTGGTCTATAGAAAAGTTATAATTAAGATTTAATTTTTCATTTATATTATATTTAGAAGTCCCAACGATATCAGAGAAACGTTGATCTATAGAAGTACTTGATGGAATATCCATATTTTCTTTTTCACTAACAACTTGTCCGAGTGACAATGAAAAAACTTCTTCTCCAACATCATTTGAATCATTTAGTTTATTTTTTTTATATTCAAAACCAATAGAAGTACTTAAACCAGGCTCTACAACATCAAGTTCATCAACTTTATTTAAACTAAATAAATTTGCATAATTAAGTCTTTTACTTACACTCTCAATATTACGCATGTGTCCTGGTGCATACCTTAAAAGTAATTTTGGTGTTAAAGAATGAAAACTTTTATTAATAAAATCTTCTTTGTACATTCCAAGTTTAGCAAAATAACCTAAAGCAGTATGTGCTTCGAAATTACTTTTGTCATTTTTATACTCAGATGTCTTTGAAGCTTCATAATTTACATTTTTAACTAATGCCTCAAAAGAGTTTTCTATACCGTTTGAATTTAACCATTTATTTGATTTCCAATTAAAATTATTAATCAAAAATTTAGTGAATTTATTGGTCTCATAACTTCTTAATCTTAAATCAGACCCAAGATCTAATAATCCATATTTTTCACTAGACATAATATTTTTTTCTATGGTTAAAGGTAATAAATACTCATGTCTTAAGCGGCCAAGTTTATTTGTATTTTCGTAAACACTAGGGGTCAACCCAAAGAAAAAATTATTATTTTGATAGGTATAATCTATTCTATTTTCTAGAACAGTCTTATCACCGTTCACTAAAGAACTTTTTATATCATGTACTTTCAAAAAAGTATCGTTAGAAACTTTTTCTACATTTATTTCAAGCGAACTTTTTTTCTCTTGCTCATCTAATAAATTCATTGTGAAATTAGAAAAGAAATGTGCACGGCCACCAGCCGTTTTTTTTTTGCTTTTTGTTTTGTACCCTTGTGTGTAGCTGGTATCGACAATTAAAAATGAATTAATAAAATCTTGTCGGTACTCAGCCAAAAGAAGAGGATTTTCATTTGTATAAAGTTTTGGAGTTAAAGTGAGATCCTTATCCTTTGCAATATTCCAAAAATACGGAACAGCAAAACCACTGCTAAGAGTAGTAGTATTTGTGAATGAGGGTGCTAAAAAACCAGAGGCTCTTTTTACTGTAGGGTCAGGATGTGAAAATCTTGGAAAAAAAAATATTGGAAAATCGTATATTTTTAAAACAACATTATTATAATAAATAGTTTTTTTAGCTAAGTCGTGGGTAATTTTTTTGGACTGCAAGGTCCAAGGTGGGCATTTATCATCACCTTCATTTTTACAAAAAGTAAATATCCCTTTTTCTAATACATTTTTATTTTCTGATAGAGTCATAGTGTTTGCAAAAAATCTTGGTTCATTATCATTGTTACTCATAATTCCTGGTTGCCTTAAAAAAATCTTAGCATCAGAGGCTATAATTTTTTTTTTATTTTCATCAATATAAATTTCAGTAAAATTATAATCATTTTTTTTCGTATCTTTTATTTGTATATTTCCTTTTGAAAAAAAAATGTTAGTTAAAATTGAATAATTAAACATTTCAACTAAAATATTATTACCGTCTTTGTCTATAATTTTTGCTTTATTATTTGAATAAATTATATTTTTTTTATTATCATATGTTACGTCGCTAGTAGAAACTTTATAACCACGAGAGCTTATAATTTTTGTATCGCCTTTTGTTTGAATGCTTTCTTCAAGCTTATTATATTCTGCATATTCTGAAAAAAGTTTATTACCCTTTTCATCTTGTAAACTTACGTTGCCTTCAAAAATAGTAATTTTATTAACATCGTCATATTGAATTTTAGTAGAATTGATATCAAGTTCTTGCGCAATTAAACTTAAATTAAAAGTTAAAAAAGATAAAATTAAAGTGTATAAAATATTATTTTTCATTAATTTGAATAACCCCTATTGAGCAAAATAAACCAATTACTATTATTGGCATCCAGACAGATAAAATTAAACTAATTTTTTCTGTTTGTCCTAAAGCGATCGAAAGATCTTTAAAATAAAAGATAGCAACACTCGCTAATATAGATACCGTTATGTAGTAATAATTTTCTTTATGTTTTAAAGACCCAATTGTAAATATTGCTGCTAAAAATACCATAAAAAATAAAAAAAAAGGAATAGTGATAAATTTATTAATTTTTTCATTTAATATTTTTTTTGTGTATCCTTTTTCATTTAACTCCTCATAATTTAAAATTAAGTCTAAAAAAGATACTGTATTTAAATTTTTAAACAGAGAATTAATTTTTTCTGCAGTGTTGTCGCTTTCAAATTCATAATTTTTAAAAAAAAGATTATTATTTTTTTCAATATCATAAACATGAACATCTTTCATTTTCCATAAATTGCTAGTAATTAAAGCAGATTTAGATTCAATCCTTTTTTTTAATTTGTCGTTATCAAAAATATAAATTGAGACTTCTTCCAAAGTTTCATTATTCAACTTTTGGGCATTTATTAGCTTGTAACCATTCTCATCAACTTCTTTTATCCAAACACCATTTTTGTTTACTGAGAATAAATGGTCTACATCTCTAGCGTATTGAGCTTTTTCCGTCTCATAGTATTTAACAAGTTTAGAAGTGATTGGATTAACTGCGAATAGAAAGAATAGTCCCAATAAAAAAGAAAAGAAGGATAAAATTAAAACTATTTTTATATTCGCATAACCAAAAATTTTAATTAACAGCAAATCTTTTGAAGATCTTAAATGTAAAAAGTAAATCATTGAAGATAAAAAAATTATGAAAGGAAGTAATTCTAAAATTAAGGTTGGAACATAAGATAATGACAAAACTACAGGAAGAACAAAAGATAGATTTAAATTTTTAAAAAATTCCATTTCTTCAAATAAGTTGAGTATAATTCCTAAAGAGAGAAAAACTAAAACAGTATTAAAAAAAATTTTAAAAAACTTTTTTATTAAATATTTGTTAATAATTTTACTCATTTTATAATTTTTTCATTCATTATTTTTTTTAGTAAGTAGATGTAAAAAAAAATAGATATAATTATAGGTAAAATGAAATAAGTGCTAGCCAGCAATAAAGAAAAGCCCGTGTACTTTAAAAGAATTTCAGCAAAAATTAGTATTATAAAAGTTAGAATGAAAAGTATATATTTTTTCAAGAAATTATATTTTTTTTCTTTTTTGTGAATTAATAAAAAAGAAATTATTATAGAAATTAATGGAATATACAGTGGTGCGCCTAAACGCCTTGAAAAAGTTTCTACGGCAACCTTTTGATTATTCCTAGGACAATTCATTAAATCAAAATTTTTATTTTTTTTATAAATGCACGCTAACAATGCACTACTCGGAGTTTCCTGTATTTTTTGCAGTTTAATTGTTCTTGTTGTTACACCACTCAAGCTTAATTCGGTTTTTTCAAATTGAACATTTTTGATTTCATTCTTTCTGTTTAAAGTTTGTATAATTCCGTCGTATAAAATTAATTTATTATTATCGATGATTCCCTTTTTTGCAATTATCGTTGAATTTTTTTTTTGATCCTCCTCATTTACTATGGTACTTAAAGTTCCACCATCATCCCTGATAAAAATATTTAGCAATTCGCCATTAATGGTTTTCTTGCTGATGTAAAAAGTTATACTTTTAAAGACATCACTAAAGTCATTAGATTTTAAAACAGTGCTGATTTGCAGCGCTCTTGTATCACTTAAGAGAGACCTCGATTTATTTAACAAGAAAGGATTAACAAATAAAGACAACATAAGTTGAAATAAGGTTATAAAAAATCCTATTAATAAAAAAATATTAACAATTTTTATTTTACCGACTCCCGTAGTCCACAAAATTAGTAATTCTTGTTGCTTTTCAAACTTTACGATAGAACTTGTTAATGACAAAAGAAATGCTAACGGTACAAAACGTGTGACAATAGTTGTAATATTTAGTAAAGAATATTTAAAATAAATAGCTGAACCATAACCGTCCTCAACCATTAAGTCTAAAAAGTTAACCGCTCTTACCACCCAAGCTATCGCAGTAAAGGTTAACAAAATAGTTATAAAGTTTTTAAGAATTTCATTAAGAAAATATCTATAAATTTTGTTTTTAAGCATGAAAATTTGAGGTATATAACTAATGCAACTTCAGTTAAAACTCAACCTAAGATAGTGAAGAATAACAAATTTTTCATTGAAATCTTGGGTTTTTGCACATATATAGCATTCGACTCTTTTAGAGTTTATTTAAAAATTATGACTATTAAAATTAACTATTCAAACAAAGTAAGTAGTAAATCCTCAGCCAATCTTGTCTTATTTGCTGATGATAAATTCAATATTAACGGCTTAAAAAAAAATCTCTCTAATTTAGAATTTTCTTACATAAATGACTTATTAAAAACTAGTGATTTAAAAAAAAATTTATTTGTGTTTGAAATTAACTCTAAAAAAAAAATAGTTTTAATTTCTATTAAAAAAGATTTAAAGAGCTTTGATGTAGAAAATCTAGGCTCTGAGTTTTATGGACGTATAAACCATGGAAAAAATAACGAGTACTTTATAAACTCTGATAGCATAATTAGTAAATATGAAAATTTCATGGCTCATTTTCTACATGGACTAAAATTAAAATCTTATGAATTCTACAAATATAAAACGAAAAAAGAAACAAGACTTATTTCTATAAATGTATTGGGAAATAAAAATAAACCCTCAGTACTAAACCAACTAAAATTTAAAGCTTTGGAGGAAGGAATTTTTTATGCAAGAGATTTAGTTTCTGAACCAGGAAATATCTTACATCCAGATGAATATGCAAAAAGATTAAACTCACTTAGGAAAGATGGTTTAAAAGTAAATATTTATGATAAAAAAAAACTAAAAAAATTAGGTATGCATGCGTTGCTTGGAGTAGGGCAAGGAAGCATCAGAGGATCATATCTTGTGACAATGGAATGGAATGGAGCAAAAAATAATTCTAAGCCTCTAGCATTTGTTGGAAAAGGAGTCACTTTTGATACTGGTGGTTATTCACTAAAACCAGCGAAATTTATGGAAGACATGACTTATGATATGGCAGGCTCTGCAGCCGTAGTAGGTTTAATGAAAAACTTGGCATTAAGAAAAGCAAAAATTAATGCTGTCGGTGTTGTAGGGCTTGTAGAAAACATGGTAAGTGGAGATGCTCAAAGACCTGGAGATATTGTTAAATCTTATAGCGGCAAAACTATAGAAGTATTAAATACAGATGCTGAAGGTCGTTTAGTTTTAGCTGATGCTTTAACTTTTACTGAAAAAAAATTTAAACCAAAATTCATGATTGATTTAGCAACCTTGACAGGCGCAATCATAGTATCGCTAGGATCAGAATATGCTGGACTTTTTTCAAACGATGATAATTTATCTAAAAAAATTTTAACCGCAGGTGAAAAGGTTGAGGAGAAACTATGGAGAATGCCTCTTCATAAAAATTATGATAAACTTATGAATTCTAAAAATGCTGATATGCAAAATATAAATTATGTTGGTGGAGCAGGATCAACAACAGCAGCTCAATTTCTACAAAGATTTATTTTAAATAAAACTCCATGGGCTCATTTAGATATTGCTGGTATGGCTTTTTCAAAATATGGTGGTGCTTTAAATTCGGGTGGTGCAACAGGTTTTGGTGTAAGATTATTAAACCAACTAGTAGAAGAATATTATGAATAATATAGAGCAAACATTATCAATTATTAAACCTGATGCGGTAGAGCGGAATCTCACTGAAGATATTAAAAAAATTTTTAACGAAAATAATTTAAAAATTATAAATAGTAAAAAAATACATATTTCCAAAGAGGAAGCAGCTGAATTTTATAAAGTTCATCAAGCAAGGCCTTTTTATAACGATTTATGCGCTTATCTGTCATCAGGACCTATATTTGTTATGATATTAGAGGGTCAAAACGCCGTTGCATTAAATAGAAAACTAATGGGTGCAACCAACCCTAAAGATGCGGAACCAAACACCATCAGAAAGCTTTATGGCATATCTATAGATAAAAATTCAGCACACGGATCAGATTCTGTTGAAAATGCTAAAATAGAAATTAATTTTTTCTTTAAAGATTAATTTATCTAAAAATATTAAATATAGACTCAGAGTAGGCCCTATGTTCTTTTGCTTGAACTTTGCTCTTTATAGTTTTTTCACTGTCGTTTTGTTCGATAAAAAATTTTTTTTTTAAAATTATTTTTCCAGAATCTAGTTTTTGGTTTACGTAATGGACTGTGCAACCTGTTAATTTTTCTTTATTTTCAAGAACTCTTTTAAAGGTATTAAGTCCTTTATATTTTGGTAAAAGAGATGGATGTATATTTATTATCTTTTTATTAAATCTATTAATAAATTTTTTATTTAAAATTTTCATATAACCAGCTAAACAAATTAAGGTAATATTTTTTTTATTTAATTTGTTCAAAATAGTTTCTAAATTTATTATTTTATTTATATCTAAGATACAGAAAGGAATTTTATATAATTTTGCAAATCGAAGACCCCTAGCTTTTTTTGAATTGCTAATAATAAAATCAATATTTATGGGAAAATTATATTCTCTCGAGCTTTTTATTAGTGCTTTTAAATTTGTGCCTGAACCAGAAATAAAAACACAAGCTTTTTTTTTTACCATTTAACTTTGTTATAAATATTAATTTTATCTTTATTTTTTGAAATAAAGCCAATCTCATAAGGAGTGTATTCTTTTGAAAAATATTTTTTTATTTTTTTAATATTTTTTTTTTTTACAATTAAACAAAACCCCACACCACAATTAAAAGTTTTAAGCATTTCATTATCACTGACATTATTATTTTTTATCCATTTAAAAATATTTTTAGGTTTAATTTTTGATAAATCTAAATTTAAACTCAAATGCTCAGGTATAGATCTGGTTATATTGCTAACTAAACCACCCCCAGTTATGTGAGCAGCACTATGAATTAAATTTTTTTTACATAAATTTAGAATTTCTTTGGTGTAAATTTTAGTAGGTTTTAATAGCTCATTTTTTATTTTTTTGGGAATTTTCTTGTTTTTAATAATTATCCTGATTAAAGAATAACCATTCGAATGAACACCACTAGATGGAACAGCTAACACAACATCACCGGCAGTAACATTTTTTTTGTGCAGTAGTTTTTTTTTAGAAACAATGCCCACAGAAAAACCTGCTAAATCAAATTTGTCACTGTCGTAAGTCCCTGGCATTTCTGCTGTTTCTCCACCAATAAGGGAACAATTGGATATGTTACAGCCTTTAACCACTCCACTCAAAATTTTTTTTAATTTATTAATCTTAATTTTACCAACAGCAATGTAATCTAAAAAAAACAAAGGCTCAGCACCCTGAACTATTAAATCATTTACACACATAGCAACAAGATCGATTCCTATCGTGTCAAATTTATTAAATAGATTAGCTAAATCTATTTTTGTCCCTACGCCATCAGTGCTAGAGACAATTAAGGGGTCTTTGATTTTGATTTTACTAATATCAAAAGTTGAGCCAAAAGCGCCAATGTTATCTTTATTTAAGTACTTATTCTTTTTTCGGACATTTTTTTTTGAAATCTTTGCAATATGTTCTACAAAACGATCAGCTAAATTAATATTAACTCCGCTTTTTTTATAGGTATTTTTTGTTTTTTGCATGAATAAAATGATAATTAGTTGAAATGAATAATATTTTTTTTATATTTTGTATAATAGTCTTTCTATTTAAAACTCAAACAGTTTTTTCAAATAATTTAATTTATGATGTTAACAATATTGAAATAATTGGCAAAATAAAGAACGATTCTGATAAAAAAAAAATAGTTCAATCTGCGTTTCAAAAAGCATTTATAATATTTGTTAACAAAACGCTTCTTAAAAAGGATGCTAAAAAATTATATAAGACAAAAATCAGCACTATTGAAGACTTGGTGTTTACATATCAAATCGTCAAAAAAAAAAAAAAGAAAGAAAATATTTTAATAGTAAATGTTAAGTTTGATCAGAAAAAAATTTTTAATTTCCTTTCACAAAATAGAATTTCTTATGCTGATGTTAAAAATATTTCTTTAACCTTACTTCCTGTATTTATTAAGGACAACAATGTTTTTATGTACGACGATAATTTTTTTTATAATAACTGGCTAAAGAAAGAAATCGAAGCAGAAAATACTAACGATATATTAATCAACTACAACTTAGCATTAGAAAATATTGAAGACCTTCAATACATAAATTTAAATAAAGAAAATTTAGAATTGGTCGACATGAAAAAAATAACCTCCTTAAACACAAGTAATAACTACGCTCTTTTAATAATTTATTTTACTGAAGAAAATTTTAAAGCATACGTTAAAACTTATATTAAAAAAAAAGAAATAAATAAGAGAATAGATCTTAAAGTATATTCTAAAAATGAGACAAAAAATTATGAAGAAGCAATACAGACTTTAAAAGAAGAAATTAATCAAATTTGGAAAGGGCAAAACTTAATTGATGTTAGCACGCCTTCCTTTTTAGATTTGTTTCTAGATGTTAAGAAAGTTGATGATTATTCAAAAATTAGTTCTATTTTTGATTCTATAGATTTAATCGAAAATTATTCTGTATCGGAGATGACAAATAAATACATAAAAATAAGATTAAGATATAAAGGAAGATTAAATAAGTTAAATGATAAGCTTTTCGAAAAAAAAATTAATATTAAAATTACAGATAATGAGTGGCGTGTAAGGCTTAATTAAAATGAATCAATTAACTTTTAAATTTCCCTTTAAAACTAATTATTTTGAAGAAGACTTTTATGTTTCTGAAAATAATTTTGAGGCATATAAATTAATAGAAACATGGCCTAAATGGTCTAGCCGTTTTATAAATATTTTTGGCCCACCTGGTTGTGGAAAAACTCATTTAGCTAATATTTTCAACAAAAAAATTAACTCTTTTTTTATTGAAGCGTCAAAATTAAAAAATAACTCTCTACCTGATATAAAAACAAAAGAATGTCTGATTATAGATGCGTATCAAAATAATATAAATGAGAAACTATTTTATTCTATTATAAACCAATGTTACTTATCCAATCAATTCATAATTATTAACTCTTCAAAACCTATTCAATTATTTGACCTTAAATTAAATGACCTAAAATCGCGATTCAGCAGCTTTATTAATATTGGTATTGATTTACCAACAGATGAGTTAATAAAAGTAATTATAAGTAAAAATTTTTCAGACAAACAGGTTAAAATAGACAACAAGTTGCTTGAATATATTCTTAAAAACATTGAAAGATCTTACAAAAGTATATTTGATTTGATTGATAGGCTAGACAATTTTTCTTTATCCGCTGGAAAATCTATAAATATTAATCTAATAAAAAAAGCATTAAACAAATGAATAAATATAGATCTCATAATTGCGCAGAATTGACAGAGGTAGACGCTGCCAAGAAAGTTTATTTATCAGGGTGGCTTCACAGAAAAAGAGATCACGGCAATCTGCTCTTTATTGATTTAAGAGATCATTTTGGTGTTACGCAATGTGTAATTGAGAATAAAAATAAATATTTTAAAATTTTAGAAGATCTTAGACCAGAGTCAGTAATAAAAGTCTATGGAGATGTTGCAAAAAGAGAACCAGGAACAGAAAATAAAGATTTAAAAACAGGAAAAATCGAAATCAATATAGACAATATTGAAATTTTATCAGCAGCCAAAGACCTCCCAATGCCAGTTTTTGGTGAGCAAGAATATCCAGAGGATATAAGATTAAAATATAGATTTTTAGATCTTAGAAGAAATCAAATGCATAAGAATATAGTTTTAAGGTCAAAAGTTATTTCATTTATAAGAAGCGAAATGTCAAAACTAGGTTTTTTGGAATTCCAAACTCCGATTCTAACATCTTCAAGTCCAGAAGGTGCAAGAGATTTTTTAGTTCCCAGCAGATTAAATCCTGGAAAATTTTACGCATTACCTCAAGCACCACAACAATTTAAGCAATTAATTATGGTTTCAGGCTTTGATAAATATTTTCAAATCGCTCCATGTTTTAGAGATGAAGATGCTAGAGCTGACCGAAGTCCAGGTGAATTTTATCAATTAGATATAGAGATGTCGTTCGTTGAACAAGAAAATATTTTTGAAGTAGTCGAAAAGCTAATGATTAATTTATTTAAAAATTTTTCATCAAAGGAACTAATGTTTGAAAAATTTCCTAGAATTTCTTATGAGGAGGCCATGCTCAAGTATGGCACGGACAAGCCAGATTTAAGAAATCCTTTACTGATTCATGATTTAACTAATATTTTTACAAGAGCGGATGTAACTTTTGATATTTTTAAGAAATTAGTAAAATCAGGAGCTAACGTTCGATGTATTGTGACTAAAAATACAAAAGATAAAGCACGAAGTTTCTTTGACAGTATCGACAAATGGGCTAGAGAGCAGGGGGCTTCTGGTCTTGCTTATTTTACTATTGAAAAAAATAACGAGATTTCAGCCAAAGGTCCTGTAGGAAAATTTTTTTCAGAAGAAGCACTGAAAGAAATAATGAAGATAACAAACGCAGAAATAGGAGACAGTATATTTTTTGCTTGCGGTAAAATGAACGATGTAGAAAAAATTACTTCGTTAGCGAGAGAAAAAATAGCTAGAGATTTAAACCTTATTGACGAAAATAAATTCGCATTTTGTTGGATTGTTGATTACCCAATGTTTGAGTTAGATGAAATAAGTAAAAAAATTCAATTTAGCCACAACCCTTTTTCTATGCCTCAGGGTGATGAAAAAAAACTAAATTTTGACAAACCTCTAGAGATTAAAGCATATCAATATGATATCGTTTGTAATGGTATTGAATTATCATCAGGAGCAATTAGAAATCATATCCCAGAATTAATGTATAAATTATTTTCAATTGCAGGTTATGATAAAACGGAAGTAAATGAAAAATTCAGTGGAATGATAAATGCTTTAAGTTATGGCGCACCGCCGCACGGAGGTCTAGCACCTGGAATCGATAGAATTGTCATGCTATTAGCGGGTGAAAAAAATATTAGAGAAGTTACACTCTTTCCTTTAAATCAAAATGCAGAGGACCTGTTAATGGGAGCTCCCTCTGAAGTGGATGAAAGACAGTTAAAGGAGCTTAGTTTAAAAATAGATAAGAAAACTAATTCTTAGTTTTTAAGTTAATTCTAATATCGCTAAGATCTACAAGCTTTTCTTCATAATTACTTCTAACAAAGCCCTTAGATGTAATATTCTTTACGATTTTTAAAAATTTATCGTCGGTATCGCCATCGCTAATATCTGCAGTACTAGCAATAGAAGGGGTATGAGCTAATTCTTCCCTTCCCAAATATGATATCGCAAGCTCTCTGAACACATAATCAAGTATGGATGTAGCGCTCAATATTCTATCATTGCCATCAACATTACCTGATGGTTCAAATTTAGTGTCAATAAACGCATCAACATATTCATCTAAAGGTACGCCGTATTGCAAGCCTAGAGATATGGCTATAGCAAAATTATTCATCATAGCCTTAACTAACTCACCTTCTTTATTAGTATCAATAAAAATCTCTCCAATTTTTCCATCATTATATTCACCAGTGTGTAAATAAACTTTATGGTTACCAATCTGTGCCTTCTGGATGTATCCCTTTCTTCTATCAGGCATTTTAAATCTTTTTTCTATCTGACCTGTAGATTTATTTTTTAAACTAACATTGTTAATGGGATTATCTTTTGAATTTATTATTTGGCTTGCTAGCGACGCTGAAACTTCGTCAGATTTTTTGATTTCTTTATCATCTGATTTACTTTTATCACCTATTTTTTTGGTTTTTCTATTGTTAAGTTTAACTTCAATAACTTCTACTTCTCCATCTTTTCTAGCGTCAATTTTAGATAATTCTACATCGTTTAGCTCATCAAGAGTATGAACAGTCTTAAATGTACACGTATAATAGGTTTCAACTATGAATTTTTTCATTATAAATTTTTTGGAATCAATGTTATTTAAGATATATATCAAATGCAGCGAGTGTCTAGAAATTAATATACACTCGTAGAGTGTGTAAATTTAAAATATGATAAACCCTAAACAAATTTTTACGTGGTGGCACAAACAAACATTTGGAACATTTTTGAAAACATTATTTTTTGGAAAACTTGTTGGAAAAGATTCTTTTGGAAATAAGTATTATAAGTCTAAAATAGACGAAAGATGGGTAGTGTACCACGATAATATAGAAGCATCAAAAATCACCTCTGAATGGTTTTTGTGGATGCACCACACAATTAACGAGTTGCCTAAAGATAAAAAAGAAAATTACCTATGGCAGAAAAAGCATTTAGAAAATCAAACTGGAACGACTAATTCATACAAACCAAATTTTATATCAAAATTAAACAAAAATAAAAAAAAATATGAAACTTGGCAAAATTAACTTTTTTTTTTTATTAATTTTTTCTACTATTGTTTTTGCTGAAGATAAAATAACTACCATTCCGTTGATTAATCTTGAAAATTTAAAGCCTAGTTTTGAGAAAGAAGATTTAGAAGTTAAAAATTTTTCAGAAAAAAAAATCATCAACTTAAAAGAAAAAAAAATCTCAGAGTCAGAAGGCAAACTAACAAGAGTTAATATTGTTGCTTTAGACAAAATAACTGCAAAAACTTCTCGTATTGATTTACTTTTAGGTGAAACAAAAAAATTTGGCTTGCTTGAAATTAAAGCTATAAAATGTGGAAACGTGGAATCCTTATCGCAACAGAGCCAAGCAGCATATATTCAAGTTAAAGATCTTTCAGATAATGTAAAAGACCAGGTTTTCGTATTTAATGGATGGACTTTTTCTTCCAGCACAACTCTTAACCCATTAGACCACCCTGTTTATGATTTATGGCTTATTGGTTGTGAGAACGTCTAAAAAAATTTTTCTTTTGCAAGCCAGTTAGTGTCAAAATCAGAATTTAAAAATTTTTCGTGTTTTAGAATTTTTTTATGTAAATCTATCGTAGTAGTTATACCTTCCAAAACAAATTCATCTAGCGATCTTAATGTCCTTTGAATTGCTTCAGTTCTATTTCTGCCTTTGCATATTACTTTAGCTATTAAACTGTCGTAATAAGGAGTTACCTTGCAACCTTGAAATATTGATCCATCAACTCTAGTTCTGAATCCAGAGGGCTGGTGACAAACACTTATTGTTCCTGGACTAGGCTGAAAGTCTAAAGCTGGATTCTCAGCATTTATCCTACATTCAATAGAATGACCCCTAGGATTTATATCGCTTTGTTTTAAAGCTGTTTCTCCTGAGAAAGCTATCCAAAGCTGTTCTTTGACTATGTCTATCCCTGTTTGAACTTCGGTAACAGGATGTTCAACTTGCACCCTTGTATTCATCTCTAAAAAATAAAATTTTCCATCTTCATAGATAAATTCGACAGTACCAGCGCCTTCATATCCAATTTGTTCAACCATTTTTACTGTTTTATCGAGTAAATCTTTTCTCTGTTCTTCAGTTAAAACCGGGCTAGGAGTTTCTTCTATTAATTTTTGGTGTCTTCGTTGAACTGAACAATCTCTTTCTCCTAAATGAATTGTTCTATTCGTACCAGACATTATTTGAACTTCTATATGTCTAGGGTGTTTAAAATATTTTTCAATATACAACTCATCGTTTCCAAAATATTTTTTAGCTTCGGTTTTGGCAGTTAAAAAAAGATTTTCAAGCTTATCTTCTTCTTCAACTATCTTCATACCTTTACCACCACCACCTGCGGCTGCTTTAATAAGCACTGGGTATCCTATTTCTTTACAAAGAGACTTAGCCTCATCGATAGATTTCACTCCATTTTCAGAACCTTTAATAATAGGAAGCCCATATTTTTTTGCTATTTTTTTTGCTTGAATTTTGTCGCCCATTTCACTGATAAGTTTAGAGCTCGGTCCTATGAATTTAATTCCATGTTTAGTAACAATTTCTGCAAATTTTGAATTCTCAGACAAGAAACCATAACCAGGATGAATTGCTTCAGCTCCAGTTAAATCAACAGCTGACATTAAAGATGAAATATTTAAATAGCTATTTTGTGGTTGGTGAGAACCTATACACACACTCTCATCAGCAAGTCTGACATGCATCGATTCAGAATCAACGTCCGAATGAACAGCCACTGTTTTAATGCCCCATTCTTTACAGGCTCTTATTATTCTAACAGCAATTTCTCCTCTGTTAGCTATTAAAACTTTTTTGAACATTAAATTTATTTTAAAAGAATTAAAGTTTGACCAAACTCAACAGGCTGGCCGTCTTTTACCAATATACTTTTTACTGTACCTTCGCTGGTAGAAGGAACGTGATTCATGGTTTTCATAGCTTCAACTATCAGTATAGTCTGGCCTTTTTTTATTTTATCTCCAACTTGAATGAACTGTTTAGCTCCTGGCTCTGGAGCCATATATGCCGTACCAATAATTGGAGATTTTATTCTAACTCCATCTTCGTCATCGTTTAATACAGCTTTATTATTTGACACCACGGCTTCAGATGTTTTACTTAAACTAGACATTTTTACGCCTTTAGAAACTTTAATTTTAGTGTCCCCACTTTGATATTCTAGCTCAGTTAATTTAAATTCATCTAAATTATCTACTAGTTCTTTAATTAGTTTTTTATCTATTTTCATTTTTGATAATTTCTTTTAACCCTTCCAATGCAAGAACGTATCCTTTAGTACCAAATCCACAAATAACACTCTTGGCTGCCTTACTCAATAACGATTTATGCCTGAATTTCTCTCTGTTGTAAATATTTGTAATATGTAACTCTACAATAGGTATAGTTAATATCATTAAAGCATCTCTAATTGCCACAGAAGTGTGCGTGTATCCTGCTGCATTAATAATTAATCCATCAAATTTTTTTCTTGAATCTTGAATATAATCGACAATTTTACCTTCGATATTTGTTTGTTTGAAAGTAATTTGAATATCATTTTTTTTCCCAAAGTTTCTACAATTCTTTTCAATTTTATTGAGGGTTGTATTTCCATATTTCTCTTTCTCTCTCTCTCCTAAAAGATTAAGATTTGGGCCGTTAATAATAATAATTTTTTGCTTCATTTTTTTTGAATGTAAGCGTATTAAATATCTTAATTATGGCAAGAATACAATTAAATGGACGCAAGTTAGAACTAAAGAATAAACATACAATATTGGAGCTGTTAAAAAGATACAAAATAGCCAATAAAAAAATAGCTTTAGAATTAAACGGAAAAATTTTAAATCGAAATAAATATAAAATAGTTTATGTAAAGAATAATGACAAAATAGAGATAGTTCATTTTATTGGAGGTGGTTAGAATTTATGAAAAAAGATATTTTCAAAATTGGGAATCAAATTTTAAAATCAAGATTAATAGTTGGCACAGGTAAATATAAAAATTTTAAAGAAACAGTCCAAGCCGTTAAAGCTTCCGGAGCAGACATGGTTACTGTAGCGGTT
>Ga0308019_10000945_pt1 | contig 18032 bp, 9 predicted proteins | sample Neamet284_FD_203135 | JGI IMG/M metagenome (GOLD analysis project Ga0308019, IMG submission 203135) | Marine microbial communities from water near the shore, Antarctic Ocean - #284 | ecosystem: Environmental > Aquatic > Marine > Unclassified | place: Southern Ocean | collected 2014-10-01 | reverse complement strand
ATTCAACTGAAACTATTGATACTGATGGTGATGGTGCAGGAGATAATGCAGATACCGATGATGATGGTGATGGAATGATTGATACAGATGAACTTATTTGTGGTTCTGATCCACTAGATTCAACTTCCATTGCTTTAGATACAGACGAAGATAGCATCCCTGACTGTACGGATTCAGATGATGATAATGATGGGACACCTGATGCAGATGATACTTTCCCAACTGATTCAACTGAAACTATTGATACTGATGGTGATGGTGCAGGAGATAATGCAGATACCGATGATGATGGTGATGGAATGATTGATACAGATGAACTTATTTGTGGTTCTGATCCACTAGATTCAACTTCAATTGCTTTAGATACAGACGAAGATAGCATTCCAGACTGTGTAGACTCTGACGATGATAATGATGGGATATCAGATGTTGAAGAAGGTATAATTGATACTGATGAAGATGGTATACCAAATTACTTAGATACTGATTCAGATGGCGATGGAATCTTAGATATTATTGAAGGTACCACTGATTCAGATGGTGATGGTATACTTGACTATTTAGATGTTGCATGTTTATACGTTAATTCTACTCAAAATGTTTTTGCTTGTAATTCCTACGATTGGAATGGAGTTACATATACATCATCTGGAGTGTATACAGACACCATACAAGATATGTTAGGATGTAATAGTGTTATAGCTATTAATTTAACAATAGACCAACCAATAACACCCACTATTGTTCAGCAGTTCTCTACTACACTTACAACTGGAAATTACTTTGATTACCAATGGTATAGGAATGGAGAGCTAATGCCTGATGAAACAAATCAAATCTTATTGATTTATTCAAGTGGTTATTACACGGTTAATGTGTTTAATGAATTTGGATGTAGCTCACTATCTTCAAATGGAATACAATACGGACAGTCAATCTCTATTGAAGAAAGACTATTGGAAGAGTTTAAAATCTATCCTAACCCTTCAATAAATATTGCATATTTAGAAACGCCTAATGATTTAGGCAGAAATTATGTGGTGTCGTTGTACGACAACTTAGGTAGAGTTGTCCTCATAAAAGAAAGTAATAGTTTCCAGTCTGGTTCATTAATTATAGATATTTCAAGTCTAAACCCATCTATTTATAATCTAGCCGTGAAATACGAAAATGGAGCAGTTTGGAATACTACTTTATTAAAACAATAAAATTGAAATTATGCAAAAAGTATTAGCAATTATATTAGCATTTACTCCCCTCTTACTTTTAGGTCAGGTTAAAGGTGATTATACATTGAGAGTCAATTATGGGTTGGTATCTGATGAGAATCATCCAGACTTAGACATAGATGAACACTCCCCAGATTTGTATTCAGGCTATAACAATAGAGATGATGTGAAGACTGCGTTTAAATTCTCAGGTGGGTATTATTTAAAGGACAAACTTTTAATTGGTTTGAGTTTTATGAATTCTGATATTGCAGGGTCAAATGATATTGAATTTTGGAATGGAGAATTTACCGAAACAAGTTTGTTCGCAGAATATGAGTTATTTGAGAAATATGGTTTAGGAGTCTATGCTACTGGTGGTACTGGTATAATTAATTTTGATGCCTTCAGAAGATTAATGATTGATAACGGACAGGTTCCATTAAACTCATATAGTGGTAACTCAATTAAATATCAGTATGGTGGAGGAATTACTTATGTGGTGTACAATCGTATTAAATTAAATATAGACTTGTCAAGAAATATAGTGAATAATGATGGTTTTGATGGCTGGGATTATGGAAGTGGAGTAGATAGATTCTTATACAAATCTATAGGAATAAGCTTTCGATTTGGGTCACATGATAAGAATGAAGATCAAGAGTTAAAAGAGATTATAGAGACTTCAGTTGTGATTGAAGAAAATGCAGAAATTGTAGAAGATACTAATGATGAAACTGAAGAAATAGTTGAAGTAGATGTTGTGAAGCCTGTTGAGAAAATTAATATCCGAGAGTCTGTATACTACACTTTCAGTATTTTCTTTGATAGGGATAGTGATGTGCTTTTAGATTCATCCGTAAATACAATATCTAAAATTTACAAACTACTTTCTAACCATACTGATTATACAGTTGTTTTAGCTGGTTATACCGATACTGATGGTGCTGAATCTTATAACTTAGACCTTTCTGAAAAGAGAACGACAAAAGTGTTTAATAAGCTATTAGATTCCGGAATTAGTGCAGATAAGTTCAATATTGTTTTTTATGGTGAATCAAATCCATTTGATGATAATTCAAACAAAGAAGGCAAAAAGAATAACAGAGTTGTGACTATTCATTTTACTCTTTAGAGTAATTTGATATTTTAAGTTATTAAGCCCTACTCATATGAGTAGGGCCTTTTTTTGCTATATGCTATCCTAAAGCAATCCAATAAATGAATTATTCTTCTTTGTTAAGTTATTGTTAACTAACAATAGTGAAGAATAATTGCAAATATTCTTCGTTTTGTGTTTATAGTTTCATAATTCTGGGGGGAATAATGAAGAAAGCCATCCGAAAGGATGGCTTTTTTGTTTGAGTAAATTAGTTTGTTAATTATACTTAGAAGGAACGAATCGCACGTACGTTGAATACACTTGATTTATAGAAATTGAACGTAGTCCCATTATTGAAGCTGAAACTCCATGCGATATCAATATCTGCCTCGGAGGAAGTCCAATACCAATGATCACTAAAACCACCTTTGTTTCCATTTGAAGATCCTTGACCTATTGTGTTGTACATTCTTTCTAGTTCATCAAACGATGGTAAGTACCAATCTGTATAGCCAACAGATTCGTAAGCAAATGCCTCGCTAGCTGCTATTGGTGTACCAGAACACTCTGCAACTATCTCTAATGTATTTTGAAGACCTGATCCTATAGTTTGTGCAACTGCTCCTGATATACTCGTTCCAGAACAGCCCCATGTAAACTCACCTAAATCATCATGCGCAGCAACTAAGCCGTGTTCACCTGTTTCATCTATATAAAATACTATTCCGCCTTCTGCTAGCATCCCCACAACATATTGGGTTATGTTCCCATCACAATCATATCCTGCTTCTGTATAAGTACAAGAGAAGTCGTTGTAAATGTGATTTACATCGAAATTACAAGCTAATGAGTCCATACATCCATATTCATAAAGAGAATCTAATTCTGCTTGCATTGCAACAACAGGGTCTTCAGTCCATTCGCATAAAGTAAAGTCTGCTATATTTTCTGAAACCTTAATTTGATAACCGTAGCCTGGGTTTAAATTCCCTATTCCATTAAATCCCCATTCTGGTAAGTATGCTGATCCAACAGCGTTTTTTACAATGACTATAAAATCCGAGTAAACTGTTAACCCATCAATAACATCAACAGGTTCTTGACAAACATATCCAAACATATTCCAACCTTCTTGTAAATCTATTGAGACATTATTTTGCCCAAAGCTAAACAGTGGAAGTAATAGTAGTGTGTATAGTATCTTTTTCATAATCTCGGATTTAGTAAGCATAATTCACAAATACAATGTTTGATTTTTTCCTCTAGTCTAGGTGTTATCTTTCAATTTTTTCAATTTTATACCTTTCTACTTTAGTCGAAGATTTAATATTAAGAATATATGTACCCGTTTTAAGTACTTCTAAATCAATTTTTAATGTATTTGATTTACTTACACTAATAACACCTTCATGAGCTAATTGGCCCAAATGATTAAGCACTTCAAAACTTTTAAAGTTATCTAAATTTTGACTCCCTGTTAAGTTGATATGAGATTTGAAAGTATTGGAAGTCAATTCAATGTTATTTGTGAGTAATTCACCCGAACCAACCATTGTATTGAAACATGGGTCAGAAACTTCATAGGAAGCTTTTATTAAATTTTCAATTTTAACATTGGTAAAGCTCGAATCTGTAGTGTTATTGAAAAAGGTGCTATTTATAATAGTATCGTTTGCACCCATAAAGTTCTGTAAAATTGTACCGAATGTTTCACGATAATCATGTTGTACAGTTGCAATTTGAAAATTATTCTCACTCGTTGCTTCAGTTAAATCAGGATTTGTTCCCGATACGCCACCTTGAATTGGTTTTCCAAAAACAAACATTGGCGATACCTGTCCATGATCCGTTCCCATATTTCCGTTCTCAGCTGCTTTTCTTCCAAATTCTGAGTAGGTTACTCCCACTACATCATCTGCTAAACCTTGACTATCTAAGTCGTTAAAGAAGATCTCTATCGCCGACGATAATTCATTGAGTAATTCATAATGTTTTCCTGTAGGATCCCCAATATCTTGAATTTGATTTCCATGAGTGTCGAATCCAGAAATCTCGACCATGTATACTTTTGATTCTAAGCCACCACTAATAAGTTTTGCTACAGTTTTTAACTGATCTGCTAAATTTGTTTCGGGGTAACTACAGTTGTTTTGTCCGTTGTTGAAAGCGTTAGAGATGGCGAGTGAATATTGATTAGATAGATTATCTGTTTGGATTATATATTCTAATTCGCTCCCATAATGTGTGTTTGGAATTGTTTCTGGTGCTTCACCTCCCAAGCCGGATAAAATTGAATAGAATCCAGAAACATCTTGTCCTGTAATATTCAACGCCATTCCATGTTCATAAAGTCCGTGAAATCCTAAAGAGATATTTTGAGAGCCTATTTGTACCGCTAATGGGTAAGATGCGTTTAATTCTTCTTGATAGTGTGATTCCATATAACGTCCAATCCAACCAGAATCTGAACCATTAACCCAACTGTTACCATCGTTTCCTGTGGCATAGATGTCTTTTGATGCAAAGTGACTTCTGTTTTGAGATGGATATCCAACTGATTGAATAATTCGAAGCCAACCCTGGTCATAAAGAGATTTAAAACCTGTTAAACCTGGATTTAGACCTATTTGTTGGTCTTCAGCTAAAGTACTATCTAAGGGGATATAACTATTTGCACCAAAGTCAGGAACTTTAATGCTTGGTCTTAAATTACTGTAAATGTCGTATTGATTAATTGGAATAATAGTGTTTAGCCCATCATTCCCACCACTAAGGTTGACTAAGATTAATTTTCGATTGGAAAAATCACATTCATCTATAGAAAGCTTTGAAAGCATCGCTTTTAATTCAAAAGGAAGTAATCCAATTGCAGTAGCTGTTGCCGTAAGTTTTATGAAATTTCTTCTTTTCATCCAAGGTTGTTTTAAGGCTTACATTAATTGAAATTCGGAGGCATTTACCATAACTGTAATTAATGCATTCAGTCTATTTCTCACAATAATATCATCACCATCAGTAGTGTAATTGCTCCATGCTAAGGACCAATAGTATTCTTCATAACCATCTAATGCAATTTGAATGAAATAGTCTCTTCTAGTAGGTTCAATTTCTTCAGGATATAGAAAGCTAGCTAATTCTGAGACTAAATCTGAAATGCTACTTGGATTCTCAATGTTATTCTCCACAAAACTTACCGTATCAATCTGAGTCATGATGAAGGCGTTGGGAGAAATTTTATTTCTTCCAGCAATTAAACTCTCAATTAACTTATAACGAGAAACTATAGTAGTTGAGGAGAACCAATGTCTGTCAAAATCGGGTTCTTGATAATGCGCAGGATAACCTGCTACAGATGGAGGACTAAAAAAGGACATCCCTGCACCAGCTAAATACGAATTATATAAAAACTTCCTAAAAAAGGAATTGTAAAAATCTTCAGCTAAAGTCTCCGGGTTTGGTATAGAGATATCAAAAAAGGTAATCATTTCATTTAATAATTGCATTGGGCTTTTAACAATAGCCCCAAAAAGTTCATCTGTATTGTCTTCAGTGTCTTCATCATAAAAATGCTCACTACTTAAAAGTTTAGTAACTGTGGGTAGTAATTCAAAATTATTTAAAATGAGATCCTGTGCTAGCGGTGCAATTATTTCCGTTTCTACGGAAGAATCCCATTCGCTTTTAACAAAATAACGATATAACTTTCTGCAGTACGACTTTGCAGTTGCTTCTTGTGCAAAAATCATTTCAACAAAATCATCTAGTTCTTGAGTCATTCCACTTGCCGTTGATTGGCCTGTGATTACATGATTATTAAATGCGTTGCTAAATACTTTGTCACTCGTATCATGTTTATTTAAATTATTGTATCCAATGGGTAAGTTTGTGTCAGGATCGATAATAGATCTATCGTTTTGTTTTTTGAAACCAGTAAATACCTTAGCAGTTTCTTGTACATCTAGTTCTGTGTAATTTGTATAATCGCCTTCACTAATTTGTGGGCCTTTTAGAATCGTGAATAATTCTAAAAATTCACGCGCATAATTTTCATTTGGATTAGTCGCATTATTATCTGTATTATCAAGATAATTTAACATTGCATTGTCTAACGTTATCTTTTTAGCAAAGGTTTTAATACTCCCCATTGCATAAAAATCTAATAATCGGATATAGTCATAAAAATAGGTTGCGGCACCTGCTCCATTACCATTTGAAACAGTAAAAGAGGTGAAAAGAAAATAGGAAAGTTTATGTTTTAAAGAGGTTTGGTTTATGGCATTGTACCACCACCATGCAGTAATATAGGCTCTTTTTTGTCCCTGTTGAGAAAAACTACCTGGCAATTCAGTTGAACTTGTCCAGTATCCATCGTTTTGGTAATCAAAAGGTTCGGCTAGTATGTTCGCTGGGTTTTCAGAAAGAAAAGCAAGCGCTTCACTTGCAGTCATACTCGCAATACTATTAAGGGTGTCTTTTGAGTAATTAAATGTTGCTCTTCTTAGTAAATGCTTTGCTTTACGTAATCCGAGTACTTCCGAAAATGGTGCTAATGAATATGCCATATTTCTCAAATATACATACTTTGCAATTAAAGTGATTGTCAAAATCTAATATTATTGAGTATTAAGTATTAAATATTGAAGTTTTTTGTTTCATGCACTATTTACGGATTCATTTAAAATGCACTTTACATTAACTCCCTTCTAATTATTTCAATCTCTATTCTATTGCTGTTTTTTAATCGTATTAAACTGAAAATTATTAAATGTATTCTCCTATAAGTGGATGTAATATACTACCCAAGGAATAATGAATCTAGTCTGCCAGAACATATAATGGAATTTTACATCACAACTAAATAATCTATATTTGACAGGTTAACACAACAGAAGCTTAGGAGCGACTGTATTAAAAAAAAATGATGAAAAATTACACATTGTTATGTATTCTGTTTTGTGCAATATTTAGTGTAAATGCTCAGGTGTCAATTGGTACAGGGACATTAAATAATCAAGAAATACCTATCAACCCTTCGAATGAATATTCGTACAGTCAAATTATTTACACAGCAGAAGAAATTAATACTTCAGGTGCTATTACAGGGTTAAAGTTTTACAAATCAGGATTAGATTTAACGAATTCGGAAGATTGGACAGTCTCTATAGGGTACACAGATTTACTCGAATTTGAAACATATACAGATTGGGTAAGCGAGTCTACTTTAGAGCAAGTATTTAATGGTGTAGTTACGCAAGGAGTTAGTGGAGTAGTTGAAATTATATTTAGCACTCCTTTTTTATACAATGGCTTTGATAATTTGGTAATCGGTATAGATGAAAACTCTGCAGGAGTTGGTAGCTCGTCAGATGATTTTTATTCTACAAGTTCTTTTTACAGCCAGTCATTGGTGTATTCGAATAATGGGGTAAATCCTTCTCCAATAAATCCACCTATTGCTAATGTTGCTTTTGGTGGATTAAAATTTGCCAGACCTAACATTACGTTTTTAGGTTTAAACCATACTTGTCAATCTTCATTTACAGACATTTACTCCCAAGGATTCACGAATTACTTACCTAATTGTTGGACTGAAATGGAGGGCTTGTTAAGTGCGAATACTCTATTTACCAACACGACAAGTTCAGACTGGGATGATATTGCGTTTGGCAATACGGGCTATAACATTGGTGCCCAAGTAAACATCTCTTGGTCTATACACAAAGAATGGCTGATGTCTCCTTCCTTTGATTTAGGAACAGAAACAGATTACCAATTAGAGTTTGATGTAGCCATGACTCGGCCTGCGAATACGGACCCACCGATATGTCACCCGGATGATATTTTCGCGGCAATCATTTCTACCGACAATGGTACCACTTGGTCGAATACCAATATTCTTCGATCATGGACGGCTGGAAGCATACCATCTACTACAGGAGATCATATTGTGCTGGATTTATCAAGCTATACAGGGGAAATAAAAATTGGGTTTTATGGAGGCTCTACTTCTTCATCGAATTCAAAGTTGATTCATCTCGACAACTTTTTCATTTCTGCTAGTCCAGTATGTCCGGCTCCAAATAATTTGACCATCTCAAATATCACAGACACAACAGCCGATCTTGGTTGGGATGAAGGTGGTGCAGCAAATGTTCAGATTGAATACGGACCCATAGGTTTTCAATTAGGAACCGGGACATCTGTGCTAGGAGCTTCAAATACATACACACTCTCCGGACTCACCTCCTCTTTGACGTATGATGTATACATCAGAGATATATGTGGCCCCGGAGACACAAGTCATTGGATTCTAGGACCCACTTTGTCTCCAACATGTTTCGATGCTATTCTTCCGACGTACATACAGGATTTCGATAACTATATTCCGAATTGTTGGACGGAAATGCGAGGTTCACTAGGTGCAACGGGTACAACTATAACTGATGCAACGAGTTCTAATTGGGACACAGACGGATTTGCTGTAAATGGAACGTCTGGTTCTGCAATGCTCTGGTACAGCTATTTATCAGTGGATAATGAGTGGCTCATTTCACCTTCAATCGATCTTGGCACAACAATCGACTATCAAGTTGGATTTGATTTGGCCTTAACCCTTTCGGGGAATACAGGGCCCGCAGATTTGCAATCAGGCGACAAGTTTGTTGTGGTTATTTCTACCGATAATGGTGCAACATGGGCACAATCTAATGCACTTCAAACATGGACGCCAGGAAACGAGCCGAATAATAATGGAGAATTTATAGCTCTCGATTTATCAGATTATACTGGTCTTGTGAAAATTGGGTTCTACTGTGAACGACCGTCAACTAACAATTCGAACAGAAGAATGTTTGTCGATAATTTCCAAGTTAAACCTCTTGATACTTGCCCCAAACCTAGTTTGGTAACTGTAAGCAACATACAAGACAGTAGTGCAGATTTAACTTGGACTATAGGTGCATCTAATACTGAAATTGAATATGGACCAAGCGGCTTTACTCCAGGAATAGACGAAGGGATTATCATAATTACACCTTCAAATCCGTACAACCTTACAGGGTTGATGGAGCAAACTGATTATGACGTTTACCTTCGTGATATATGCATGCCGGGAGATACAAGTGACTATACTATGGTCAGCTCATTCACCACTACATGTTCCATTATTGCCACTACTTACAGTGAAGATTTCACCAATTGGGAGCCTAACTGTTGGTCTAAAATGCAAGGACGATTAGGTGTGTCAGGTACAGTAATTGTCGATGATGACTATTCTTCGTGGAATAGAGATGGTTTTGGAAATGTAGGTACAACTGGAAGTGCAAAAGTAGAAATTTCTGGTACATCGAAAGATGAATGGTTAGTGTCACCTTCCATAGATTTAGGCATAGAAAACAACAACCAATTAACCTTTGATGTTGCATTAACATCAACAAATAGTACCTCCCAAGGTAATTTATATTCAGATGATACTTTGGCTGTAGTAATCTCTACAAATAACGGAGTAACATGGAGTCAAGCGAATATTTTACAAGTATGGGTAGATAACTCCGAACCCTCTAATACGGGAGATTTTATTAATATTGACTTGTCTGCTTATTCTGGAGCCATAAAAATTGGTTTTTACGGAGCATCTTCTGTCTATGGAGGTTTCGCAAATGCGTATATCGACAACTTCGTAATTGGACCAGCTCCAACATGTGTGCATCCAAATGCAATTTCAGTAACCAATATTGGTTCCGACAATGCTCAAGTAGCATGGTTAGGAGCCTCAAACGTAGAAATCGAATACGGACCCTTAGGTTACCTTATAGGGACCGGTACTTCTGTATTTACAGATGTAAATCCTTTTACATTAACTGATTTATTGTCGTTAACCGATTATGATATTTATGTAAGAAGTATATGTGCTGTGGGGGATACGAGTTATTACTCAGCTGTAACTTCATTCGCTACCGAATGTGGTATTTACCACCCCCTTTACGGTCAGGATTTTTTAGAGTATTTACCAACCTGCTGGACAGAGATGCAAGGGATTTTAGGTGCTACGAGTACGCCTATTACTAATGCAATTTTATCAAATTGGCATAACGACGGAATAGGAAATCTATCATCAACTGGTGGTGCAGGCTGTTCGGTGAATAGTTCTGCAAAAGAATGGTTAATCTCTCCATCTATTGACTTAGGAACAGAAACAGCACATCAATTGGAATTTATTATTTCTGCTACCGGTAGTGGAAATACAAATCCAGCAGTTTTTGACAACGACGATTCTTTGGCTGTCATATTGTCCACAGATAATGGAATTACTTGGCAACAATCAAACATCTTAAAAGTATGGACTGATGCTGATATCCCTTTAAATACAGGCGAATATGTTGTCCTAGATTTATCCATTTATACAGGTATTGTAAAATTTGGATTTTATGCTGGAAGTCAATCTGGTAGTATTTCAAATATCCAATTAGATGACTTTAGAATCCTTCCCTTGGAATCTTGTTTAACTCCAATAGATATTGATGTTCTAGGTGTGACTGATGTAAGTGCAGATATTGCTTGCCTTTCTGGTAGTTCTAATGCACAAATAGAATACGGACCTACTGGTTTTGAACAAGGAACAGGAACTCTAGTTGTAGGAACAACAAACCCATTTACACTCACAGGCTTAGCAGACAATACTAGCTATAGCTTTTATATGAGAAGTATTTGCGCCGTAGGCGATACCAGTGGCTGGTCTTTGTCAAATGGATTTAGAACGGATTGCCCCGTTTATCTTCCACCATATTATACCAATATGGAGACATCACCTCCTTATTGCTGGACTTGGATGCGAGGTCGATTAGGCTTAACTTCAACAGTGGTTACTAATTCAAGTATCTCATCTTGGTCGTACGGTTGGTTTGGGAACACTGTAGCAGGAACCATGTCAGCAAAAATGGATTTATCAGGCTCCTATCATAACGAATGGCTCATTTCACCGTCAATTGATTTAGGGGCAGAAAATGGGACTCATTTAGAATTTAATGTAGCACTTACACAGAGTTATACGAGTGAAGCAGTCAATTTTGCAACAGACGATACTTTGGCTGTAGTTATTTCAACTAACAATGGCGAAACTTGGAGTTTGGCAAATACCCTACAAATATTTGACATCGCAAATCAGCCATCAAATACAGGCGATTTTATTTCCATTGATTTATCAGCCTATACGGGCATCGTTAAGTTCGGTTTTTATGCAAGTTCGAATGTAAGTGGTACTGCCGTTAAAGTTCATGTAGATAATTTTGAAATAGCATTATGTGGGGCTCCAGTAAATGTTAATTTAGATGCTGTAACATCCTCAACTGCAGAAATAAGTTGGTTAATGGAATCCTCAAATTCTAATTTTGAATATGGTCTTACTGGCTTTACCCCAGGAACTGGAATTTCATCAAATTCTTCAACAGGAAGCACACTAATTAGTGATCTAATATCTACAACTTCCTACGAATATTACATTCAAAATGTTTGTGGATCAGATAGCTTGAGTAACTGGTCTGGACCTTTTACTTTTACAACTACTTGTCCTGAATATACACCCACCTATACTGAAGAATTCGCTGCTTATTTGCCCTATTGTTGGGAGGAAAAGGAAGGCGCTTTAGGGTCTGTGAATACTAGCTTTACAAGCAACAATTCCACAGCTTGGACATATGATGGATTTGGAAATGTAGAATCGTCTGGTGCAGCTAAAATCAATTTCTCTGGTACAGGTGGAGATGATTGGCTCATTTCGCCTACCATAGATTTAGGGGACGGTAGTATTCCTTACCAAGTTCAATTTGATGTAGCCTTAACAACATGGGCAAATACAGATCTAGATGTTTTAAGCGAAGACGATTCTTTGGCTTTTATTATATCCACAGATAATGGATTAACATGGAGTAGTGAAAATCTTCTTAAAACTTGGACTGCTGGAAGTGAACCTTCTAATTTAGGTGAATTAATCATATTGGAATTACAAGCCTATACCGGTTTAGTGAAATTTGGTTTTTATATGGCTACTACTGTAAGTGGAGGGAATGTAAACATGTACCTAGATAATTTTGAAGTTAAACCCATTCCATCTTGTCAACAACCTCTTAATCTTTCGATTAATAATCTAACGAACATTTCTGTAGAGGTCAGTTGGACTGCAGGAGCATCAAATTCTGTTATAGAATACGGTGCTCCAGGATTTGTTCCAGGAACAGGAACGATTATTCTTACAAGCACAGCGACTGAATTAGTATCTGGTTTAGTCCCAAATACTAATTATGATATTTATGTAATGGACAGTTGTGGAGTAGGTGATGTGAGTGCTTGGACTGGGCCTATTAATTTCACTTCAGAATGTGATGTTATCGTTCCAAATCATTTTGAAATATTTACTAGTCCATTGCCCGATTGTTGGTCTAAATTCCGAGGGCCACTTGGGGCCACTTCAACTTTAGTTACTAATCCATATAGCTCATTATGGACAGGAGATGGTTTTGGGAATGTGACCTCTGTAGGTGCTGTAAAACTAAACATATATAGCCCTGCTTCTAATGGAGATCGATTTGAATGGTTGGTTTCACCAGCTATAGATTTAGGTGATGGAACTACAGATTACTTATTAGAATTTGATTTGGCTTCAACCTATTATTATAATACTTCCGATGCAAATTTTGACAGTGATGATTATTTTGCCGTATTAATTTCAATAGACAATGGGATTACATGGAATTCTACTAATGTTCTTCAATCGTGGCAAGAAGGTACTGAACCCTCTAATACAGGCGATCACATCAATTTAAGTTTACTCGGTTATACAGGAGTAATTAAGTTGGCTTTTTATGGCGAAACTACTGGCTCTGGTGGGAATGTGAACGTGTATGTAGATAATTTTGCAATCAATACCTGTTTACCTTCAGTCGATAGTATTACAGCCTTTGCTTGTAATTCATACACAGCTCCAAGTGGTGCGGTATATACTTCATCTGAGTTGTTTAATGATACCATTGTAAATGTAATGGGATGCGACAGTATAATTACGATAGACCTTACTGTGGAGCAACATTCTTCTCATACAATTAATGCAACTGTTTGCGATGAATATATTTCTGATGTTGGAAACTTATATACCTCAACCGGTATTTACACCGAAACTTTTATGAATGCTGTAGGTTGTGATAGTGTGGTAACATTAAATCTTGATATTACCTCAACTAACTTGTCTGTAACGCAGGTTAATGGAATACAGCTTACGTCTAATGCAAACGGAGTTGTTCAATACCAATGGGTGGATTGTACTAACGGAAACCTACCAATTATTGGGGAAATAAATCAAACCTTTATAGCAGAATCAAATGGTAGTTATGCCTGTGAAATTACAAATGGAAACTGTGTGAGTTTAACCGATTGTTATGAAGTGAACAATGTAAGTATTAACGAAATTTCTAAGTTAGTATTTGCCATTTATCCAAATCCAACTTCATCAGAATTAACAATAGAAGTAATTAGCCAATTACAAGACAACAAAATAATTATCACAAATATTATTGGCGAAATTGTTTATTCAGACATTCTAAATGCCAGAAAAAAAACAATAGACGTATCGTCGTTAAACGCTGGTGTGTATGTAATTAGTTTAACAGGTAAAGGCGAATCAAATCAGTTGTTATTTACAATCAAATAAAAACACTTTAGTGGTATTTAGATCCTTGCTAGAAAACTTAAAATCTATGAACAAATTAGTGTTAATTGGAGCGTTAATTCTCTTTTCTCAAACCTCTTTTTCACAGACAAGCCATTCTGTTTCTGTAGATTGTTTTGGTGCTGCAACTTCTTTAACAATTCCTTTAGGCGATAAACTTCAGTTTGTTAATGATGGATGCAATGGCGCGCAGCAATTTCAGGTTGACATAGATGAGGCTTCAATAGTTGGTAGCCCTTTCTATACCTTGGTGGGTGATACTATTTATGAGACATTACAGTTGACTACAGATTTTACTATTGGAGTATATGCCTTAGGCGATATGAGCCAGTGGAGAGTAATTGATGTAACTATTTATAATCCGGTTGGGATTGAAAACTTAACAGATGTTCATTTTTCAGTTTATCCTAACCCTGCAATAGATTATCTAAATATCTCTGGTCAGAATATCGAATCTGTTAAAGTATATAATATGATAGGTCGGCTTGTTCTTTTGGATACGAATACTACTAGTGATCTTAAATTAGATGTTTCAAGCCTAAAAAATGGTATATACTTGACTGTCGTTAATGACAAAAAACGATTTCAATTCATCAAAAAATAACGATTTGCTAACAAAATCGCAACGGCAATAAAATGCATTTAAGTCAACCGTTGTGTAACGGTAGTGAAATTGGAAATGATAAAATTGGATTTTAAATAGAATTCTATTTTGCAGATGACTTTATTAAATTAGGTCTTTTAAAAATTGAACATACTGATGTATTACTTGATATAGCTAATCAAACTGATATTTGGAATACTCACACTCAAAAGGAAATGGAATTGAAAAACAAACTAAATAGTGCGTACGCTCGTTTAGTGGAGTTTAGTTAATATACGCCGAGAGCCACAAGTAAAAAAATAAACTAATTATGAATGAAGTAGAAGACTATTGTCCTTCTGACAAGCAAGATTGGAGAAAGTGGCTCGAATTGAACAAAAATAAAAAAGAAGCAGTTTGGCTTATTTTTTACAAGAAAAAATCTCCTAACTATAACCTAAGTTGGAGTGAATCAGTCGATGAAGCACTTTGTTTTGGTTGGATAGATAGCGTAAAAAAGACAATAGATACTGAGAAATACAAACAGTATTTCAGCAAACGTAAAGCAAAAAGTAATTGGTCAAAGATAAATAAGGATAAAGTGAAAACCTTAATTGAAGAAGGGCTAATGAAAAATGAAGGTTACAAATGTATTGAAATTGCAAAAAAAAATGATTCTTGGACAATTTTAGATACAGTTGAAGCACTTGAAATTCCTGAAGATTTAAAAGAAGCCTTTTTAAATCACACTGGCTCAATGGAATATTTTAATAGTTTAAGTAAATCTGCTAAAAAGAGTTTATTGTATTGGGTCGTTTCTGCTAAAAGAAAAGAGACAAGACAAAAGCGAATTTTAGAAATCACAGAAAATGCAATTATAAACTTGAAACCCAAACAATTTAGATAGAATAAAAATGGACAGAATTATGAAATTATTCATCACTATTTCCTTACTCTTATCATCCTTTACGATACTAGGACAAAAGTTTCATTCCGAGTTTAAGTACATGGATTCTATTCATAAAGGAATTACTATTCAGAATAGTTATCCTAGAGGCGGGCAAAGATATACATCACCAAATGGAAATGAATATGTATATGTAATATTTTGGACTTGTATTACGAATGAAACAGATTCTAACATAGAATTAAAAATAGATTTTTTGCCTGATTCATTTACAACTCCTTCTTCGCCAAATGTAAACTTCAATATCTATTTACCACAGGAAGAAATGATGTTTGAAAATGATTCCTTGTACAATTATGGTTTGAATTTAAAATCCTTTTTAGATGAGAGCATTAATAAACCCTCAGAATTAAATACAATCATTAAACCTAATGACTTGTATCTTTTTTATACGGGTGCAATTTCAAATCGAGGAGTAAATGGTGTTGTTAGAGCGGGATTTGAGTTAGATAATCAAGATTTAGTTTATAAACTTAACGGCTACCAAGTCAATTGTGGAGAAATTGTAATTGAAAAATAACAACTTATACCTCGGATTGCATAGAACCCTTATTAATCATTAAATAAAAAGAATAGCATGAATTCAATTTTAAATAGAAACCTGTTTTTTATAAAAGAACATGTTGGAATTTTTAAAGCTGCCAACAATTTTGATATTCTTGATCCTGAAAGTCAAGAAATAATAATGCATTGTAGAGAAGAAAAACTCGGTTTTTTTACCAAGATGTTACGATTTACAGATTATAAAAGGATGACTCCGTTTAATGTGGAAATTAAAACTCCTAAAGGGGAGAAGGTTTTAACGGTGAAGCGTGGCATATCTATCATACTTTCAACAGTGGAAGTTTTTGATGAAAACGATGTTCTAGTAGGGAGCTTCAAGCAGAAACTATTTTCTATTGGAGGTAAATTTAATGTCCTAGACCCTAATGAAAATGTGCTTTGTAAACTTCAAGGTAAGTGGACTAGTTGGGATTTCAAATTCGTAAACGAAAACAATGAATTTGGACATGTAAGTAAAAAATGGGCTGGATTAGGTAAAGAAATGTTTACTACTGCAGATAATTATATGCTCGAAATAAATGAATCTGTTCCAAAAGATGATCCTTTAAGAACCTTAATTCTTGGAGCTGTAATCTGTATAGATATGGTTTTAAAGGAATAACTATTTGCCATACTTGAGTTTAATTCAAAATGGAGATTAATTGAATTATCAGATTTAGATTCGATATTCTATTTACATGTTTAGTGTAAGCTCTTAGAAATCCCCTGAATTCGATACTTCTTTTTTAAGCTTCGATTCATGGATTATCGCCTACATTTTACTATTTTAGTTTTTTATTTATACAAATCAAAAGCACGCTATTATCGACGATCAAAAGAATTTATCCCAACCTTTTTATAAGAGTATTCAACCGTGGGTGTTTTTCCCTTCTGCAATTTTAATCGTTCTCTTTGTTGTATTTACACTTCTTTATAAAGAGTCGGTAGGTGGGTTTTTCGAAGCTGTACAGTCTTTTATATCTGCCAAATTTGGTTGGCTTTATGTTGTTGGCGTTAACATTATTCTCATTTTTTGTATCTACCTAGCTTTTAGTCGATTTAATACTATTAGACTGGGTGGTCCCGATTGTAAACCCGAGTTTAGTACTTGGGCTTGGCTAAGTATGTTGTTTAATGCTGGTATAGGTTTGGTCTTGATGTTTTACAGTGTTGCTGAACCTATTTTGCATTTCTCTAATCCTCCTTATGGAGAAGGAGGGACTATTGCTGCCGCTCAAAACTCATTAAATTTATCCTTTTTACATTGGGGCTTACATGGCTGGGCTATCTACGCATTAATGGGTTTGTCTATCGGTTTCTTTTGCTATAATAAAGGGCTTCCTTTAGGGATTCGTTGGGTTTTATATCCTTTGCTAGGCGATCGATTAAAAGGGCCTATTGGTCATTTTATAGATACCACAGCCGTAGTAGCTACTATGTTCGGTTTGGCTACCACACTCGGATTAGGTATTCAGCATATTAACTCTGGAATGCACTACCTATTTGGGGTGGCAGAAAATACGAATGTTCAAGTAATTTTAATTATTATTATTACCATTTGCGCTACTATTTCTGTAGTTTCTGGTTTGCATAAAGGCGTTCAAATACTCAGTAAAGTAGCTTCGGTAATGGCTATTATATTAATGATATTTATGTTAATTGTGGGGCCTACTTTATTTATCCTCGGCTCTACTATTCAAAGTACTGGGTATTATTTACAAAACTTAATTAGTACAAGTACCTGGATGGAAGTCTATGAAGGCACAAACTGGATGGGTAGTTGGACCGTATTTTATTGGGCTTGGTGGTTTGCTTGGGCTCCTTTTGTAGGCTTATTTATTGCCAGAATATCCAAAGGAAGAACCATAAAAGAATTGCTACTAGGTGTGGTGCTTGCACCTTCGGCAGTAAGT
>Ga0308019_10000944_pt1 | contig 18056 bp, 10 predicted proteins | sample Neamet284_FD_203135 | JGI IMG/M metagenome (GOLD analysis project Ga0308019, IMG submission 203135) | Marine microbial communities from water near the shore, Antarctic Ocean - #284 | ecosystem: Environmental > Aquatic > Marine > Unclassified | place: Southern Ocean | collected 2014-10-01 | reverse complement strand
AAGGTTACAGAACAAAGGTCCTGGTTTGAAAGTAAATTCACCTTTCTTTGCATCATAGATGTTGGTACCAGTGATGTCAGCAGGGAGCAAGTCAGGCGTAAATTGAACACGCTTGAAATCGCAACCAAGTGCATCAGCAAAGGTATTGGTCATCAATGTCTTAGCCAGACCTGGATAATCTTCGAACAGAAGGTTACCGTTGGAAAGGATGTTGATGAGTACATTGTCGATAACGTGTCCTTTACCGATAATTACTTTCGCGACTTCGGCTGCGATTGCGCTTGCAATCGAACCGACGGCTTTCAACTTCTCTTTGTTTTCTGGGCTAGTTTGGTGCTTCGGCTGGGCCGGAGCGGCCGGTGCTACAGTTACTGGGGCCGGTGCGGGCATTGCAGGTGCTGCAGGCATAGGCGCTGGTGCTGCGGGCATAGGTGCCGCTGGCATTGGCGCTGCTGGTGCAGGCATTACAGGTGCTGCTGGGGCCACAGGCGCTGCTGGCGCTGGCGCGGGCGGGGCTGCTGGGGGTGCGGGGGGTTGCATGTCTATTTTCCTCCAATTATCAATTTCCCCAACGTCGGATTTGCGGGATAACTTCTCGCAATTCTTCGTTGGAGTAGGAACGGGTTGAGCTGATGAGCTCTACCAAGCGCGGGTCTCGGACCATTTGCATGATCTCCGCAGGGGATTTACGCATGAATTCATCACGCGTCAAGTCGTTGAACTGACGTACTTTCGAGAGCAGTGCGTCACGGGTTCGAGCTTGATATTGGGAAGGGTCGAGTTTGGAAGGGCGTTCCCTGAATCGTGTCAAGTCAAACACATGCCGCCAGTTTTCTTTTTCAGGTACGACCATGATTGCAATTGCAAGCAAAGCAAACAGATTGAGAATAATGAGCCACTTGAGGACGACGTCGCTCGTGAGCAAGACAACAGCGCCCATTGCTTCTGTGAACGGTGAGATGAGAGGGCTTGAAACGTGTCGGCTTTCGTCAAAAACCACATAGAACTCAGAAGGAGAACGAGTGATTGTAGTTGACAATTCAGGATTGTCGAATTCCATCATGTCGTAGATTAAAGCGGAGAAGTATTGGCTGTTTCCATTCCAATCAGTATTACCTTGGGCAGAGGAGAGACCATCGGGGTCTGAGTCCCAGCAGTTGTGGCCGTTTTCGACATAGGCAGGAGAGGTGCATTGTAGGTATCCGCTCTCTTCAGCCAAATCAGCATCCCAAAGATGGTTTGCAAGAACGGAGTGGTCGGAAACGAAAACAATGGAGCCGGTAACATCGATTTCCCCGTAGTCATTGTTCTTGATGACATCAAGGACGCCGGAAACAGGATAATCGATACGGATGATGAGTCCAGTCATCCCTTCACCCAATGTTGGGTTTTGGTCACTGTCAATATTATCTGGGAATTTAGCAACACGAGCAGAAGTCGATGCCGCTGCAAGAATACTGATGTCGCGATTTGAATCGGATTGTTCATCGAGAACTTGAATCGCTGTTGGGCGGTGGAAGAGTACTGGCATCCGGCAATTGTCAATTTGGGCAAGTGCAACAGCCTCTTCAGAACACGGAATCAATTTCTCTTCACCCATTTCACTGATGTTTTGATTAACACTTGCTGCGGACCACAGACGTCGATAATCAGCAGGTTGAATGACACCAACGGAATCTTCGACCTCATAGTAGCGTTGGTCATCATAGACCGGTGCGTCGAAATATTTGACACCGAATTCCGATGCAACGAGTTGAGCGTTGGTCGAACTTGCTGCGAGAATGACTTTTCCACCTTTCTTAGTAACGAAGTCATGGAGTGCAGATGCTTCTGCAGCATCGAAGGGCTTTTCTGGCCCAGCGATAATTAGCATGGTTCTGTGAGGGTCATTCCAATCGTTGACGAGCATGGGTGTAGACATAGTATTCGCAATACTGAAATCATTTCCTTCGACAACATTGCGCATCTCTGTCAACTGCTGCATAGAATATTCGTCCGCAGCATTGTTGTAAGGTGAAAGAACAGTATTCTTATCCCAGCTCACAACACTGATTACAAGAACAGAGAGGAAAAGAGAGGAAACAAGTCCAACTTTAAGCCAAGTTTCCATGGCTATTTTTGATGATTCTTGGTCTGCTATATTTCTCCCCCCTTGTGCGCTTGCCGTAGTCTTGAACAGTACAACAACCGTCGGAACCTCGCTCCACACTTAATGCTTTTTCATGCATGATTAGAAGCCACAACTTAATAGGGGATGGAATTCAAATAGGTTAGATTTGTTTCAAAATGGGAAAATGTGGGAGAAATCGCTAAAAATATCAAAAAAACAGCGATTCAATCTTTACCCTCGATGGTTCTTCGAAGTGCGACCGTGCCCAGCAGTATCAAAAGTTCTACACCACCAACCCAAGGTAGGGTATTCGACTCTTGTGTCAAACTGTCACCATTATCTGAATCACCTGTTTCAGGCGAAGTCGAAGAAGAACCTTGTTCATCAACTGCCATGGCTTCGAGTTCAAAGGTTGTACTTCGAGAAGCCTCATCACCTTCTGAAGTCAAAGTCAATGTAACTTCGCAGACTCGATTCGGTTGACTCTCGGATGCTTCAATACGGAGCGTCACATAAGTGTCCTTACCATTCTGGGCATCGGTCGTTTCTACGATTGTGTTGGCAAGATCTTCAACGCCTGGCATCGAAAGGTGAGGGCAACTGCGGAATTGAACACTGGCTTGTTTAACTGCATCACGGGCGTTTCCGTTATTGGTGAGTTTTGCTGAGATTTCAACCCATGAGCCAGCATAGAGGGTTTCGTCGGAGAGGGTTACTTCCGGGCGTAAATCAAAAATTCTCGGAACACCAAAGTCCCCTTCAATTTCTTGTGTACTTGCCGATGTATCGCCTACTTTCTCTTCAGCGGTTATGACCAGAGTCGAAGTGTTATCGGGACTGTATTCGCGAGCATCGTCATCATCGATTGAACCGAAAGTGATGGTAAAAGTGTCATTACTATTTGCTGCAACTGAAAAAGAATCTGGCCCACTGAATGTAAACGGAACCCAGTCGTCGAATTCATACGTGAGGTCGACTTCAAGTGGCGACATTCGATTATTTTCAACATAAGCGGTTATCTCACCGTCTGCATCCCAATCGAGGTCCATTTCAACAATATATTTTGAATCCATGTCCGTGGCCCAGCCAAGAGTCCAAGAGGGACCATCAATCGGACTTTGAGCATGAGCTGGAAGACTGCTCATTACTGAACCTCCGAGGAGAAGAGCCAGCAGAATGACAAGAATGGATTGTTTCATAATATCACTCATTCTATCATTTTTTGAACCGCTCTCTTGGTTAAGACACGAACCATGGACTTACGATATCGAGGGGGCAAAGAGGTATTATTGACGGGTTTAACACTCTTTCGAACACCAGCAGCAAGCGCTTTGACCGAAGCCATTCCATCCCAGCCATCTTCAAGCACAGCTGCCACTTCTTCTGGGTGACATCGAGGAATTGATTCCAGTGCAGTAGTAGCAATTTGAAGTGAATTCACATCACCAGGAATCCATGATGCTGCGACTCCTGCTTCAGGGAAATCCCATGAGTCTCGCATTCGTAATTTTTGATACGAACCCATACGTTCAGCAGCTTCTTTGGAAAGAGTCACTTTAAGAAGAAATTCGCCTTCTTTGAGAACATTTTTGGTCATACCATCGAGTTGGTAGAACTCGGCAAGTGGGAGTGTTCGCAAACCGTTGGGCCCAATCAAATGAACCTCAGCACCAAGTACCATCAATGTTGGAGCAATATCTCCTTGATAGGTTGCCACACATAAGGTATTTTGATTTGGAATCACACGGCAATCCGCACCCGTCCCACAGTCTGCCTTATGGCACCAATCAATGGAGCGACGCCAAAGTTCGCCCTGATTATACCAGAAACATCGAGTATCGAGGCAGAGATTACCTCCGAGTGTTGCATTACGACGAATGAGGGAGGAGGCGACTTTACTTGCAGCTTCAACAATCAACGGGTGAATGCCGTTTTCAAGTGTCAGATCTGCTAATCGGGCCATGCAGCCAATCTCATGAAGAGATAACGTGTCAACACCTTCGATACGAGCGAGGGAAATGACATGTGGTTTAGGATTGAGGTGCCATTTGTAATTTGGAAGAAGGTCAGTTCCTCCTGCAACCCAATCAAACCCTTCGCCTTTTTCAAGTAAAACTCCAGCAAGTGAGCAGGCTTCTTCAACGGTTGTAGGATTATGAAGTATAAACGGTGGCATCAACATTAATTTTCACCTTCCATTTGTCGCTGTTCTTTTTTGAGCCATGCACGGCCTGCAAGTCCAAGTTCAGCAAGTTGTTCGGGGTCGGGTTCTGTGGCAGTACGCCAGCCTTCCACTTGATCTTCCAATGGAATAGTCGGGTCAAAGCCAAACAAGACACCGTTCACATAGGGGCTTGTGTCTTCAGTTCGCTGACGCGCCTTGTCTCTGATTTTGTGCTCTTGTGCTCGAGCAACGAGCTTCGGTTGCATCGAACTGAGCGTAAGTCTCGGTGAAGGCAGGTCTGTTGGGTCATCAAATCCAGAAGCCTTGAGAGCCTTTTCAATACCCTTGAACACGACATCAGGGGTGAGTGGTAGAGTGCGCAAACGAATCCCAATAGCATCGTAAACAGCATTGACAACTGCAGGAAGAATTGGGAGAAGAGGTCCTTCTCCAGCCTCTTTAGCCCCGAATGGACCTTCGGGGTCGCAGGATTCTATGATGATTGGTACGACGTGTGGCATCTCATGAACAGATGGAATCTTGTAGTCAAGAAGATTCGCATTTTGAAGATGCCCCGTTCGACCATAAACCATCTTTTCGGAGAGTACTTGGCCAAGACCCATGTGACAAGAACCAATGATTTGGCCCTTAACTGCCAAAGGATTGAGGGCCTTTCCACAATCGTGTGCTGCCCAAACATTGGTGCACTTAATCATTCCAGTTTCAATATCGACATCGACTTCCGCAACATAGGCTGAGAACGAATAGGCTGGAGCCAAACCTGCTGCTGCCCCTTTGTGAACTCCACCCATTGGAGGTGAACGGTACGCACCGCTTGCAATCAATGCGCCTTTGTCTTCTTGTGCTTTGTGAAGGGCTTTGAGGTATGAAACCCCAATTGCAGGGTCGTGCTTGTAGTAAATACGGCGGTCGTTCATGATGAGATTGTTCGGGTGATAGCCGAGAATTTCCCATGCTGCGTTGAGAAGTTGTTCACGGATTTCGAGTGCTGCACGTATTGCTGCATTCGCATTCATGAACGTAACACGGCTGGAGTATGAACCCAAATCGACCGGTGATGTGTCGCTTTCGTGGCTTCGCACGTGTATCATTTCAATCGGGAGTGCAAGTACTTCAGAAACAACTTGGGCAACTGCAGTGGTCGAACCTTGGCCAATATCTGCGGCACCGGTGTGCACAGTTACCCCACCATCCATGTCGACTTGCATGTGAACCGTTGCGTGTGGAAATCGGTTTGGGTCCCAGTGAATAGGTAGGCCTGAGCCCGAGATAAAGAACCCACATCCAATACCAATTCCTTTACCAAGAGGCATCTTTCGGAACTTTTCACCCCAATTCGAGCCTTCTCGGACCTTTTCTAAGGCTTCGCGCATACCATTTGAAGTGATGCGGAATCCGCTGATAGTTCGACTGTGAGGTGGAAGAAGATTAGCCAGCCGCAAGTCAATCGGGTCAACTTGCATGGTTTCTGCCATTTCATCCAGTCCCACTTCAACAGCACATCGTGTGTTGACTGCTCCGTGGCCACGCATAGCCCCTGAAGCTGGTTTATTTGTCCAGACACGGGCGCCAGTGTAGTGGAATGAACCCAATTCATAGGGTGCTGTTGCCAAGACTCCGTTGTAATATGATGTGACGTGACCGAACGATGCAAAACCACCGCCATCGATGAGTGCGTCGATATCAAAGCCGGATATTCGAGCATCTTCATCAGCAGTCATTTTGACTTCAATGTGGCTCGGGTGGCGTCCTCTATTGATCCAATAGACTTCTTCACGGTCAAATGTAATTCGGACAGGTCGGCCTGATTTTCTTGATAAAATCGCCGCACACATTTCATGAGGGAACGGGTCAGATTTACCACCAAAACCTCCGCCTACGAAGGTACGAATCACATTGATTTGATGCATAGGGACATCGAGAACTGTTGAAAGAGCACGGTGCGTATAATGAGGCACTTGTTGAGGAGTGTAGAGTTGTAATCGACCATTTGGATCCCAGTGAGCAACCACTGCATGCGGTTCCGTGAAGCCGTGATGTACGCCAGCCATACTCCATTTCCCATGGGATTCAGCGTGTGGTTTTTCGACTAATGACCGGTCTCCGAATTCTTGGAAGACTCGCTTTTGGACATTGGTTCTAGCCAAATGATACTTACCTCTCCAATGAATTGGTTCGTCAGCATCTTCAAGCCCCTTTTTAGGGTCGAATACAGGTTCAAGAAGTTCCCATTCAACATCAAAAAGATTGAGCGCTTCCAAAGCGGTTGCTTCGTCAATTGCAGCAACGCATGCAACTAAATCTCCGACGTGTCGGACTTTCTCAACTGACATGGCGTGTTCGTCTTTTGTCACCGGAAGCACACCAAAGCGTTGAGGCGCGTCGGCACCTGTCGCCACAGCAAGAACGCCTGGCAGTGCTTCAACACGTGAAGTATCAATCGACTTTATTTTGGCATAATGATGAGGCGAACGCAGAATTTTACCAATTATTTCATTTGGCAAACGGACGTCATCTCCATACCATGCTTGACCCGTTACTTTGGCATTTGAATCAACAAGAGGCATTTCTCGACCAACACTGGTGCCGGTTCGAACGCGGTCGTGGATGTGCGAGCCTGCTGGTTGAGGCTCTTTGCCACCAACCGATTCAGGAATGAAGTCAAGATCACGAATTGCCATATTTGGCTTTGAACCACCAGAGCCTGGTGGAGGGAACGCTTGCTTACCTGCTACGCGCTTGCCGTCTTTACGGGTTGTTTGGCCGGGGCCACCTGGTTGCTGACGGTATCCTTCTGACATGAAAATCACCGTGCATGGCCTGGAGGCATATTGGGTTCTTCTGGCCCATCTGGGTGCGGGTCGGGGTGTGCATCGCTTGCCGGAGCAGCCGCTTTGACTTCTCCACGATGAATTGCCGCAGCACCTTGAATAGATTCAATAATTTGTTGATAGCCAGTACAACGGCAAAGATTGCCATCGATTGCACAAGCGATTTCTTTGTCTGTTGGCGAGTCGTTTTCATTCAACAACGCTTGGGCGCTGATTAAGAAGCCCGGCGTACAAAATCCACATTGTGAACCGCCATACTCCGCAAAACACGATTGAATTGGCGCCAAGTGAGCACCGTCTGCTAAACCTTCGACCGTTGTAATCGCAGTACCTTCGACTTGACCGGCTAAACAGAGACAGGAAAGTCGGGGTGCTCCATCGACCATCACAGTGCAGCAGCCGCATGTTCCGAGGTCACATCCACGCTTTACACCAAGAGTTCCGACTTTGTCACGGAGCACATCCAAAAGGATTGCATTCGAGGGAACTAAGACTTCTACAGGCCTGCCATTTACTTCTGCAGACCAGATATTCTTGGTTGGAGAAGGGATCATTTCGATGTGTTCGCTGCCTACCATACTCAGTCGCCAAAGGCGAGGTAGTGGCCCCCGCATATCAACCTAGGGTATGCTCTTGGTTGAGAGAATACCAACTACAGACTGTGTTCAATTCTTGACTGGCATTCTTTTCTTGACTGAACCAACATCGTCCTTACCTGCAGGAGGGTCGACCCAGTCTACATCTCCAGGCAAAATAAGCCCTTCACCAAGTCCAACTAAGCGTCCAGCAAGATGTCGTTGACGATGAACTAATTCGTCCCAATTATGCTCGTCAACTTTCCATGCCTTCCAACGTTTAATCTGTCGTGATTTGACCACTAAGCGACCATATAATTGCAAATGAAGTTTTGCTGATGTCGGCCACCAAACGAACAGAATTAGGAATACTAAAATTGATGGTAAATGCGTCAAGAGAGCCAATAACCAATGCAGTTGCAAGAATTCGTTAACAGGACTTGCCTCTGCCAGAAGCAACCAAGTTACCGCTCCAGAACTAATAATCCACCAAAGTGGAAAGAAAACAATCGCTGTAATTACTTTGAGTGTACCAATAATGGATTGGTCTGCACCTCGTTTTTTCATCACATACAGCGCAAGAGCATTCGCACGGTAGGGCACAAGATTCCCAAAAACCGCACTCCAAGTGACAAGGCCAAGCATCCAAACCGCAGACCAAGCCCACGAGATGAATAATTTCATCGAGGCGCCTCGAGTGAGACGGTCTGGACGAGCATCAACATCCAGCGGAGTTAAATTTCGTTGCTCAAGTTGTTCGAAATGTGATTCACAGTCTTCGACAAGTTTTGATGTTGATATGGGGTCGGTCTCAGCAAAATATTCCCAACCTGCACGAATTCGCCTCGCACCCATGACTGATTCGGCATATGTAGGCTTGATCAGTTTACCACCGGATTGCCGAGTTTTCTCTGCATAAGCCAAACTACGACTTTTCCAAATGAGCGTTCGCTCTCTCCATGTCGTTTTCGAAAGACTAGCACGCTTCAATTCTATACCGATTGAATCTGTAACTAAATTGACCCATGCACGGTCGAGGCGGTCTTGTTCCTCTTCATCTTCAATGATTTTAGGGGCTTCTTCGAATTGCATAACGCGCTCGACAACCACAGCTGCTCTTTCACGGAATGTTTGCGATTCTGAATAATGAAGCCCTATTGGCACTAATTGAGGTAAAGGTTTGCCACTCTCGATCGCTTTCCTACGAGCCGCAAGAAGAATTCGAGCAGCACCTGAGCGTGCTCGCTTCACAGAAGATTCTGTATGGGTTGTTCCCTCTGGGAAAATAATCAAACGCCCACCGTTTGCAACAACAGAAGCAACGCTATCCAATTGTTGTTTATTTCTGTCCTTTGCCCCATGTTGGTCAGAACTGTCTTGCGATCGTTCGATTGGAACCGCACCTGCACTTCGAATCACGCTGCCTAAAAGCGGAATATTGAACAGTGTATGTTTAGCGATCATTGAGAGTTTACCCGGAAGCGATGCATGCATGAGCATTGGGTCAATCAGTCCACTCGGGTGCCATGAAATGAAGATGACTCCACCTTCTGGAGGAATATTTTCATCATCAACAATATTGATTTCACGGAACCAAACGCTCACTAACGACCTTGATAATCTACGTACCAAACGATAAATTCGATTCGTCCGAGGATGGCCTGGACCAGTCGGGTCTTTTGGCCAGCGCATATACAGAGCGTAGCGTTCTAACTTTTGAGTTCATCTCCGGAATGAAAAGAAAATCAACCGTTCAAGGTTGCACATTCGGACTAGAGTTGATGTTACGACTTTGCTTCAGTCACTTCAACGAGGATAGCATCGGAATTGCCCGCACTTGTATCATCGTCATGCAATGTATTGAAATCAATTCCAGCAAGCGTTCCTTCCTCTTTATTGGAGATGAAATTAACGACAAAGAGAACCAGAAGGAAAAGAACAATGAATGCTCCAATTCCCATGAACATCGAAGTTGAAGACATTCCGGTGGTCTCGGCTTTTGTTTCAAAGGCTGAATCGGTGTTCATCAGCATGATGTTTGCAGTGATCAAAGGGGAAGAGGTGTGACCGCCAGTATCGTTAGCTTTGATACCTCGAAGAGAAATCGTATGGTTTCCATCCAATTCAATTCCCGGAAGGTGTTCGAGTTGATGGATAATGTCAATTGCAGCCAATGTACCACTGGCATCACCTTTATCGAAACTATGAACATTTGACCAATCGTCACGCAAGTGGTTACTTCGCCATTGGATTGTATCAACGTCACCAAGTGCGGAATAAGACAAGGAGCCTTCAGGGAACATGTGAATTCGATTATCCATTCCGTTTTCAGTTGTAAGTGAAACATCTAAAGATGTATCAAATGCATAATCACGTTCTGCTGCTTCATAAACAGCATCAAGGGCTCGGACTTCCCCGTGACCGTAGACGTTATTTTGGCGATTTTTAGGGATGGCATCTTCCAAACAAGGTTCGTTTGCCGCCATGTAAATACACAATCGGTATGTTGCCGTTTCTTGCATGATATTTTTGACGTCGAAAGGTGAAAGGTCGGGATTCGCTTGGAACATCAACGCAGCAACTCCTGCTGCCCCTGGTGTAGCCATTGAAGTACCAGACATGTCGGTGTATTGGTCACCCGTGTTGAAGGCTACCGACATGACATTGCTACCGACATAAGCAATGTTCGGTTTAACTCGGCCTTCCTCGGTTGGTCCTTGGCTCGAATAAACAGCAATGGCTGAGTTCTTGTCCAATGCTCCGACGGTGATAGCATCTTCTGCCGAACCTGGTGTTCCAATTTGAGCGGAAACTGCGTTGTTTCCTGCTGCGATAAAGATGGCAATTCCAGCAGCCATCATTTCATTGGCATAGCGATTGACACTGTCGTCATCCGACGAAGCCCATTCTGCGAGTCCTGGACCTCCAAGGCTCATCGAAGCTGCTCGGATATTGAATTTGAATCGGTTTTCAACGGTCCACTCCATTCCAGCCATAACGGTAGCAAAAGAACCTGAACCGCCAGCATCGAGAACTTTGACACCAACGAGGAAGGCTTGAGGCGCCATCCCAATATGCTCATAATTCGGAGCCCCAGTACCTGCAGTTGTACCTGCACAGTGAGAGCCATGGCCTTGGTCATCGTACGGGAACACTTCAGTTCCGTTGGTAAGACTTGGGTTGTTCACTGGGTCATAGAAGGCGATAACTTTCGGGTCGTCGGTCGAATTATCGTCATCAAGATCGTCAAGACTTGCGTGAGCACCGTCAATTCCAGTGTCGATAATAGCGACTGCAGAACCTGCTCCGTCGTATCCAGTATCAGCCCAAACGGTATCAACGCCATGAAGAACTGCTGCATCACCGTTGTTCACTGAGAGAATACCATCCAACTCGAGCATTACCACACCGGGAAGAATCGCTGCATCGCGAATATATTCAACTGGGACTCGACCTGCTAATGCATCAATCCCTTCCAATGTCCATTGATGTTGGAAATCAATTTCACGCTCAAGTAGGGCGATTTCATCTGCTCCTGGGGTGTGGTCAAAGTCGATGATAAGAGGAAGAGTGTTGGCTTCATCGAGGAAAAGCGGGCTATCTTTGTGAACTTCAATCATGTCACCGATTCCGTTTCCATTTCGGTCGAGTGTTGTTTCAATCCACCAATCTTGTTTTTCAACGCTCTCCTGTTCTGCTGGGACCGGCATTGCCATAGCCAAAGTTGGAAGAACCATAATACTCAAACAGAGCAAAGTAATTGCTTTTCGTGATGCAAACATCATTTCACCAATTCACCCCAAACGTCCCCGACTTTTGAACCCATTGAAAAAAAGTGTAAAAACAATTGACCTATACCATCGTGTCGAATATTGTCTATTTCATTGTAATTGACGGGTCAATCATTAAAGCCTAATCACAAATAGTCGGTTTGATTGATATGGCAGCTCCAAGACGATCGGCACCTCGAAGAATGAATGTCCCAGCACAAGGTTTGTTGGCTAAATCCAGCCAGAAAGCCCCCTCAAGTGCGATTTATGTCAACTCAGAACAGGTCGAACAGCCAATGATGATTCGAGCACCTGGCGAATCGATTTCTGACGCAAATCGTTCACTGATGAAGTTTTCACAACTGATTATGATGTGTATTGCTTTAGCAGCAATCTGGGGAGGGTTGTTCCAAATTGCATTTGCGGAAGATGCTACGAATGATGATTTCTTAATCTTGTTTATAGGTGGATTTTTATCTGCAAGTATTGCCATTGGATGGATCTATGCACAGAGTAAAAAAAACGACTTTGTCCTGTATGAAGTTCAAGACTACATGCTCGGCATAGGATTCTTTTTCGCCACCATTGGAACCATATGGGGTTCTCGGTTTTTAATCGGCTTTGTAACAGGAGAAGGTTGGACTGAACTCTTTGGCAACGCTGCAGAATTCAAGGCTAAGGGCTGGCTCGACCCTGTCACCAATGAGTGGGTAGAATGGCATCCAAATGCAAAAGCAATCTATGTCCAAACTGCAGCTATGTTGGCGTTAATCTTCGGTGAAATTCAACTCTTGAAGCGCTTCAAAGGCGCCACTGGCTTCGGACGAGCCGTCGCTGCATATTCGCCGATACTGGTCTTGGTTGCAGCCGGAATGGGTCCTTGGATGTCATGGACAGATAACACGATTTCATACGAAATGGGACTTTCCCTTATTCTGCTGAGTTTTGCTGCTATGGAAATGGCTCTTCGCTCAAATAAGGCACTGAACTTTGTGGTTGTGGCAGTGGTCTCTGGACTCACTCCAATTCTCTTTGAAGTGTTCAACACAGGTGCCGATACTGACGGTGCAGGTGGCGCAATGTCCTTGCTTATTTTCATAATCGCCATACAAGGTTACTACGCATCTCGGCAAGAACTTCGTTCTGAATTGATACAAAAGGCATCGATTGTACTGGTTGGAGAAATCGTACTCGCTATGTACATCGCACGCATAGAAGGGTTGCATCTTCACATTGGTCCAATCAAATCTCTTGAGTTAGGAATTGAAAATATCTTTGGATTAAGTGTGGCACTTTGGATTGCCGTGTTGGTGTTCTATTTCCCGGCAGTTCAACAGCGTCGAGTACCTTGGATGCCAATTGGATTAGCGGCTGCCCTGGTTATGTTACCAAATGATGGAAGTGCTTTACCTTGGATTATCACACTTTTGATGATACCATACATGTTATTCTTTGCGAAGGCCACACGACGTTGGGTTGCAGATTTCACCGTTTCTGCTTTAGCATTGTCTTACTTTTTGACTGATGTATTTGCCAACATAAACGAAATCTCACTTCGAGAAACATTTGGATTTGATGGTATGCAAGTCATCATTCCCCTCGCCTTGTTTTGTATATCCGAGTTTGCCCGTCAAAAGGACAAAATCTCGGGTTGGACTCATCTACTCATGTTAGGTTCAATTGTTCTTTCACGAACGATTCTACAAGCAGAGGATTGGTTCATGCCATGGATTTTCATCGGCTACATGCTTTACCTTGCCCGAAATTCATTCAGTACCTTGACGACAGAAAGTTCGTTGAATGACAAACTACAGGCTACAACGGTGGCATTAATTGCGAACGCCTCAATGATTCTTCTCGCAGTACTCGACCGCCTTGAACTACCTGAATTCTTACAAGCCTTACCTTTGCCTGAACATTTCAATTATCAAATATTCATCTTAGGTTCTGTGAGTTATTGGATGCTTTACAGTGCTCATAAAATTGAATTAGATTTGGGGCTATTATTCAACTGGACCAAACGGTTTGCGACCAACGCCCCTGTTTACAATCCGAATACACATTCTTGGAATGTTCAAAACAGTGGTGAAGGAAAAGAAGATGTCGACTGGGTCAAGAAAAACAGTTGGAGTCAATTAACACGCTTATCACTGCTTATTCCCTTTTTCATGATGAGTTTTAGTCTCATCACTATAGTCAACCCGTGGGTCGAAGGATTTGACGAGACTGGTGTTGAAATATTTGCAAGGCAACCGTGGATCTTGCTCCTCCTCGTCCCAGTGACGGCCTTGGTTCTTGAAATTAAAAATATGGATATCATTTCGTCAACTGTTCGTTCTGCGGGAGTATGGGTCTTATTCACGATTGCATTGCCTATCGGTATCGCATTCGCTCTGATTCGTGAAAATATGCAGACACATGTAGATTATGTGAATAGTTCAATCGTTCCAGTTGCCATTCTTCTCGATGTCATACTTCTGAGTGCCCCACTTTATGTCAACTGGCTCATTACGAAACGCGGTATCGATGAAGACCATCTTTCAGTCAATGCCGATGCTTGGGCAATGCTTGGGCTGGTAGGTTTGGCTTGCCTCGATAATTCGGGTGGATTGTTGCTAATCTCTATGATTGGATTGGTCACTGTTCGATGCGTTCAACATCGCCACATATGGCCATTGATGCTATCTCCAGTTGCCTTCTTTTTACTCAACGATCACTGGCTGGAATCAGCTGGAATCTCGAGATTCATTATCGAAGCAATCGATTCTACAAACTATGATTTTGCAGAATTCGGATTCCTTTCCCTCACTCGGCTGGGTGGTATTCTCATCACTTTGCAAATGACGTATGTACTCATCATGGATAATAAATTCGTCAAACAAAGTCAAAATGGTCGTGAAATGTTACCTTGGTATGGCGTTTGGGGTTGGGCTCTTGTCGGTGTACTTGCTGCAACTTCAAGCATCGGTTGGATTCCAGCAATCATGTGTGGATACCTGATTATCAATTCATGGACTTCTGGAAAAGTCGAGGCGATTCCAATTCTCCATCTCGGATTGGCAGCCAGCATTCTTATCGGTATGAGCGTTGAAGAAACTTTCGACACCTTCGGTCAAGCATTTTCTTGGAGCGTATTGCTTACAGCTTGTTCTGCTCTCACCTTTGTCATCATGGACAATAAAGATCTACTTTTCAAATATGCATCAGGTGAAAATGGAAAAGAAATGACTCTAGAAAAGAGAAAAGAAACCCTCAATACCCTTTACCAACTAACCTATCTCTGTTTCATATTCAGTTTCAATGCCTTGTTTGGTATTGGAACACTGGTTGGAGCTATATTACTCACACGAGATATCCTCGTAAAGGGGTATTCAAATGCTTTATTCTTTGTTCCTGCAATTCATGCGGTGGCATTAGCAAATCTCATTATCCAACTTGATGTTGATTCGATAGACCTCGGCATACCAATTGGTATATTCTTGATAATTGAAGGATTGAGTATCTCATGGTTTTCTATACAAAATGACAAGATGTATGAACTTAAATTCTTTGAATGGGAAAATGATAATGAATTCCTTGATTTCCTCGACCGCTTAGGAATGGCAGGGGTGCTCAGTGCACTTGTTGGAGTCTTCTTTGTGTTTGGTGAAATAGACCAGTGGTCTTTGGCTTGGATTCTTACGACAGTAATCCTGGTAGCAGTTGGGATTCAAGGCTATGCCCCAGAGTATGAGGCTCGATGGAGGCGTATATTCGGAGGTTATGGTTCAATTCTTTCCTTCGTCGCTTTCAGTGTTGAAGTTGAGAGCGATACTATGCAAGCACTTTCATTTGTCGGCGTCGGACTCATCGCACTGGGATGGGGATTCCTTACCATGCAACGATTAGAAGATGATGATGTCGTTTATGAAATGGAAGAAGTTCCAATACAAAGTCCCCAACCTAGCCTTCAGCAGGTCTCGGACTTCGAGAAGGAACTGGAAATGACCGGTGAGGAATTAGAGCCCGAAGAAGTCGTTGAAGAAACTCCGGAAGTGGCCGAAGATGATTTCAAAGGAATCCCAGAGCCCGTTACGAAGCAAACAGAAGAAAAACCAGAAGTTGTGGAACAGGTTTCTATCCCATTGGTTGTGATTGACACGATTGAAACATCAAAAGGATTTGAAATCCGCCTGCCACCTGGGAAATTGGAATCTATTCTCAAATCGATTGACGCAACACCGCACGATGGATACAAACCTGTGATCGGTTTCAACCCAAACGGCCAAATTGTGATTGACTGGGTAACGGTTTGAATCAAACAAATCGACGTTCAGCACCTTGAGAACCGGTAACAAACAGTTCTCCCGGTTGCTCTGGAACTGAGGGGTAAGCATTCCAATATGCTTCACGCATGTCCTGATTCGCATTCATGCATGCTACAACATCACCTGGTCTTTCAGAGAGGTCTGCGGATTGATTCAAGTGTGCGATCATAGGTTCAATGTTTGAAAGATTAACCAAACCCCAACCGGTTTGTGTGCATGGTGCCACAGGTGAGATTGGCATTGTTCCCGAAGTAGGGTCCCATCCTACATCAGGATACCATGCAGAGCGGTTGAGTGCTTCACGGACATCAGCGTTTGAAACGGTGAAAGAGTTACCATCTGCATCAGTTCCATTCACGAGCATGCCTTGACGGAATTCAGGAGAAGCTCCGGCACCATCGTCATTGAACTCAGAACGTAGGGATTCTAAGACAAAAGAAAGAATTCCAGCAGTACGAGGTGTGGCAAACGAAGTTCCTGAAGTTTCATGATATCCATCGATATCATCATGATTTGGCAGGTTCTGCGTCCAGTCAGCAGAGATATCTGGATATGAACCCGACATTATTTCCTTTTGGTCGTCCCCTTCTTCGGCATATCCCGCAATACCAATCGACCAGGGAGGTCCAGCAGTTGAGTCTTGAATCGCAGGGGAAGGGCTGTTATCTGCAGCCCCTGTATGCATCTTTCCTTGTTCAACAACCGCAATTTCAGTCCCTCGCTCGATTCCAGAGATTGGTACTGAACCCGGTGCTCCAAAAGACGTTGAAATAACATCAACCAGAGGTTGATTGGCTGCAGCAATAACCGCTTCAGTGCTAAATCCTTCGACGAAGAAAATGACTGCTTGAGGATTTGCGTTTAACACTGAACCTGTAACCGCCGAACCATGGCCATCACTTGGGTCATCTAAAATCAAAATCTCGCTATCGCCATCAGGTGAAGAACCAATAATTTTAGTTCCAGGAAAATAAACGATATCGCTTGCAACTAAGGTGTCCCAACATGATTCCTTATCGGCATCATACCGTTCTTGCCAACTTCCCTCGAATGTCAAATCACATACTTTGTTCACGCCAAGGCCCTCCAAAAGCCAAGATGGGTATGTCTCATTGGTTCGGAAATGGTCATGGTAGACATTGATTCCTGTATCGACTGGAGCAACAACGGAAAAGGCTCGCCAGCCATCATTCTCAATCGTTTCTTGTGGAGACAAAGAAGGTGCTGAATCACCCGTAAGTGCAAGGGCAAAAAAGGAGAAAATAAGTAAAAAAGTAAGAACACTGACGGCGATGAGCGTTTTCGGTTCCATCAAAGGAGGAGCCTCAAGAGAGACCTCAGTGACCACCAGTACTGTCTCTTCCGCCATAGCAGCCCCTCCAATGTGAACTTCATAACCCTACGCCCAATTCAAAAACCCCAACCTGTTGGCGAAATCATGGGTGAAAGCGACGAACGCTTGGTTTGGATTGACCTTGAAATGACTGGACTGGATATTGGAAAAGAATCCATCATCGAAATTGCAACGGTTGTGACCGATGGAGAACTCAACATTCTCGCAACTGGGCCGAACCTTGCAGTTTCAGTATCAGAAGAACTCTTGGCTGGAATGGATGAATGGAATACGACCCACCATACTGAAAGTGGATTGGTTGAACGTGTCCGGACTGTGAGCGTATCTTGCGAACAAGCAGAAGCAGAAACACTGGCTTTTCTCAAGAAATGGGTGCCACAAGGTGTTGCACCACTCTGTGGAAACAGTATTTGGAATGATAAGAAATTCATGGAAAAGGAAATGCCGCTTCTTGTCGACTACCTTCATTACCGAATGATCGATGTTTCAACCGTCAAAGAATTAGCTCGACGTTGGTATCCAGAAGCCGGGCGATACGAAAAGAAAGGTGCGCACCTTGCACTTGATGATATTCTTGAATCAATCGAAGAACTACGCTATTTTAGAGAGCGAATATTTACTCAAAAGTGAATTAACTTCGCCAAGTCGGCGCATCAGCATCAACGCCCTTGAACGAAGCCATAATTTGAGCAACAACCGCTACAGCAATTTCTTCGGGTGATTCAGCCCCGATGTTCAAACCAATCGGACAAACCACTGCATCCAAGATTGATTGTTCAATACCTTGTTCGAGGCATGTTTTCTCAAAGGCTTGCCATTTTGAACGACTACCAATCACGCCAATTCGAGGACCTTGTTGGCCATCTGGAATGGCATTCCCATTATGGAAACGATGAAGGAGTCCTAACAAACGCTCTTGGTCCT
>Ga0308019_10000943_pt1 | contig 18063 bp, 11 predicted proteins | sample Neamet284_FD_203135 | JGI IMG/M metagenome (GOLD analysis project Ga0308019, IMG submission 203135) | Marine microbial communities from water near the shore, Antarctic Ocean - #284 | ecosystem: Environmental > Aquatic > Marine > Unclassified | place: Southern Ocean | collected 2014-10-01 | reverse complement strand
GAAAGGGTGGTGGGTCGCGTTGAATGGAGTCGAATGCTATGGTTGAACTCGTTGATTACAAATGCGCTGTCTGCGGAAACCTTGAATCGTTCCACCGTGAACGCAACGGAATCAGTTGCAAAGCGTGTGGTTCCCGAATATTCATGAAGTTACGCCGTCAAGGCAACAAAACGATCAAAGCCGAGTGATTTCACATCACCCGACTCCCGCGCAGGGTTGAAAGACCTCTGGCAATAAGAGTGATTACATGTCATCTTGGCTCGCAGAGAAAGCACCTCTTTTGTTTGAGGATTTATTGCTTCCAGAGACGGTTAAGAGCAACATTCAGCATACTTCACTTCAAGCAAATCCTCCACATCTTCTTCTTTCGGGTCCCGCAGGCGTAGGGAAAACTACTGCCTGGCGTTTGATGGCTCGACAAGTGCTCGGCCCGTCGTGGGAAGCACGAACACATATCCTTCAAGCGCGCGACCTTGCCCGCACATCAGGAGCTATGGCGAAATTCGAAGAATTCCTTCGGCCCGAAGGGAGTGGTTCAGAGGACACACTCGCAGGTCGAACAAGCCTTGATGCGTTTGATCACAACTTCTCTTCATCAGCTGCAAATACCCCTCCTCCAGCCGGTAAAGAGTGTATTCATAATTCCGGTGAAAGAGCCCCAGTGTCTCGTTTAATTATCATTGAAGATGCAGATTTTCTCGGCACAATCCGTCAATCCTATTTACGTAGAATGATGGAGGTAAGCAGCGGTAGTGCACGTTTTATTTTTACCGCCCACACCCCTTCCCGAATCATTGAAGCTTTGCGAAGCAGAACACAACATATACGCTTTCCTAAAATCCCCCGTTCAGATATAGAATACCGTCTTCTTGAAATTGTAGAAGAAGAGAACCTCTCACCAGTTCGAGGCATCATAGGCGACATTTCACACGTTTCATCCGGGAATCTACGAAAAGCAATTTTCATTACTGAACTCCTCGCGTTTCGTGAATTACTTGGAGATCGGAAGAATTTACAAAATCTATTGGCCGCAACCTCCCTGCGTGAAGTGCAACATGTCCTCGAGGAAGCTTTACGTAATCGAGTACATGATTGGCGATGGGAAAAAGAAGGAAACAAAAACAAACGCGTGCTCAAAGGAGCGATGGGAGTGTTGGACCAAGTCATGGCAGAAAACGGTCTTGAAGCCGAAGAAATCGTGGTCAATTTCCATCTTGTATTGACCGAAGGAAGACTCCACCTCGGTGAAGAAGTTCTTGCAGAAATCCTTCTTGCCCTTTCCGCATGCGATGTCGCTCTTCACCGCTCCATGCAAGGGAGAATTGAATTGGAACGATTTTTGTTTGAAGTAGCTGAAATCGGACAACGGATGGAGATTGCGAAAGCGTCTTGACGCTTGGCCCACTGGGCCGGTTGGGCGTGTAGCACAGCTGGATAATGCATTGGCCTCCTAAGCCGAAGATCCCGGGTTCAAATCCTGGCACGCCCGTAGACTCAAATTTGCAGTTTTAAGATATATTTGTAGGCAAGAGCCAAATTGAATGACGGCCCGTCCCGGTATGAGGACCATGGCTTTAGACAGGGGGAGCGCGAACGGTTCAGACGCGTATATCCCGCTTCCTGATCCCTATGGTGAAGGGTTTGAATATTCAGAAGACCCAATTGAAAACACCCGAGAGCAATGGGCTGTACTTGAACGCCGCCGCCTCACAGCAGGACGTATTGCCCGGCACCCAGTTCTCATGATTTGGCGAACATTGAGTGGTTTTTGTCTTGCCATGTTCGCTTTTGTCAGCGTCATTTATTCACCATTGATTGAATCTGCAAATGGTCTCATTTTCATATCAATTCCATTCGTTCTCATCGGGGCTGGCCCCACAGTAATTGCTGGAGAATCGGCATGGCAGGCTATGCAGGCCCGCATTTCTCTGCGAGAGCAAGGCGGCGTTTCAAGAGAGAAAGGGCACATATTACGGGCCCAACCCGGGATGGACCGTATCATAGAAAGCCTAAGCGACCAGCGCCGAAACAACGCTGTACTGGGTTTACTTTCGGCGATAACCGTAACTCTGCTGATACTTGCCTCAGCGGTTACATCAAATTCATTGGCATGGAACCTCGCCCTTTTGGTCGCGATGACACTTGGCATTGCTCAATCTTTCTACGGGATATTTTCCTATGGTTTTATCCGTCAACTTGGCGACCCCTTCCCTTCAATTGTGTTTCATGCCCCAACCCACCACCCGACACAATTAGGCAGTGTCTTAGGAGATTTATTGATCGCTCATCTTGACCCTGACCTTTTTTTGGAATGGGAGGCGTGGCAGAAAGAATTCAGAAAAGCCTTGATTCCGGGACACATAACGAAACAGTCACTCGAGCGCCTCCTCTACATTTTACATCTTCATTTAGAACAAGAATTGAGCACCGACATGGCTCACGATGAACTGAAATCATTCATCATTGAAGATCGTTTCGAATCTCTTCTTTTCGACGGCGAAGCACGATTCAACTGGCGAACGATTCAACGGCTTCTCGCACATTCAAGAGGATGGCAACCCGAGGCATTCCTTTTGCTTGACCGTTTGCAAAACGACCTCCTCGCAGGAACTCCACCAATGCTTCGTGCAAAGTGGCGGATGGATGTTGCTTTGGATGAAAATTGCTACGAAGGCTCAGGCAACCTCTTCATCGTGTTGAATAATCAAACATTTGAATCCCGTCATGTGCGGGTTGAAGTATTGACGCCCAACGGTGAACCAGAAACGCGCGACCACCGCTTTGAATTGGGCGCATGCCCTCCCCCTCAAAGTTCGATTTTGCTGTCACATTTAACCGAGGACGACGCCCTCGATTGGATGCCTCGCTATCTTGAACGAGGTGTCGTTCTTTGGATTGGCGTTGCTTGGCCAAGAAACTTCAGAGGCCCCGCCGACGTCCAAGTCATACTTCGAGATGATGATGGAATCGTATTGGAATCTCAAGTGATTCGAACGATGGTTCAACGAAGCGCAGGTCGCCAAACAAAACACAGGATTCGAAAATTAGAGGCTGCTCGTCGTCATGGGGAGTTGCCTTTACCAAAACTGGCTTTCATCTTGTAATCACCGACTTGAACTCATCGATAACATGTGAAATCGGAGGCCGGTTAAGCGCGTTGCTTATGGATGGGGCGCACTTGGGATAAATTACCGGATGTGGGACCTTGGAAGCATGGGATGTCATCGTATTAGGCGACGGGCCCGCGGCCCTCCGTTCAGCAGCAGAGGCTGCAAAGCAAGGAGCCACAACTCTCGTGCTCTCGGTAAACGCTCTTGGTAGCGAGCCCCACCTCGCTCAAGACGGACTTGCCGCCCCGCTTCAAGAATCAAATAACCGCAATCATCGTGAAGATACGATTCGAGCAGGCGCATTCTTGAACGACCAAGATATCGTGGCATCACGCACCGCAAACGCAAATCGACAAGTGGATTTGCTCGAGCGTTGGGGTGTGAATTTTCGGCGCGACGCACATGGCATACCGTTGGTTCGAAAAGCCCCAGGCCATGGCATGGCTCGAAATGCGGATGCAGGAGATGCAACCGGTCGTGAAATTCAACAAATTCTCGAAGAACAATGCATGCGACATGGCGTAATTCGCCGAGGCGACCACCTCCCACTTTCTTTGATACATACCAATCAATCCGTCAGTGGAATCACAGTGGTAGATCTGGTCAATGGCCGAATTGTAGCACTGCAAGCAAAAGCGGTCATCCTTGCTGATGGAGGATTTGAAGGTGCCTTTAGCCACGGAGCAGTTGGCCTGGGACTCGACCTTGCACTTCGTGCCGGAGTTCCGTTGCGCGATTTAGAATTCATTGCCCACACACCTCTTGGCATCAAAGATACTCACATGGTTTTGCCCCTCGGTCTTCTTCATGATGGGGCAACACTGCACGAAGCAAGCGGCTCTGATTTGGAAATAGGTGAAGGCGGGTTGGATACAATTTGCCAATCGGTCTCAAACGCCACTCAACCTGTTCTCGATGCTCGTAATTTGGGCGCCTCTTCAAAATGGTGGAAAGCAGTGTTCCGAAGCGTTCAACAACGAACAGGCATCGATATGAATCGACAAACTATTGCTCTCGAAGTTCGCCCATATGCTACACTTGGCGGCGTCTCCGTCGATGAATTCGGACGTGCAATTCTCTCTACTTGGTCTCGTTGGTTTACAGGATTGTATGCTGCTGGCGAAGCATCTTGCTCAGGATTCCATGGCGCTGACCTTTTGCCAGGTAACCAAATGCTCGATGCCATACTTGGCGGTGCAGCCGCTGGAACCCACGCTGGTGAATGGGTCAAGAATCGACAATTCTCGAATGCCCAAGCTTCACACGATGCAGAGAAAGCAGCCCAAGCAGATCATGCCGCTGTTTCAGAGCATTCTGAAGAAGGAGTGGTTCGTGTCGGGCATGTCGTCACGAAAGTTCGAGATGCAGTTCAAAGCGCCCTTGGTTTCAGCCGTAATGCTTCGGGACTCGAATCCGCCATCAAAACATTAGAATCCGCAAGTATTCTTGCAGAATCAATCCATGTAGACCAATCTTCTTTGATTGCAAACACAAATCTCGTGGAAATTGCCCGAGTACAAGCCTCAGCCCGCCTCACACTTGCAACAGCTCAAGCAGCACTGGCTCGCAAGGAATCACGTGGATGCCACCACCGTAATGATTTCACAGATTCAAACGAAGAATACTTGACTCACTACACTGTCAACCAAAAGGGAGAGGTGAAGACATTAGCCCTTCGTAAGAGTAAGACTGGAAATTGGATTTTACCCCCTCAATAATTCTAAACCATAGGAATTTTGGTGAACTACTGAAAAGGGAAGCCATGTAGCAAGGCTATGGCCGAGCCAACTTTGTTCGACCGTATCTTGAACGGAACGATGCCATCTCACAAAGTTGCTGAAGGCGAATTGTGGTATGCTTTCTTGGATATTTTCCCACGCAGTGGGGGCCACACACTGGTCATTCCAAAGCAAAGCGTTCGCCGTATTTCTGAACTTTCAGGATCGATGCGAAATGCCTTATTTTCTGGTGTAGTCGAAGTACAAGAGATTCTTTCCAAGCATTTTGAAACAGATGATTTCACCGTATGCATCCACGATGGCCCACTAGCAGGGCAAGAAGTGTCTCATGTCCATGTCCACATCATTCCTCGTCAATCAGGGGATGGTGGTTCTACTCTACAGGCTATGTGGCCAAATGCTCCTCCAATGGGAGGGGAAGTAGACCATGACTCATTACACGCACTCTCTGTGAGTCTCCAAGGGGTGGAACCATGAACGACTCGCCGGCCCAAGTGGACACCGATCATCGTGGTGAAGATTTACCCCCCCTCTCCAAGTCATCTGCAAATCTGCAAATAGATAAATTATTGTCGACACCAATGCCATCGTTTGATGGAATCACGCCGGGTTCCTTTTTTTGGTCAAATTTTGCATTTTGGATATCCCGCCGCATTCTTGCAGTTCAGTTCCGAACCAGTGAAGTCACCGGCATCGATACATTGCCGCTTGACCGTGGAAACCTTTGCTGCGCATGGCACACAAACGGCCTCATGGATCCACTGCAAATCGTCCTCAAACATCCGAATCATTTTCTGATGGGCGGGCGCCATGATTTGGTCACGCGTCCACTTCTTGGATGGTGGACTCGCAAATTAGCAGTGCAACCAGTCGTTCGTAAAGCAGAACTTTTGAGAGGTGGTTGCAGTGAAGAAGAAGCGACACAAATTAATGGGCGTTCTCTGCTGATGTTAGCAACTGGAATTTCAGCAGGTTTTGGCTGCGTACTGTTTCCCGAGGGCACCAGTCACCACGGTTCTTCCTTGCTGCGTTTCAAAACAGGGCCATTCCGTACTGTTTTTGCCGCAGCAGCCCTTGCGAAAGCCAACGATCAACCGATTCCGGCATTGATTCCTGTTGGATTACATTTTAGGAGACGAGACCATTTCCGAACCGACATATGGGTTGAATATGGCTCACCACTTGAGATTCAAGAAGACGAAATTCCCAACGATTTGGTCGAAGCAGTCGCTCAAGGGGATTGGGTTGAACCTGCGGCAGAAAATGTCTATGCTCTTCGAGATGCTCTGCGGCTCAAACTTGCCCCACTTACTCCGAACACACATGATTGGGATGAATACCACGCCCTGCACCTTTTGGGGCATGTCGAGGCCCGGAGGGCCAACAAACCTCTTCTTTCTTGGAGGCAAGAAGTCGAAACTACACGTACCTTCCGGACCTTGTTACAACCGCCATTTTCGGATGAAAAAATAATTGATAATTCGGAAATACCAGCTATTACTCATCCTTTAATCACGCCGGCCAAAGCCGCCTCAGGATTATTGCAAGCTCAACAATTGGATGGCCGAGACCTAAATACATCAGGTACCGATTTACGTAAGATTCATCCCCTGCGGAGTATTCCAAAATTACTACGATTACCATTTTCGGTCGCTTTATTACCATTGTTCTTATTCTGTTTCATACCACAAATGGCACTGGGCAGACTTCTTGGAGATTCAACGGATGAAGGAGTCGACGCGCGAACTTCGTACCAATTTCTAGCCGCAATGTTCGGTTCTCTGATGCTTTGGCCCTTTATGGCACTCGGGGCACTGGGAATTGAGTACATGAACCATGATTCGGTGGAAAATCTCATCGGTTTTGATTGGTATTCGATATACGGGGCCACTCTTCTCCACGAAACTGCAGCAAAGGTGACGTTCCTTTTCGCCCTCATGCCATGTTTTTGGTTCAGTGGAAGAACTTCAGCTTTGTTATGGGATGATTGGTGTGACTTTCAGCGTGCCCTACGCCGATTGAGATTCAATAAAACCAATCGCCAAAATCTCCGCGGGGCATTAAAAAACATTCATTCTGAAATGAATAAACTGTAAGGTCTCAAAAAGGGTGCGATTCAAACGAGAGGAGTGTTTCCGATTGTCATGGCGAGTGAGGAAGCAATACTTAAAATCCGAAAATGGATAGAACAAGAACGACTTGTTGCGAAAGAGCAAAAAGACCCTCGGGCGGAAATGCATTTGTTAATTCGTTATCCCCAGGGCCCTCAAGGCCACATGTTTGCCGTTGTTATACCGAAAGGGCGAGACCTCGTCGCAGTTTCAAGCATGACGCGAGTCGATGTAGGACAGCAAAAAGAAATGTCGAATCACATGAAAGAAGACAATGATACATGGCTGGAATGGATTCATGATGTCCGCCTTCAATTGATACGTACCAGCGTCGATTGGGGAATTCACATGGGCCATGAAGGCGAACAAAAAACTGGCCCACTGCAAGCATTCAATGTGAGTTTGCCGATTTGGTTTGATGGACTGTCAAAAAATGAATTTATGCACACTCTTCGGAAATTGTGGCTCGCAAAACTTGGAATTATTCATGAGATCAAATTCTCACACGGCCCAGGTGTCGGAAAACCGGGCCCAGTTGATGATTGGGCGAAAGCCAAACAGGAAGGAAAAGCACCCCCTACCGCATCAAACGAAGACCCAGATCAATCCACGCTTCACGAAATCGAATTCGATGAAAAGATGTCTTTTGGCTCTGGTTTTGACCCTTCTGAATGGGCTTAATTGGCCGATACCGGGCTTGATTGGCTGATTTAAAAAATGACTTGAAAGAGTCGCGGTTAAGTAGCATGAGTGTGTGCTTTTTCTCAGTATCACCTTGGATGTGTATTTATGAGTCAAAAAATAAAGTCAGTTAGTCTAGTATCAATAATGTTGCTCTCCGTCCTCTCGACGTTGTTCTTAGCAACCCTTACCGCAACAGCAAATACCGTTGTTATTACCGAAGCGATACGAATTGTTGACGGTGGAACTGCAGCAGATACTCAAACAGCAATCGCCTCGGACAGTGAAGGAAACGTGCACATAGTTTGGGCGCGAAACAATCTTCATCTTTACTATTCCATGCTTTCCCCGCGCGGTGAAACATTGATTGATACCACTCAAATCACCAATCCTGGGCTTCACAAGATTTGGCATCCTGATATGGTCATTGACGAAAACGACAAAGTGCATGTTGTTTGGGCCGACAAGTCCGGTCAACACAAAATTGTCTATACTGTCCTCAATCCATGGGCAGCGGCAATGGATGGTTCGGCTTCTGACGACGGTACTCTCTCTGCAATCAATGACCATGTTGTATCAAGCCGTGCCCAAAACAGAGATTGGCCAGCAATCGATATAGACAGTCAAGGTGGCGTTCACATCGCTTGGGAAGATTCGTATGACGAATTAGGCCGTTTCTTTAACCAACCTCAAATCTACTATACCATGCTCAACCCAGATATCAGTTCGGGTTCAGTCATCACCAACTTCGATGACACACTGTTGACTCCGATCATCGGCCACAAGGGCCACCCCGACATTGTCGTCGATGCGAATGATTACGTTCAAATCGCTTGGGATGATACCCGCGGTGGCAAGGTTGAATTGAACTTTATCGTCGACACTTCAGGTTCGATGTATTCTGAATGGGCGGATATATGCACAGTCGTTTACGGCGGAAATTTCGCTTCTGGCGGTTATTTTCAAGGTATTAAGCCAATGCTTGAAACTGCAAATATGACTGTATACGAAACAATTTACGGACTTGGAAACACTCTCCCAGGTGCAGCAAGCTCTGGTAACTGTGCTGGATATAATCAAAACGCTGGCCCTCGAACAACCGCTCTTGGGCAATACCCTGGTGACGATTCTGGCGGTATCCGCAAGTTGCCTGGCACAGTTTACAACGGCAACACCTATTCCGGATACTCTGGCGAAGACTGGGGCCCAGGTACCAATTGGGCTTGCTTGTCTTGGAAGGATGCAACTGGTAACGTACCTGGCAACCCCCCAACTCAAGACGACCACCGCTGGAATCCAAACGCAACGAAGATTGTGATTCCTGTTTCCGATGAAGGTCCAAAAGACGGCGACCCATCTCAACAAGCAGATGATTTGACTTCAATTGAAGAGGCTCACGACAACTGCATCATTGCAGGTGTCGTTCCAGTCGGACTCTATGGCCAGGGTTACGGCGGTGCTGGAAATATTCAATCGCACTTCATGGACTTGGCTCAATGCCCGAACAGTGTTGTTTCGACCTCGACTCGTAACTGCCCTGGTAATACTCTCCGCAGTTCTGATGCTGGTGGCCAAGCATATGAATTCCCATCTGGCTCAGGTGGTTCCAACGCAATGGCCCTTCTAGTCGAAGCGATGGTCTACATCTCGACCAACAACTCACGTGAAATCTACATGACTGTTCTTGACCCCTATGGCAAGATGACCAATGACCCTTCATGGGTGCCCGGTAATACCGGCCACTCGATTATTGGCGGTGCATACGCTGAGGATACCGGTGCTGGCGCAGACGGGCACCTTGTTGTTGTCAACGATACTCGTGTGACCATCGATGACGCTTACTCATTCCACCCTTCAATTGGTGTTGACATGCAAGGTAATACGCACATCGCTTGGATGGACGGCCGAAACTATGGTTTTGAAAAGGGCGTAAATTACGAAGTTTACTACACCAAACTCCGCTTGCAAGGAGCAGGTGCTTGGGATGGAGCAAACGAAGGTCTTTCCACGTATGCAATTAAGAAAATTCAAGACACACCCATTTCCAATGTTGAAACCAATGCTGGACTACCAGGTAACCGCCCATACGGTGGAAACTCTGTGTTCCCAGCACTCCTTACCGATGATCAAAACAACATCCACATCGCTTGGGTCGATTCAGGAAACGCAACAGCAGATGAAGAAATTCTCTACACTCGCCTGAATTCAACCGACCTCACTGGCCCAGGCCTTACCGCATTGGACCCTTGGGATACCGTTGCCGTCACTTCTTGGGCAAGTAACAAACTCGGTCCTAATTCTGGCAGTCAACCGAGTTTAGGTATGCCTCCAGCGTTCTACAATGATTTGGGCAGTGGTGCGCATATTGCTTGGTCTGATACCAACAAGTGCAGCGAGGAAGCCAATAACAACCGATTTACCATTTGTTATTCACACGTTCTCACCGGCCAAGTCGATGTTGAATTCCAAGATGGAGAAACATTCTACCACGTTATTGAACCTGGTGAACAAACGATTTACAACATGTCGATGAACAATTCGACTCCAGGTCCTAAGGACCTTGTTGCAGACACTTTCGGCCTCAACATTTCTGGTGTTCCCCAAAATTGGACAGCAACTTTGTTCTTTGCTGGCAACCATACGACCATTATGCCAGATACGGCAATCTTCCTCGAAGGTGGCGAAGATATTCGCTTCTACATACGTATTCGTGCTCCATCGGTCTATCAGGCAGACGCAGACCAACTTGCCGATATTACTGTGACAGCTAAATCGTATAAAGATCCGGCTATCCAATCCGATATAATCACTCGTACTCTCATGGATGTAGTGCATGGAATAAACCTCGACACATCTCACAGTATGGCTGATGTCGAGCAAGGACAAACGGCAATTTTCTCGATTACCATCACCAATACGGGTAACGTGAATGACCGCTTTATCTTCTGGGACCCCTATACCTTGGAAGGCCAACAAGAGTGGCTTTTGCCGTTTAATTGGGCGGTCGTTTTCCCGACCAGTGTTGAACTGGACCCCGGGCAATCGGTAACAAAGAATCTCGAAGTTCTTGTTCCAACATCTGAAGATCCTGGTGCTTTTGTGATTTATCTCAAAGGTTGGTCTGAAGGTGAACCGATCAAGTCGATAGAGAAAGGAACTTACGATGTTCTTGAACTTGGCGTGTTTGTGTCAATTCGTTCAACTGGCAACATTGTCATGGAAATCTTTGACACCAGTGAATACGTAGACCCAGGTAAATGTGCGACCTATCCAATTGATGTCACTAAGAATTTCGATTCTGGAAGCTTGGTCTTTGTCACCCCTGGTGCGCCTGATGTGAAGCCTGACACCATTTCGATGGATGCATGGCGTGTCGACAATTGGGTTTTGAATCTTGACTTTTCCAATGCCCCAGGTGGTAACTCTATTGAAATAAGTGAACCAAGAGCTTGGACGCTCCCACCCGGTGCCGAATCCGTTACCTACGAAGTTAGTGTAGAAGTTTGTGCCCCAACGGGTGCATCCGCCGGGCTCGGCCCTGCCGTTATTCTCAAGGCATATCTTGAGGGATACCCGCGTATTTCAGCCTCAAAGATTCTCTCAACCAATGTTAATCATGTCTATTTATTACATGCAGATGCAGATATTGATGACGATGATATGATGACGCTCAATGGACAAGAAGTGCTCCCAGTGAACCCAGGTCAGCAAATCAGTTTGTCGACCACGGTGACGAACTTAGGCAACGGCCCAGATCGTTTCGATTACCGGCTTGCTCGAGTGACTGACCCAACAGGTGTTGACGTTATTTGGGACATCGATGTCCCTCGTGAAACACTCAAGGAATTGTCTCGAGACACCGACCAAATCTTTGAAATTACGATGAATGTTCCAGACCAAGTTGAAGCAGGAGTTTACATGGTTGTCTTCCAAACCTTCTCTGAAGAATCTTACCCAGATGCCAGTGGCCGACTTACTCGCCTCCGATACACACAAACCATCCCAGTCTACGTGCAAGAATTCTACGATATGCAAATCAGCATGGATTCAACAGTTGATAACGCCATCAAGACTTCAGCCCCTGGGCGTATTGTTCGTTTCGAGTTAAACATCACCAATAATGGAAACGTTCCTGATTGGCCAACTCTCAACAACCATACCGCTAATCGTGATGGTGAAGCATTGATTTGGACTGAGTTGCCTGGAATGGGCACACTTGATGGCTGGTCTGTCGAATGGCGTTTGGTTAAACAAATTGGAACAGACTTGACAACTGAAGAAATATGTGAAACGGTTGCATCACTTGACGTCATTACAGGTGATGAAGATGCAGCAATTGACCCTGCAACTGCCTTTGCCGATTTGAGCGAGCGTTGCGTCTATCTTGAGTCCGATGACCGGTATTTTATGCCAATGATGGATCCGTACACCACTTATCCAGTCGTTGCAATCGTGAAGATTGCACCAACTGCAAAACTTGATACTCGAAGTATCGGTCTAAAGGTGGTTTCGAAGATGGGCAATATGCTCGAAGGTGGCGACCATGACGACTCCCCATCCTGGGCTGCTGAGAACCTTGACACCAACGAATTCGTGGTTTCACTCCGTCTTCGTGCTCCAAATTTGGTAATTTCTGAAGTGACGGCATCTGATTTCTCAGGAGATGTTGATACAACCATCCCAATCCGTGTTGTATTACAGAACGACGGAAATACACATGCAACCGACATAGAAATCGTCTTGTGCGAATATCCTAATTCCGATGACGATACCCTCTCAGAAATCAGATTGAATGGATGCGCCGATGAAAACATCGTCATGCGCCATATGATCGGGGCTCTTCTTGCACCTGATGCCTCTGAAGATTACAAGGAAATCGAATTGGTTCTCCTCTATCCTGTTTCTGCAGGTAGCCATGGCGTCTATGTTGTGGTCGATCCTTCGAATTCTATTGTCGAAACCAATGAAAAAGATAACATCATGGGTGTTGAGGATGAGTTGAAATCCAGCGGTGGTATTCTGGACGTTGCAAGTGAAGTAATCGGTAAGACCGCTCTACCATTTGCAGTGATTCTGCTGACACTCGCACTGTTCGGCGTGGTTTACCTCGTTGGACGTGGACGACGACAAGATGTTTTGGACCGAAAGGCTGAGCAATCTTCTCTCGTCTCGGTCTTAGCCGGCAACGACCTTTGATTCGCTCGAAACTCACTCCTTCTTTTGAGGAAGGGAGCCGAGCCAGAATCGTAGATTTGAGTTATTTGGAACAGCGACAATATGCCCGGCACGGTCGGACAATTGACGTTCAAGGCGATTGCGGACTTCATCGAGCAAGGTTGCCATTTCAGTTTGCCCGAGTTGCAATTCTCTGCGTAAATCTGTCAGGTCTAACTTTCGCTCAGGTGCCTCAATAAGGCTGTGAACCATGGTCCGTTGGTCATAATGTTCAAAATCAGAATCGACTCCTGCAGAAATACGATTTCGAATGTGCTGATGCAAGGCAATTACAGCGTCCCTCTGGGCATCGATTTCTTCGAGAACTCCGTTGAGGTGCTGAATATGAGCCATACCCTCTCCAACGGATATTTTCTTTCGGCCACTGACGGCTTGAACAACATGTTCAGTCGTGTTTGGTAAACGATTGGATAGCCGCATTGGTCCTCCAGCCGGAAGGCTGCGTTGCTCACAAAGAAACAAATCAGGTCCGAGATCAATACGTAATGAAATTGATTGTTGAACACTGTAAATGGTCCGTGGAGGTCCGCCTTTCTCACTCGCAACTTTCATTTTAGTGACAAAATTACCACGTTCTAATTCGCGTAAATGTTTGACAATAGCTTGTTGACTGACCTCAAGCAAATCAGCGAGTTGCATAGGGTAGTGCGGTTCGCGAACCAATCGTTCGAGAATCTGTCGTCGTAGCTTGTTTTGAAGCAAGGTTAGGGCGGTATCTATATCCTCCACACTGCTCAACTCGGAGTTACCTAGACACAGGCACCCTTTGAAGGCGTCGCTCATCGTAATCCACTCGAACGGCACTTCGCAACCATTCACTGAGAGGGGGCTGAAAGAATTCTTCTGTTTCACTCTTCGCTTTTTCCAACAGGTAAAACCATTCGAACGAGTTGCATTATACCTTTGATTCCAAGTATTGTATATCCTGCAAGAACAATTGCAAAGACATAATAGAGCCCTGAAGAAACATCTAATGTAGCCTGATATTCCCAATTGACATCAAATTGCTGTAAAGTTTGTGTATCGTCACCACCGGCAACAAATCGATAGTCACCACTCTCGGCGCTCCAGGTGAACGCGCTACCGGGGAGATCGCCCCCAGCGACCAATTCAACAGAATTTTTGTCGCATTGATAGTAACCATCTTTTTGCGTACATTTGTCGGCTTCACTTGCTTCAGCAATCCCGATCCAAGTTCCCGTTTCCTCCCATGAAATGGAAATATCAACATCGAGTGAATCAATGATTTCTGGCAAGGTGAGGATTTCTTCGGACATACCCCAATAGCACGTTACTTGTTCTTCTTGAAAAAATGGAATACCATCTTCAACATCGCAAGGAGGTAACATTGCAGTTTCTGTATCACTGTCTTCCATCATCGGTGGAGGAATGAAAGGTGGTAGAATGAGCATGAGAAAGCAGATAATACCAGCAATCCACCGAAAAAGAGATTCACGCATGTGTATCACTCACATGTCATCCCAAACGGTCCAGTTCTTTGATTCCGAGTTTTCTTCTTTGAGTTCAATTGGTTTTCGGCGAGTTGGGCTACTCAATGCTGCTTTAATTTCGTCCCCACCTCCAGTGTCCCAATCTGAAATGACTTCTGTATTTGCGACTGGTCGCTCGACCGTTTGTTTGACAGGCGCGGGAGAATCGGCAAAAGGGTCACCGACTTGACGAATGACTTCAGGTGCATCGCCTCGCATAAAGGCATAGACTTGCTCAGTTGTCATGAGGGTCCCTTGCATGACATCCTTCGACCCATCGACAAACCCATCGTCATGTTCGGGTTCCTCTGGAAGAGTTTCATTGCTGGCATTCTGGTGGAGTGGGCTGTTTTGGTCTTCCATCGCCGCCATCATTTCCTCTTGATTTTTGAAGGATTGAAGTAACTCGCCATTACGTCCAACAATTCTCACTGGGCCATGAATAGCATTGCTGCGTGCTGAATATGCGAGGATTCCAGCAATTGGGAGGAATAAGAAACCGAGACAACAGATTCCGAATCCGAATATCAATCCACCGGATTCGAAAAGTTTGAGTTCCTGCCATTCTTCAATGTGGGCCAGCCAAACAGTTTGGCCTTGACACTCTTCTCCAGAACATGAACTCAAAGCCAGCATTTCGCCATTTTCTGTTGCAATCCATTGTTCGTGAATTTCAAAAGCCACTCCATCCGAGGCCATCGGAATCCAATCAGAAAAACATGATTTCGGTGCCAGTTCTTCGTTTGCTGCATCAGAGCCAATAATTGGAGTCAGTGTGACATCCATATCGGATTCACCGTCCTTGACAATCGCCATATAGCACTCGTCCTTTTCAACATCAAAGATAACAGAATTTTCCCCTTCAATCTGAGCAATAGATATTTCTCTCGGGTCAAAGACTGAATCAAGAGCCCCATCCTGTGAAGAAACAATAATTGCCCCAAGCACGAGAAAAAGGACTCCAGCAATTGCCAAACCACGAGCCCAAGGGGACCGTTGTGATGCACCCTCTGCCATAGCCAGCCCTCAGCATTCATCCTCAATGAATCCTCGCGCGTATCAAGCCAATCCTAATTCGGCTAATTTCTCGGGCAAGTATGTTTCAGTTACGAAATCCAAACCGTATTTGGCCAACGATTGTTGTTCAGCTTTCTTTCCAAGTTCCAACATCATGTTGATTTGTTCTTGCCACCAACTGTCGGCAAATCGTGGGTCGGTAAGTTCAGCATTCAATGCTTCAATATCTTTCTTTGACAAATCATCACTTGGCAACTCATACGCGACAATATCATCCGCAGTGATGCCGAGATAAGTGGCCGAAGGTGTTGCAAGATATTCCGAAATGTGTGCAGTTTTAATTGCACCATAAGCGATTGAAGCAAAGATACGGAAGGACCACGGATCACCGTCAAGGAAGACAACAACAGGCAAATCCCATTCTTCACTCATCCGTTTCATGATTCGGCGAGTTGAACGAGCAGGCTGACCTTTGAGATGGAGCAATCCACAACGATATTGTTCATCAAATCCATTTTCAATCAACCGGTCAAACATACCACCGGTCTCGATAGCCATGATGAAATCAATGTCGTGTTCAAGCAATTCAATTTTTTCTAATTCGACGTTATACGGTACGCCGTATCCAGAGTCGCCAACATCATCGCGCGCATTGATTCGCATCCATTCACCGCGCCGGTTGCGTTCGCGTAGAGTCAAATTCCCAATCATTCGAGCACCGTCTTCCTCAGGGCGTAATTTGAAATCTTCACGCAAACACTTCGTTACGATTTCTAAATCTTCAGCCAAATTATTGGAATCATTTTGGCTACCAAATTTACCCATTCCCCATCCTTCAGAAATATAGTACATTTCTCTCAAGGTCGAAGATTTACCAGCATCAAGCATTTCTTCGATGAATTCAACAACGTGTAATGTCCGAAGCAATTGTTTAGCTGAACCAAGACTGGTTGCATCGCGAACGGATTGCTTTTTGCCGTATTTGTATACGCCGAGTTTCTTATCAAAGGCAATGTTGGTTTTGGTCCGCACGGGGAGAGTCATCGTTGGTGGCTCGCCTTTGACGATTCGGTCATACATTTCCGCAACAACTTTGTGCATTGCAGTTTTTGTTTCTTCAGGGGTACGAGATCGGAACATTAGACCCCACCTCCAAACAAGGTACGCTGGCCTTCAGGCGGAGCGACTGCAGGTGCTGCATTCTCTTCAACAGGCTCACTTGGGACTTCATCCTTTTCAGATTCAGTTTCAGATTCAAGTGGAGCGACTGCAGGCACCACATTTTCTTCAACAGGCACACTTGGGACTTCGTCTTTTTCAGATTCAGCCTCAGGAGACTCAATGCCGCTTTCATCCATGAGTTGCTCTTGGCGGAGAATTTCTTGGAGGAATGTTTCATCCATTTTTGTAGCACCAATGACATCTTGAGAGCCTCGGAACAAGACTTCAGTCTCAGTCCAATCACCGCGCTCTAATCCATCAAGGCTGTAGGCAATCGTTGTTTTTCCACCCGGTTGTAATGACTCGAGTTTCCAAGCCCATACGCCAAGCGCTTCTTTCCGACCCCCTGTATCATTCAGCACCATCGTTGCACCTGATTTTTCTGGCCAGGTAGCGAGAATTGTGTAGGCCCGCACTCGAGTTGTATAATTGAACAAGACAATCTCGACATCGGTTTGCTTTGTTTCTTTATTCCATTCTGTCGTCGATTCTGAAATAACAGCAGACATAATCTTGGTAATTGAACCAGAGAGTTCCGGCACCGGACGTTCAAGGATTTGGGCTGATTTTTTCGCAATGGCTGGTAAAATATCATTGATGAGTTCGAACTTTTCCTTGGTCTTAGCCATTTTCTTTTTCTTTTCCAAATGCTTTCGTAAACCGCGGCCCACCTCGAGCATTGCTCTTCTTGCTTCTTCCATGACTTCAGCGTTATCAGCTAGAGCCTCTTTTGCTTCGGAAGTAAATTGAACATTTGTACTTGCAAGATGAACTAAGATTGCTGCTGGACCTTTTGGAACACCCTTTCCACCGGCTTGGTCTAACCCGTATTGGCGCCAATCGACACTCTCAATTGCTTTGGTGAGTAAGCAACCACCCTGCTGATACATCAGCGGAACACGGTTGGCGAAACGAAGAATTTCCACTGGTTTATCCCCAGCCATGCCCCCTCCAAAGATTAAACCGACTTCAATTTGGAACGGGTTTCCTTGCGTTACGTTGGGGACTCGGGTAAGCGTTGATACGAAACGAGAGTCGATGGTTTTGGAGAGGCCTTTTTTGATGAGTAATTCCTCAATTGGTGACAAACAATTTGTTGGTGGTTTGAGTAATTTAACAGGTAGGCCGTTGAATAACCGTTCACCTTGGAAGGCTTCGAGGAGGGAACGAATATCGTCGCCTTTGACAGTCTTCATTTTTCTTGTGCCTTCGAGTTCTGCGGCTTGACATAATTCTTTGCGAGCACGATTGGTCACCCCTGAGAAATTATTGAGTAAGAAATGGTTCAGATTCAAATCGTTTGATTCAGCAATCATTCGTTGCAATTGACCTAATTCAATACCATGAGGGTGAGGCTTGATGCTTTCGACTTTTGTTGGTAACCGCTGGGTTACCCGAGTCCAATGATGTGTTTCTCCATCAGGGTCAGTAAAAATAATCTCAGCATGCGGGTTTACAA
>Ga0308019_10000941_pt1 | contig 18072 bp, 19 predicted proteins | sample Neamet284_FD_203135 | JGI IMG/M metagenome (GOLD analysis project Ga0308019, IMG submission 203135) | Marine microbial communities from water near the shore, Antarctic Ocean - #284 | ecosystem: Environmental > Aquatic > Marine > Unclassified | place: Southern Ocean | collected 2014-10-01 | reverse complement strand
CTGTTGTTACGGGATTATGATATCCTTTATCACGAATTTCGTAATCCGATTTGTAATAGTTTAATATTACGCCACCCGCTTCAATGGCGGCGTCTTTTGCGAGTATTAAATCGGAAATCATGGGTCGAAAGTTAGGAGAAAAAGTGTTCAGGTACGAAGGTGTTAAATCTAATTTTCTATCCGCCAATTGAAATTATGTAATAATAAAACGTAATTAAGTTATTACCTATTTACATAATTACAATTGGTCTCATTTGATCTTTTTGGCTTCCCTCGTCCCGCTCTTATACTTGGGCGGACAGGAAAGAGTTAAACGACTATAATTGGCCGATTGCTTTCCTGAGGTAAGTGATAAAATCCGCCATTTGGTGGTATGCATCATGGGAAATATCCAAAATTTGGTCTGACTGAAAATCCCTGTTTGGAATTTTTTTACTCACAATAAAATCTTTATAACGAAGCCATTCGATCTGGGGATGATCTTTAGGATATCCCTTTGGTGCAACTTTTAGACGATCGCCACCTAATTCATCAAAAACACCCTTAAACCCCTTATCATTTACAATGGATTCAAATTGATTCGGCCATCCCACAATATATTCACGAATGGCTGATAATGTATCCTTGTCCGGATGCCATACGCCCCCGGCGAAATAACAGCCTCCCGGCCCCACATGGATATAATAACCCGCACCCATTCTTTTTCTACCTCCGGGATTCATACTAGCACCGAGCCATGTTTTGTAGGGTGTTTTATCTTTAGAAAAACGTGTATCTCGGTATATTCGAAATAGACAGTCTTTTGGTTCGGTACCAATCATTTCAGAATCAAATTCAGAAATCCGAAACAAGAGCATCGCCACAAAATCAATAAAATTTTGCTGGGCATCCTTGAACCTGTCCTTGTTGGCATGGTACCACTCTCGGCGATTATTCTTTTTCAGATCAGAAAGAAAATCAAATGTGGATTGGGCAATCATGGGAAAAATGTGTTAATGTGTTTAAGTTTTAGTGTGTTATGTTGCTTTTGTCTTCTATTTAAATTAACTCTTCAACACTTTTGAAAAACGATTAACTTTTCTCGCCTTTTTCTGGGACCAATGGACAAATCCAGAAATTCTTCCTTTTCAATTTTCCACCCATCTTTAAATATAGATTTCACTTCTTCAATGGTTGTTCCCCAAGGCGGACCACCATCTTCAATTAATTTGTCCAAGGGAAACCATAAGCCAATCAATTTTCCCCCAGGTTTGAGCAGTTGATTTACAACTGTTTCATATTCTGATCGACGTGCGGGATTGATAGCACAGAAACAGGTTTGTTCAATGATAAAGTCATACGTGTTCGCGTAAACAGGAGGTAAAGTGAAAATATCATTCTCAATAGTATTCACTGCAAGCTTTGCCTTACGTGCTAAGTCTTTTACAGCGTTAATCGCGGAAGGGGCAAAATCTATGGCGGTCACTTCGAACCCTTTTTGGACAAACATGATGGCATCATATCCCCTGCCACAACCGATGATACATACTTTTCCCGGTGAAATCGAATCGGCCATGGAATCAAAAATGGGCGTTGCCTCACCTAAATCCCATCCCGCATCATTTTCTAAATATATGTCTTCCCAGAATTGAAAATTGTCTTCGGGAAATTTCGTCATTCACCATCCTGATATTGGAACACGGATTCCAAAGAAACGCCAAATGCATGGGCAATTTTGAAGGCCAATTCCAAGGAAGGTGAATATTTGCCCCCCTCAATGGCAATGATGGTTTGGCGGGTAACATTTGCTTTCGCGGCCAAATCCGCTTGTGTCATTTCGTATGCATCAAAACGCAGACGGCGGACATTATTGGTGATTGCTGGCTTTCCCATTCTTACATGACCTTTCTATAATTGTACAATCTTGAAAGAGATTTAACCGTTGATGAAGCCACCAGAGTCATGAGTAAAAGTTGAGCAATGAAAATTAGGGTCATTTCAGAAATCCCAATCGACGCAATACTCACCCTACTTTCAGTTAAAATAATAAAGCACATGATTAGGGTTACGAATACGGACATCGCAATATATCCCATCTTATCACTTCGAATATCAATAATGCGATCCATTTCATCCTTTGCTTCTGCTTTGGTGATGATATTAATAAGACCGAAAGCCACAATTGAATAGACTACAGCAATCACAACCACATCTATGATGATCCTCGCCAAGTCAGCAGCATATTCGTCCGATCCCGGCACTAATTGAAAAACACCATTAAAAAAGTAAAAACAAACCACAATATTCAGAATCAGTTCACCCCAAATGTTTAGTTCTCTATTTGAATAATTTGAAAAAAGATTCATTTGTATCTCTTATTCCCTATAATAATCCCAATCATATATGTAAGGGACATCAAAATAATAAGGTGAGAAATCTCAGGTTCAAAAGAAATGAGTCTAATGTCTTCCAACAGTTCATAGCTAAGACCACACACTAACCCAACACCCAACGAAATGGCCATGGCTTCAATTTGAATTTTTCGCATCAGTTCATCCAGCCCATTCAGATGTCGTTTGTTTGCCAATATCATTCCAAATCCAATCCCCAGATTAATGAGTACTCCGAGAATTGTAAGTGGGGTATTGAACTCCCAAAATAATTTGGGGCCAAACGCAGCCAATGCATACGTCAAAATCCAAGCGCCGGTCCAAAGTCCAAGTTGAACTGTATTTATTTTAGTTCGAGTGGTAAAATCATTGGATTCAGTCATCTGTTTTTTCATAATTATAATTCCTTTATCAATAATTAGGACCGAATGTATTATATATATTACTATATGTAAAGTATTTTTTACATAATGTTAATAATCACTTACGCTGAAGTATTGGGATTCAGGATGAGAAAAGTACCATCCACTAACGGAAGATGCGGGATACATGGCACGACTTTCTGTCAACGTAATGCCTGTGTTTTCCTCAACATTAAGCAATTTCCATATTTTATCTTTTTCTGTATGATCCGGGCAAGCGGGATATCCCGGTGCGGGACGAATACCTTGATATTTCTCATTTATTAGTGATTGATTATTCATTGATTTATCAGTGGCATATCCCCATAACTCTTTACGAATCCTTTGGTGAAGTCGTTCTGCAAAAGCTTCTGCCAACCGATCGGCCAAAACTTTGGCCATAATAGAGTTGTAGTCGTCATGCTGATCTTCAAACTCTTTTATCATGACTTCTATTCCGTGGCCTGTCGTTACTGCAAAGGTGCCAATAAAATCATCTTTTGGTGCAATAAAATCCGCCAAACAATAGTTCGGTTTATTCGCGCCTTTATCTACAGTTTGTCGTGGGAATTCGAATGCCACACCCTCTGTAAATACAGATTCATTTTCAGCGTAGGCGGAATGAATGCCAATCACCCCTTTTGCTGTGAGCAATTTTTCGGAAACAATTCTTTTTAATAGTGTTTGACCGTCATCAAAAAGTTTCTGCGCTTCATCACCATACTTTCCATCAGTCAATATTTTTGGATATACACCCTTTAATTCCCAAGCATGGAAAAAAGGAGACCAATCGATATAATTCACCAATTCTTCCAAAGGATAATCTTCAAATACTTTTACACCTCTAATGCTGGGTGTTGGTACTTGATATTTACCCCAGTCAATTCTGAATTTTCTTTCTCTGGCTGTTTGAATATTTAGGCGTTTCATTTTTGGCCCTTTTGCACGGGCTTCTCGAATTTTAGCAAAATCTGTTCGAACACCCGCAATGAATGATTGCTTTTCATCCAAATTCAAAAGTTTACTCACAACACCCACAGCTCGAGAGGCATCAATCACATGAATAGATGGCCCTGAATAATTTTCTTCAATTTTCACCGCCGTATGTTTGCGACTTGTAGTGGCGCCGCCAATTAATAATGGGATATCAAATTTAAGTCGCTCCATTTCTTTCGCAACATGAACCATTTCATCCAAACTAGGGGTAATCAATCCTGATACTCCAATAATATCTGCTGCTTCATCTCGTGCAGTTGATAATATTTTATCACAAGGAACCATGACACCGAGGTCAATAATATCATATCCGTTACAGCCCAACACAACACCTACAATATTTTTTCCAATATCGTGAACGTCTCCTTTTACTGTTGCCAAAACAATTTTACCGTTTGATTTTCCCGTAATTCCTAATTCATCTTTTTCTTTGTCTATGAATGGTAAAAGATGAGCCACTGATTTTTTCATTACCCGAGCAGATTTTACCACCTGAGGAAGAAACATTTTTCCTGCGCTAAATAAATCACCAACAACATTCATGCCATCCATTAGAGGGCCTTCGATTACCTCAATTGGGCGATTATATTTTTGCCGTGCCTCTTCTGTATCCTCTACGATAAAATCGACAATGCCATCCACCAGAGCGTGGCTTAGGCGCTCCTCAACAGAATTTTCTCGCCATGATAAATCTTTTTTCTGGGATTTTTTAACGCCACGATATTCATCTGCAATTTCAACCAACCTTTCGGTTGCGTCACCTCTACGATTAAATAGAACATCTTCTACACGGTTTTTCAATTTTGGCGCAATCTCATCATAAACAGTCAACTGCCCCGCATTTAGGATACCCATATCCATTCCAGCTTGAATTGCGTGATAAAGAAATGCGGAATGCATCGCCTCACGGATTCCATTGTTACCCCGAAATGAAAATGAAAAGTTCGAAATACCGCCACTAATATGAACGCCAGGGAGCGTTTCCTTTATAGTCTTTGTTGCGTCTATGAATGCTTTACCATATTCATTGTGCTCTTCAATTCCCGTCGCCACTGCGAATATATTCGGATCAAAAATAATATCTTCCGGCGCTAAACCAACCGTGCTTGTCAAAATATTATATGCTTTAGTACAAATCTCAACTTTTCGCTCGCATGAATCAGCTTGACCTTTTTCGTCAAATGCCATGACAATCACGGCTGCACCATATTTTTTGATGATCTTAGCTTGCCTTATAAATTCTATTTCCCCCTCTTTCATGGAAATAGAATTGACAATGCCTTTTCCTTGAAGATTTTTCAATCCTTCTTCCAAAACTGACCATTTAGATGAATCAACCATAACCGGAACTTTGGCAATATCAGGTTCAGCCGCAATCATTCTCAGGAATCTCTCCATGGCCTTTTCAGAATCAAGGAGCCCCTCATCCATATTTACATCAATAATTTGTGCGCCATTTTCAATTTGTTGCCGTGCAACAGATAAAGCTTCTTCATAATTATCTTCGCTTATCAAGCGGCGAAATTTAGCTGACCCTGTTACATTCGTTCGTTCCCCGATATTTACAAAATTACTTTCAGGGCGAATAGTCACTGGCTCCAAACCACTCAGTTTTGTGAGTGGGGCAATTTCGGGGATTTCCCTAGGCGTAATGCCACGAACTGCATCAGAAATTGCTTTAATATGGGAAGGTGTTGTGCCGCAACATCCACCTACAAGATTTACCAATCCACTTTCGGCAAATTCTTTAATAATTGCTGCCATGGCTTCTGGTGATTCATCATATTCACCAAATTCGTTCGGTAACCCCGCATTGGGATAAACAAAGGAATAAATTCCGGCTGATGTTGAAAGATCATTCAACCATGGACGAATTTGCTCTGCACCCAATGCACAGTTAAGCCCGACAGCAGTTAAATCTGCATGGCGAATGGAATTCCAAAAAGCTTCGACCGTTTGTCCTGATAACGTTCGACCACTAGCATCGGTGATTGTTCCAGAAACTAAAATTGGAATATTGGCTTCCCGTTCTTCTAATAATGTTCTCACAGCAAAAAGGGCCGCTTTACAATTCAACGTATCAAAGACAGTTTCAACTAAAAACAAATCAACACCACCATCCAACAATCCTTTTGCTTGGTCGTAATAGGCATCTTTTAATTCATCAAAAGTAGTGTTTCGAAATCCTGGATCATTAACATCAGGACTCATTGAAGCTGTGCGATTGGTTGGCCCTAAAGCTCCTGCTACAAATCGTGGCATACCTGTATAAGATTTAGCAACGGATTTTGCAATTTTTGCCGCTTCAAGATTAATTTCGTAAGCAAAATCTTCCATGCCATAATCAAGCTGAGAGATCGAATTCGCATTAAAGGTATTGGTCTCAACGATATCTGCCCCTGCATCAAAATATGCTTTGTGGATATCTCCAACAACCTCGGGACGTGTGAGACAAAGTATATCATTATTGCCTTTTAAATCATTCGGATGATTTCTGAACCTATCTCCACGAAAATCTTTTTCAGTAAGGCTATAAGATTGAACCATTGTTCCCATGGCTCCATCTAAAACCAATATTTTTTCTTTAAATAAATTTTTAATCATTTGTCCTTCTAATTGAAAATAAAAAACCCCAATACTAAAGCTGGGGTTTTAGACCTCTTTAGCACACTTGTTTAATGTCGCGGCAATAGGAAACAAATCACGACTGTCCAAAATTACCTGATAAACCGAATTGATACCAAACTCTTATATTACTTGGTCAGTATAACACCTTTTCGTAATTTCTGTACTGGATGGTGATGAATTGAAGGTACAAATCCAAACAAAGTTTTTTTCGGTCTGATTCTAGACCATGATAAAATAGTTGCAGAAAAATTTTATCCTTCAGAAGATTAAATTCATTCGTTCTGTAGAATTCTTCCTCGGCTGAAAGGCCGACTGCTTTCTTCTTTTCGTCTCCAACCCAGAATAATAGGAACCCTAAGTTGATAAATCTTTGGAGTTAAGATATGAATAAAGAGATTTTTATCAGCGAGAGTATGGGAGAATCTCGAATTGCCATCGTTGAAGATGGTATACTCGTAGAAGTCTATGTAGAGAAGCAGGATCGCCAACGCATGGTGGGGAATATTTATAAAGGGCAGGTTGAAAATGTCCTCCCCGGTATGCAAGCAGCATTTATAGATATCGGTTATGATATCAATGCCTTCCTTCCTTTTTCTGAAATAGAAAATTCCGCATACCTTGCAGATGTAGATGAGGTTGAAAGCCGCCCATCTAAAACCAATAAAAATGGCAAACAACGGAACCGAAAAAGTTTCCGTGACAATATAAGTGTAGATTTAAAAACTGGACAGGATATTCATGTCCAAGTAATCAAAGAAGCTTTCGCTGGAAAAGGCCCTCGCGTTACAACTGAAATAGCTCTCCCAGGACGTCTTCTAGTCCTTGTACCCAATGCGAACTATATTGGTATTTCAAAAAAAATATGGGATAAATACGAACGCCGACGCTTAAAGAAAGTGGTATCCGCCTTAAAAGAAAAAGGCATGGGTGTTATTGTACGTACTGTGGCTGAAGGCAAAAGTGAAGAACTGCTAAAAAATGATTTCAATATCCTTATTGAAAATTGGAAAAAACTTCAAAAGAAAAGTGAGCGAGCAAAAGAGACAGCCCTTGTTTATGAAGATTTAGAAACCGCATCTAGCGTGGTTCGGGATTTGTTTACGCCCGAAATAAGTAAAATCGCAATCGACTCAAAAAAGCTTTACCGAAAACTACAGGGCTATTTGGAAGAAGTTTCTCCCAACATGGCTGACCGACTTGAGCATTATAAACTGAAACAACCGCTCTTTGAAAGTATGGGAATTGAAAACGAATTGGACAAACTTCTACGTCCAAAGGTTTGGTTAAAAAGCGGTGCATACCTTATTATTGAAAAAACTGAAGCCATGGTTGTGGTTGATGTAAATAGCGGTCGATTTGTTGGCAAAAAAAACCATGAAGAAAATTCGCTCAAAATAAATCTTGAAACGTGTAAAGAAGTTGCTCGGCAACTAAGGCTAAGAGATCTTTCAGGATTGGTGGTTATTGATTTTATTGATATGAGAGAAGAATCAAACCGCCGGAAAATATATTATGAACTTCGGAAAGAACTAAAGAAAGATCGCGCAAAAGTAGCAGTCTCTCCTATTTCTGAATTCGGACTTTTGGAAATGACACGCCAGCGAATTCGTTTAAGCTTGTTAGATTCCATGAGTGAAGAATGTCCTACGTGTCATGGTGCAGGCCGCATCATGTCACGAGAAACACTAATCACTCGTATTGACCATTGGTTACGTCGATACAAATCAAAACACCGTAGTCTTCGACTGAAATTAGAACTTCATCCGGAGATTGCTCACTTTATGAAAGATAACAAAAAAGCACTTCGTGGGCTTATGTGGCAGAATTTCACTTACATCATCATCGAAAGTAATTCTACTATTGCTAGAGATGAGTTCAGATTTTTAAATACTAAAAATGGTGAACAAGAGATTGAGCATGTAGGTATTGAAAACAAGAGAGATTTAACTTAAGTTCATCGGCTTTTTTTGGAGAAAAAATGTTTGCAATCGTTAATATAGCAGGAAAACAATACCGTGTCGCAAAGGGTGATAAAATTAAAGTATCACTTCTTGAGACCGAAGCCGGTAAAAAGGTCAAATTTGATGATGTCTTTTTGACGGATGACGGTAAAAAAATTAAAGTTGGGAAACCAACAGTAAAAGGCGTGTCCGTTTCGGCTACTGTGCTAGAACATGGTCGTGACCGTAAAGTCATTATCTTTAAAAAGAAAAGACGAAAAGGTTATCGCCGAAAAAACGGACATCGTCAAGATTTTTCATTGGTACAGATTGATGCAATTTCTGCATCAGCGCCTAAGAAGAAGGCTGTACCAAAGAAAACAGTTGCTAAAACTGAAAAGAAAGAAGATTAAATATGGCACATAAAAAAGGTGTTGGTAGTTCCAAAAATGGCCGCGATTCCAATGCCAAACGGCTTGGGGTTAAAGTTGCTGATGGACAAAGCATTCTCGCTGGAGGAATCATACTCAAACAGCGTGGAACAAAAATTCATCCTGGCACAAACGTACGTCGCGCTGGAGATGATTCATTATTCGCAACGTCTGATGGCGTGGTTAAGTTTAACCGCAAAGGCCGTGACCGCAAGGTTGTCAACGTTTTAAATAACGGATAAAATTAACTTCATTTCATTTTTAAAAAGACCCCGTTCTACATCGTAGAATGGGGTCTTTTTGTTTAAAAATAAAAAAGGATACTCTTATGTCTCGATCTAAAATTGCACTAATTGGCGGAGGCCAAATCGGTGGAAACCTTGCTCTAATTGCAGCCCAAAAAGAATTGGGCGACGTCAATATTTTTGATATTCCTCAAGCAGAAGGAATGGTTAAAGGTAAAGCATTGGATATCATGCAGCTTAGACCTCACGATGGTTATGATGTTAATATTAACGGCACCTCTAATTACGCGGATCTTGCTGGTTCAGATGTAGTAATCATTACTGCTGGCATTCCCAGAAAACCTGGTATGAACCGAGAAGATCTTTTAGATATCAACTTAGGTATCATGAAAGATGTAGCAACTAATATCAAGGAACATGCCTCGAATGCTTTCGTTATCGTTATTTCGAACCCGTTGGATGCCATGGTAAATGCTTTCTATAAAATATCGGGATTTAGTAAAAATAAAGTTGTTGGTATGGCAGGTGCATTGGATAGCGCCCGTTTTCGCACCTTTATAGCTATGGAAACCGGCTGTTCCGTTCAGGATGTAACGTGTATGGTTCTTGGCGGTCACGGTGACACAATGGTTCCAGTAACAAGATATGCCACCATTGGTGGTGTTCCTGTGGAAGAATTAATTCCTGCTGATCGTTTAAAAGAAATTGTTGATCGCACCAGATTTGCCGGTGGTGAAATTGTGAAATTATTTGGTAATGGTTCTGCCTTTTATGCACCAGCTCAATCAGCAATTGAAATGGCAGAATCCTATCTTCGTGATAAAAAACGCGTCATTCCATGTGCTTCACTGTGCGAAGGCGAGTTTGGTATTGATGGATACTTCATCGGTGTTCCATCCGTAATCGGCGCTGGTGGCGTAGAACGGATACTTGAGTTTGAACTTAAAGATGATGAAAAAGCTGAACTAAAAAACACACTAGATGCGGTAAAAAAGACTGTTGCAGAAACTGGGTTATAATTCTATGTCTTATTAAATAAGTATAAAAGTCTTCGCAAATGTGTGGGCTTTTATATTCCTATTATTTCCTATAAATAAAATTTAAAATCGAATGACAAACTTTTTTAAAAAAGTTATGTCATCAGACCCCTGTGATCACTGAAAAACTTGAAGAACGATAAAAAACAATTAAAACAAACTGCTTATTTCAAAGCGTTTCACTAACTTATTTTAATAAACGATGAAAAGATTATGGCATTAGGTTTACCAATCAATACAAAATAAAAGGCAACTTCAAAAAACATTAGATAAGGGCTCAAATCCAGATATGAAGATAACGAAAGCTGATGATGATTCCACTGAACGCGGTGAAGTGATGAAAGCAGTAAAAATCGCCGATCTAATCGGTGCAATCAATTCTATATTTCCACTTCAAACTTATTTGGATGATTATGTTGTCTTTGCCAATGGCAGCATCAACTGTGGGAGAGTCTTCAGTTAAACTGCAAAGGATTAAGTCATGAAATATTTATTATTAATTACCATGATTATGTGTCTTGGCCTTTCTCAAGACAAAAAGGACATTGTAAAAGACGTCAACGAAGAGATTACCGACGGAGTTCAGGACCGTGTTCTCCTTCATGTTAAAACCGCAATTTATATTGTAGATGATTTGCAACAAAGTTCCTATGAACAAAATATTGAGAATGAGCAAGTTGAAGAAGACCAAGAGAATCAGAATGTATCATCTGACGAATTTACATTTCGCGAAGACGTAGCGATCGATTCAGGAGAAGTGTCAAAAACGAATATGCGCATCATAGGTGGAGATTTAATCATTCATGGCACGATCAATGGCGTTGCAACCCTTCTAGGCGGTGACGCTTACTTAAAAAGCGGCAGTGTCCTCAATGGTCAAATCATAACAATTGGGGGTAATGTTTACCGCGAGCCCAATAGTACCGTCAATGGGAAAATTATTGAAAATAATTTAAAAGAAGGATTAATCTACCGAGAAACAGACAAGGAAGATGCTATTCAAGGCACGACAGAATTCGAAATGAATAGTCGGTCCGAGGGATCACATCAAAGCTGGATTCACCCAAAACGTCCTATTCTTCAATACAATCGGAATGAAGGCTTGGTGCTCACTCCATTCAATGAGGTGTGGGACCGTAATTCAAAATCAAATTTTAGACTCAATTGGTCAACAGGTATCCGTTGGAGAAGGGGATTTTCTCCTGACTATACTGGCCGTACTACTTTTGAAAAGAGTTTTTTTGAAGACCAAAGTCTAATACTATATGCCAGCCTTTTTAAAGAGACAAGAACCGATGATGGTTATCGTCTTCCAGAAGATGAAAATAGATGGGCTAATTTTTTGGTTCGGCAGGATTTTTATGACCGGTGGGATGAATCGGGATGGGAAACAGGAATTGGATTTAATATTTTTAGAAATATTCACATAAAAGGCCGTTTCGTATCGGCAGAACAGGATACGCTTTCTGTTTGGAATATGACCAGTATATTTGAAAAAAAACGCACACTTCGTCCAAATTTAAATTTAACCCCAAATTCAATCAATTATAATGAGATGACTCTCAAAGCGCAGACACCTAACTATTCACCATTAAAAACGGGATTGGCCGTCTTTTTACAATCGGAATACATTCAAGCTGATAGTGATACCTCGACAATTTTTAAAATGAATTACGACGATGCCGTAAAGCGGAGTTTAGCCCTTATTACCTTTAATTGGGAATTTTCTGAGGGGTTGGTACTTCGGTCACGTTTAATGGTCGGTTCTGCCGACGAAGAGCTACCTTCCCATCGTCTTTTTTCCGTTGGTGGCTTAGGCTCTGTTTCAGCTCAATATTTTAAATTACAGCAGGGTAATCAATTGGCTCAGCTAAACTTAGCCTTATTTTTAACACCCACGTTTACAGAGGGTGATTGGCTCGTCTCATTCTTTGCTGATGGCGGCCGTGCATGGAGTGCAGAAGCTTGGGATTCAGGCTGGATTTCAGATAATCCGAAACTGGGAATTTCATCCGCTGGGATAGGTTTAGGCCATGGGGATTCTGATGCCGATATTAATTGGATATTCAATATCGCAAAACCATTGGATCATGATAGCCCTTACGAAACAACACTTCGCGCTAACTTTTCATTCTAAAATAAAAAATAGCGCTTTTTATCTCTCTGTAAGTTGCCTTCAGCCAAGGCCCTTCCATTGCAATCATTCCCAAATTATTTACTTATATAGACTTCATCATTTTCTACAATTACTTTAAAAGTTTTAACCTTTATATTGGAATTAGCCACGGAGCAGGCCGTCTCAACATCGAATTCCCATAAATGAAATTTACATTGAATTATTTTTTTTGAAATATTACCATCAGCCAACGAGGCCCCTCGATGTGGACAACGATTATCCCACGCATGAATTTTCCCATTTAAATTAAATAAAGCGACAGGCACATCATCCATCATGATGAGTTTAGTACCTCCTTCTGGAATCTCATTTAATTTTACAATTTTTATCATCAGACCATTTCAAGAACCTTGGCCACCAACTTCTCAATTCCTTCTGCCGCTTCTTTTATAGATAGTGCTTCCATATAGGCAGGGGTCGATACCATTTTTTTTTCTTTATCCACAATCATTTCTGACACAGAACATAAGACGTGAGTGCTTCCCATTACTTTAATATCGCTCGCAGTAGTTTTGTCCGAACCAATTGTCATTTTTGCTGATTCATCTTGCTCACTTAGAATTTTTGCCATCATGGCTGGGGCAATACAAATGGCACCGATAGGTTTTTGCAAAAGATGAACTTCCGTTACCAATCGATACACATCGGGATTAATAGAACATTCCGGGCCCGCCATGGCATAATCACATAAGTTTTTAGTCACACCAAATCCACCAGGGATAATGAGTGCATCAACGTCATTGCCACTCACTTCAACTATATCTTTTATATTCCCTCTAGCAATTCGGGAGGACTCTACAAGGACATTTCGGAATTCATTCATCTCTTGCCCCGTATAATGATTGATCACATGCATTTGATCAATATTTGGTGCCATCAAAACCATTTCAACACCAGCACGATCTAATGCCAGCATCGTGATAACAGTCTCCTGAATTTCAGCCCCATCATTTACACCACACCCTGATAGTAATACACCTACTTTTGTCATTTAAATTTCCTTTTTTTTATCCACAAATAAAAAAAGAGCACGAAGTAAAATTTATATTTTCATGTCTTTGTGGTTATTATTTACAATATTTCTGTTTAATCCTGAAAACTTGGTTCGTTTAATAGCCGATCCTTTGAACAATTTACGAAATCCATTTTCATCCAATGTTACCCAATCTTTATCTGTCCATGATAAAATTTCTGATCGCGGTTGAAATACTGGCTCATCCGTCGTTTGACTAAACTTTTGATTCCAAGGACAAACTTCTTGGCAAATATCACAACCGTATATCCAACCGTCTAATTCATCTTTGCCTTCAATGAAAACACCCCGATGTTCGATGGATCGATAAGAAATACACTTTTCTGAGTCCATTTTATATGAGCTTAATGCTTCGGTTGGACATGCATCAATGCATGCCGTACAAGAGCCACAAAGGTCTTCATCAAATGGCGGATCATAGGCTAACTCTATATCTAAAATTAGCTCTCCAAGGAAAATCCAACTTCCGTAATCTCGCGTGATCAAATTGGTGTGTTTTCCTTGCCATCCAATACCAGCCTGTTGAGCCCAGACTTTTTCCATAACAGGTGAAGTATCTACGCAAGCAATTCCTTTTACATTGGGAAATTTTTCACTTATCCATCCCAATAATTGGAATAGCTTTTTTTTCAAAACATCGTGATAATCATCACCCCAAGCATAATTGCTAATTTTGTGCTTTGACTGTAAATCCGACTGAGAAAATCCTGAATAATAATTCATCCCAACAGATATCACCGACTTTGCTTCAGGAAAATAAGCATGAATATCACCCCGTTCATCTTTTCGCTTTTCCACCCACTTCATAGTAGCATGACCGCCAGCATTAATCCATTCGTTCAAATTGTTTTTTGCTTCTGGATTAACTACCGCCTTGGTAATGCCTACTTTCTGGAATCCCAACACGGTTGCTTTGGCTTTAATAGCGTTTGAAATAGATTCTCTCATTGAAGAATTTAGAAAAACCAAATTACTACATAACACCAAAAAGAAAATGTGAATTTTATCTTATAATCTCTCATAACAACCGAAATTTCAATGAATGGCAAATAGATGGTAAAATGTGCCCTGTTCTTTCATATCACTGTAAAAATCGGAAATAAACCTGTAAATGCCGATAAAACGACACTTCTTCTTCATGGTTTTCCCAGCGTTAATAGAAGAAAGATTGGTCAAACACTTATTCAATATTGGTATCAATACCAGGATAACCTTTGGTTACAGGCACTCAAAGAGAAAGCCATTCCAATCCATTTATGTTGGTATGAATTAGATGCTGTGGCGCCAATTGTAATTACAAAAAAATTAATAAATAATATATGTTGCTAATGCACGCATTACTCGAATGGCAGATACTGGTCACTTATGTCAAATGGACAATCCAGATGAATGGTAAAATGGTATATTAAACTATTAACAGAAAGATTAACCTTGGTTTCTTAACAATTTTTCCGCCCATAAAATGCCGATGATTGTTTTTACATCGGTGATCTTTCCGGACCAAACCCACGCCAACGCATCCTCTAAAGAAGTGGGTAATAATTCCAAAAATTCATCGTGATCTAAGTTGTTTTCGGTCTTCACTAAATCTTCTGCTAAATATATCCACATTTTTTCATTCGAAAATCCGATAGCTGGATGAATATTGGTTAAGAAAGTGAGTTTATTGGATTGGTACCCAGTTTCTTCTTCCAATTCCCGATGGGCACAATGCAGGGGAGGTTCACCTTCATTTAATTTACCAGCAGGAATTTCGACAAATTCCTCTCTCGGTCCATAACGAAATTGGCGAATCAAACAAATTTCGCCATTAGGTAAAACAGGAATAAGACATACTGCTCCAGGATGATCGACCCACTCGCGTGTACTGAGTTTACCATTCGGCAATTCAACCTGGTCTAAATATAAATTAATCAATCGGCCAGAAAATTTCTGCTTCGATGAAATTTTAGTTTCTTTTAAATCAACCATTTTAAAAAATTATTCATTTGTAATCTTTGAGAAGCGATTGAGCCTTTTTGATTTGCTCCCAATCCGAAACAGGATCCTTTGTATCCGGTGTCATATTCGCCACTCCATTCAAAAGTTTTAATGCTCTTTTTTTTCTTTTTCCTTATAAATCGCTTGAGATAAGTATACTTTTTGTACTGTTGTAGCTTCACCTGTATTCAAAGCTTTTTCTAAAAGTACCACAGCTTCTTTGTTTTCAGGACAAGAAAGTAAAAATGGAATATAGGGCGTTTTATAGTGAACAGCTCCCAGCATAAAGTATCCGCCACCATCTTCATACATTGGATCCAATTCAATAATTTTTAATGCATGGTTTTTCATTTGATCCGCCACACCTTCTTTAGCAGCAGTTAAGATACCATAGACTTCGGCCCAACTACCAAGATTAGTTAAATACCAATACCTAATATCCGCTCTATTGGGATATTTATCAATATAAAGCACCGCCAAGTTTTTGGCTTTATTAAATACGATCTTCTTATGCTCTTTAGTTCTAGAGACAAATTTACCCTTAAAATAATATGACTTTAATAATCCAATAACTGCATCAATTTCGGTCTCAGGATTACCTATGGCTAAATTATAAAATTTAATCGCTTCATTGATGGCTTCTGGCTGGGCAATGTTTTCTCTACTTCCATCGGCTCGTCTTTTAAATGCGGCAAATCCTTTATCAATATTAGTTTGTCCTAGAAGAAAACCAATACAAGTAAATTGGATTAGCCAAACTTTTTTCATTAGAAATATTCTATATAAGTTATTTTTAATTCACGTTGAAAATAATCCACTTTTTCATCATCAAACAATAGATTGTTAAAATCCATTTCAATATGAAGGTGTTCTACAAATGTCCAACGAATTGCCGCATTAAGATATCCGCCACGACTGATGGACATTGTTCTTGCCTTCATATCATTTTCATTCAAGGCCGCATTATATTCCAAAAGCAAAGATAATTCCGGATTCAATTCCATATCAAAACCGAGGAAATAATTCACATCTTTATCACCATCTTCGACTTCAGCAAAATTATAATTTGTCCCAGCATGAACACCGAGATTACCTAATGGCGTTACCCAGTTTTTACTGGCTGCTAAATATAATCCCATCGCTTTCACATCATAACGCATGAGAGAATCGGCGGAATTAAAATTGCCCATTCCTTGTGTATCAATCCCCAATGAAATTCCTGGGACGGATTCTGTCTCATCTATGAGACGATATTTTAAGTTTGCTTCAGGACGAGGATACCAAATGAGACTATCGTCACCAATCAAATTTGCAGAACCAAAAGATAATCCAAATTGAAATCGATCGGTAATGCCAACGCTAAGAGCAGATGTAAATCCTCCTCCTTTTTGGACCCGCAATTGCAATGCATAGCTTCCCCGGACAAGTGTTCCCGCGGAAGGTACCGTGACTAATGTGGATGGTGGAGGATAAGATTGGGCCCATCCCAACGCGGTAAGTAGCAAAGTAATAATAGTAAAAAATTTATAAAACTTCATTTTATGCTCAGGTATGTGGTTATAGAATAATCAATTTACCAATTGCGCTAGGCGCAAAGCAAGTTCAGGGGTAAATACGTTCACCATATTTAGAAATGATGGATTCTACTCGAAATTTTGGCATAGTCAATTCACCTTTTTCTCCAATTATATTAAACATAACCCGCTGATCACCCAACTCTACAAGGTGAATCATTAGACTGTCTCCATTCGTAAGCACCATAAGATCATGATCAGTCTTAGGAATAAAAACGTCAAAAGGAACATCCAATCTCTTTTCTTTGATATCTTTCAAAATAATTGAAATTTCATCTAACCTATTCCCAAATCGAGGGGGCGGCGATTTATACAAAGTCCCAGGCAGTGGTTGTGTCAGAGCAACATGACTGATTTCCTGCCCATCCCTGCTATACTCCCAAATTTCTTTACGTCCCGTTAACATATCAATTGAATAGGCAAACCGACGTATGGTCTTTTCATCCGGAATTGATGTCCAAGTTTCACCACTTAAAAGTCCAAGATGATCATAAATGAAATTGATTTTACCATACTTATCACCCCTAATAGTTGTGAATCCAATTGATTTAATTTTATCTGATTCATTCAGGATAAATTTTGATTCCTGCCCATCATAATACCCTTGGTTATTAACCTCTAAAACTTTTCGGAATTCTTCCGACCAAATTTCATTTTTCCCGAATTGAATTATACTGTCTGGTTTTTTATCTACATTTAAAAAAAATCTGCGAATTATTTTTTTGTCGTCTCCATATTCCAACACTTCCTTTTTAATGGGTTCACCTGCAGCATTTACCCACTCCTTTATAACTGGAATTTTTTTGTCATTATAAAAAACCTGGAGGTGAGGGTTATCAAAACGATCTGTAGCAAGCAATCGATTATCAGCCATATAATCATGCTCATTGGCATAAAAGCGCATGAAACTAATTTCAGTATTTTGTCCAAAAGTGAGGCTCAACAACAGTAGGAATGCCGAAATTTGTTTCATTTTACATACCCTTGTGATCTACCATTTTACTTAAGTAGGCATTGGACCAATTACCAAACTCACCCAGTTCAATATTGTGTCTGATCGTTTCCATTAAAGACATATAATAAGTCAAATTGTGGATAGTAGCCAATCTTAGCCCTAAAACTTCTTTAATATTAAATAAATGTCGAAGATAAGCTCGAGTAAAATTTTGGCAAGTATAACATGAACAGTCCGGATCCAAGACCTCAAATGATTCTTTATGGGGGTGATTGCCAATGTTCACTATGCCTTGGCTAGTAAACAG
>Ga0308019_10000940_pt1 | contig 18086 bp, 13 predicted proteins | sample Neamet284_FD_203135 | JGI IMG/M metagenome (GOLD analysis project Ga0308019, IMG submission 203135) | Marine microbial communities from water near the shore, Antarctic Ocean - #284 | ecosystem: Environmental > Aquatic > Marine > Unclassified | place: Southern Ocean | collected 2014-10-01 | reverse complement strand
TAACACTTATGTCTGAATCTTTGCGGAACGATGGCCGAATATGGGTTCCCAAAAAGAAGGGGGATGATCGTCCTCCACAAGATATTCCGGAAGATGAACGTGATTATTATTTGGAACGACGTTATCCTGCATTCGGGAATCTTGTTCCTAGGGACGTTGCGTCCCGCGCAGCCAAAGAACGATGCGATGAAGGATTTGGAGTTGGGCCAACCAAACTTGCCGTTTATCTCGATTTTAAAGATCCGATTAAACGGTTGGGCCAGGATGTAGTGAGTGCCAGATATGGAAATCTATTCCAGATGTATGCAAAAATTACAGGCGATGATCCTTACAAAACGCCCATGCGAATATATCCAGCTGTGCACTATACCATGGGTGGACTCTGGGTAGATTATAATCTTATGACTACCGTTCCAGGGCTTTATGCTATTGGCGAATGTAATTATTCAGATCATGGTGCAAACCGATTGGGGGCATCTGCATTAATGCAAGGATTGGCTGATGGTTACTTTGTCCTTCCTTATACAATAGGTGAATATTTATCCAATGATATTCGCACACCGGCCATTCCTACAGACCACGAAGCATTTGATAAAGCAGAAAAAGATGCACGAGATCGAAATGCCCGGTTATTGAATAATAATGGCAGTCGCTCTGTGGAAAGTTTTCATCGTGATTTGGGACACATCATGTGGGAGAATTGCGGGATGTCTCGGAACCAGGGTGGGCTCACAAAAGCAATTAGTGAAATTCAATCCTTGAAAAAAGACTATTGGGAAAAGGTTCGCGTTCCCGGCCGAGATAATGTTTTAAATCCAGAATTAGAGAAAGCAGGCCGTGTTGCAGATTTTCTGGAATTAGGTGAATTGATGGTTCGAGACGCACTGGATCGGGGTGAGTCTTGTGGTGGACATTTTCGTGAAGAATCTCAAACCGAAGAAGGTGAAGCTCTCCGAGATGATGAAAATTTTACTTTTTCATCTGCGTGGGAATATAAGGGTGAAGCAAAAGAACCGATACGGAACAAGGAAGAATTAACATTTGACACCGTTCAATTAACTCAGCGGAGTTATAAGTAATGGCAAACTTGAATCTTACGCTTAAAATCTGGCGCCAGAATGGACCCAATGAAACAGGAGGGTTCAAAACGTATCACATCGCCGGACTCAATCCACATATGTCATTCTTGGAAATGCTGGATGTACTGAACGAACAATTAGTGAATAGTGGTGATGAACCTGTGGCCTTCGATCATGACTGCAGGGAGGGTATCTGCGGAATGTGTTCTATGGTGATCAATGGTCGTCCTCATGGCCCCTTAGATGGAACCACCACCTGTCAACTGCACATGCGTCATTTTAACAATGATGACACTATTACCATCGAACCGTGGCGGGCAAAACCATTTCCTGTTATCAAAGATCTGGTAGTAGACCGAACCCCATTTGACCGCATCATTCAGTCTGGTGGATTTGTATCTATAAACACCGGGAGTGCGCCGGATGGAAATGCCATTCCCATCGGAAAAGAAATTGCAGAAGATGCTTTTGATGCAGCCGCCTGTATTGGCTGTGGTGCCTGTGTGGCTGCATGTAAAAATGCATCCGCTAGTTTATTTACAGCATCAAAAATATCTCAATTGGCGTTCTTGCCCCAAGGTCAACCAGAACGGGAAGAGCGGGCGATTCGCATGGTAAGACAGATGGATGAAGAAGGGTTTGGTCACTGCACAAATACGGGTGCCTGTGAAGCAGAATGTCCAAAAGAAATATCAGTGGATCATATCCGTAAAATGAACTGGGAATACCATCGAGCGAACATAAAGGGATAAAAACTTTTAATGGTATATAAAAAAGCCCCACTCTTTGATAAGCTCAAAGGACGGGGCTTTTTTATTTTTAAATGACGGTTGTTTTTATTTTAATCTGAAATTTACTGGGATAGAGATCCAGACCCCCACGGGTCGCTCCCGTTGTTCTGCTGGATGAAATTTTGTCCTGCGGATGGCCTCCATAGCCGCCTCATCCAAACCTGTATTTGGAACGCCTTTTAAGATCAGGGTTTCTTTCACGCGACCCCTTTCATCAATGAAGGCTTGCACCACAACTACACCTTCAATACCGGCCTCTTGGGCAATTTCCGGGTAAATAGGCCTAATGGCTGTTTTAGCTCTCGGAGCTAAATCATATGGTATAAAGGCAACCTTAGGACCTGAAGGCGGTGGTGGTGGAGCGTCCATGTTGGAAAAATCATCAAAATCCAATTCGTCTAAAGTGAGATCGTCAGCAATGTCTTCATCATCTGAAGGGACAGGTATGGAAGGACGTGCGGGAGGGGGCGTATTATCAATTTGCTGGGTCTGGGGAATTTCAATATTCTCAATAATGATCTGATCCACACCTTCAAATTCCATGGTGTTCTGAAAGCGGGGAAACATGAGAAAATTCATGATCACAAGTCCAACCCCAATCAACCCGGTAATCCGGATCACGACTGGGTATTTTATTTTCAGCGGATTTATATATTCCATTAATCAACCAGCGTTTTTGTGGAATAATTCAGTTTTAGCGCTTCCACCTTACGAAGATTGTCATGAATGTTAGAAATGAGTCCCATTTCTGCTTCTTCGTCTCCTTTTAATGAAACCACGATCTGCGGGTCAGCCACTCTTTTATCATACATGACCAAAGATACATCATCCACACTAAGCAAACGATCATCAATGGAAATGAGACCTTCTTTAGAAACCCATAATTGAACTGTGTGCCGTTTTGATTTCAACTTTTCGATTCGTTTAGCTTTAGGCAGATTTACAGGAAGTCCGGAATGCTCTTTTAATACAGTTGTAACCATAAAAAAGATAAGAAGCATAAAAATAATATCCGGCATGGATGCAGTAGGGATTTCGCTTGAAATTTGTGTTTTACGGGAAAATTTCATTAATTGCTGTTTGCGATTGATATTCGTTTAGCATCAGCCATTTTCAATTGGTCTATGACACGAACATAATCATTATATGCGGTTTTTGGGTGGGCCTTTACGGAAATAATGAGTTTATCATTTTTTCGAAGTTTTTGTCCTACAACACGATGAATCTGTGCCACACTGATAGGCTCTTCGTCCAAAAGCACTTTCCCCTGAGAATTGATTAGGCAATTCAGGATGTTTTCTTTTCGGATCTCAATCTCTATATCACCAGGAGGAGGGAGAACGATCCCCAACCCTTTATCCGTATCAATCGTCGTAGTTACGAGGAAAAATATCAGGAGTAAAAAGGCAATATCTGCCATAGAAGATGTGGGGATTACCCCACCTTTGAATCTGCGTTTTTTGGCCATACGGCTTTAGAATTATTACTTTTTCTGGATTTCTTGTTCGTACAAGTGATCCATGATTTTTATGGACTGTTCTTCCATATCCAATACAAGTTTATCTATTCTGGATACAAAAAGATTTTGACACGTCTGAATAATCATAGCAACGATCAGCCCAAAAGCTGTCGTCAAAAGCGCCTGAGAAATACCACCCGCAACAACAGCAGGCGAAATATCATTAGCAGCTTTAATCGCGTCAAATGCGCTAATCATCCCCACAACCGTTCCGGTAAATCCAAGCATGGGTGCAAGAGTAATGACAGAATTTAACCAGATCATATTTTTTTCAAGAAATGCCATTTCGATTCCCCCAGCATTTTCAATCGCTTTCTCAACATCACCTAAACCACGATGCATTCTGGAAAGACCGGCATGAAAAATTGCAGAAACGGGCCCGGGGGTTTCTGCGCAAACCTGGACTGCAGCTGTTGTACCATTTTCATCGATTGCACTGACAATCTCATCAAAAAAAGATCGTGAGTCTACGGCAGACATCATGAGTGAATAAAATCGCTCAATAGCAAATCCAATCCCAAACAAAAGGGTTATTAGGATCGGCCACATAAAGCTACCGCCTTCTAAGAAATAATGGACCATAAGGTTCCTCCGGTTATAATCTAATTAGATTACGAATATTTTTTGTTTAAAAGACTGTGAATTTAGTTTGATGATTCTAAAAATGCATCAGCTTCATTAAAATGTTTTAAGGTTTCAATTATCTGGTTATCCAATTGCAATCTGATATTTGCTGCTTCATCTTTTCCCCAGATTGCCCCGGCAATTTGACTTTTAATTCTATTGTCGATAAAATTAGAATTTGTTCGTAAAGAATCTTGGATCACATCTATAGAATCTTTTTCAAGATGTACCAGGAAATCATCAAATAATTTCTCTGACACTTCCCATGTGTCCCTGAATTTTATAAATGAATCAAACTCATTTGGGCGTGTAGACGCAAATTCAGATGCAAAATTAAATATGGGTCGTTTAGGATTTCTTAATACCTTTCCTGTTTCCACATTCATGGTGTTTTTATATGGAATATAAACATCAGGTGTAATGCCGCCACCGCCATAAACAACACGCCCCGCTTTTGTACTGTATTTTGGGCGTAGTTCTTTCAAGCTATCAATCTTGGATTCACGGTCCGTTTCATACAATTCTCTATAATAAGCCAAGTCATTCCCATTTTCATAAGGTCGCTGAATCAAGCGCCCAGAAGGTGTATAGTATCGGGCAATAGTCACTCGAACTGCTGCACCGGAATCCAAGGGTAACTGGCGTTGAACAAGGCCTTTTCCAAAACTTGTTTCACCTACAACAAGTCCACGATCCAAATCTTGGATTGCACCTGAAACAATTTCACTGGCACTGGCAGATCCTCGATTTATCATAACTATGAGTGAAAAACTATCCCAACCTATTTTTGGATTTGATGAAAAGACCTGGTTGGATTCTTTGATTTTTCCTACAGTATAAACTAAGGTATCTTTTGATGTAATAAATTGATCTGATACGGCTGCAGCCTGTTCTAAAAAACCACCGCTGTTTCCACGAAGGTCAAACAACAGGCGCGTCATACCTTGCGATTGAAGTTTTTCTAGGGCGGCTTTGACTTCAGTAGTAGTTGTGGCGGAGAATCGTCGGAGGAAAATATATCCAGTATTTTCATCGATCATAGTAGCGGCGCCCACACTGTAAATAGGTATGTTATCTCGAATAATCGTTACATCGAATGGTTTTTGGGCCCCAATTCGACTGATGGTGACGTCAACTTTGGTGCCTTTTCTTCCGCGCAGTTTTTTGAAAACTTCATCCTTGGTGATCTTATATGCATCTTCACCATTGATAGCAATTATTTTATCTCCCGGCATGAGCCCAACGAAATCTGATGGACTATCCGGTACAGGTGATATGACGGTAATAAAACCATCCAAAATATCAAATTCAATTCCAATACCTTGGAATTTCCCCTTAAAAAGTTCATTTATATTTTCCTGCTCTTTGGCAGGAATGTAGGTGGAATGAGGATCTAATTCTTCCATAAGTCCATGAAAAGCACCATCCATCACTTTATCCATATCAACGGAATCAAAATAAAAATGATTCACATATGAGATAATCTGCTGCAGTACATTGATCTTTTCTTTTAAGACCTTGTACACATTTTGATTGCTGGAATAAGCTTTTGGAATAAATAGGAAAGCAGCTAGCAAAAAGCCCATTGTTGCAGATAGAGCTATTGGCCCAATCTGGCGGAAATTTTTAAACATGATTTTTTATTATTTTTTATAAACCAATATAAAGCATCGTTCGAAACGATGTGCCTTGGATCGAAGATGCAGGTGAATCACTAATTTTTGTTCTCCCGTTTAATACCCAATTCCCCGCTGGAATAGTTCCTTTATTAAATCCTACGCTAATCCGTAATCCTAATCGTTCTAAAAATTGCCATTTCACTGCTACATATGGTTGAAAATTAAAAAATGTTGCACTTACATCTCTTAATAATCCTGGGACAGTTCCCGGTAAAATAACTGGATCATCATAATCACTTGCGTCCACACCATAAAACAAAGTTCCTGTACTGTCCATAGTGCCATATGCGTTATCAAATATTGTTCCCCATCTTGGATTGCCGCTCTGTTGGTCCACGGCAATGCCTGCCCGCGCTAGGCCCATCAGAGCCCCAGCTGATAATTCAAGATCCTGTAAAAGAGGCATAACGTATTCGATAGATGCAGCGCCCATAGAAATTGAAAATTTTGCTTCAATTGTCGGATTAAAAAAATTAGTATAATCTTTGGAATTCTCGCCTTCATCAAAAGCACCATTTGCATTATCATCCTGAAAAATGATAATATCAGGTACTGTGCTAATTGTTGTAGCCCCAGCCCCAGCATAGCCTCCAATGCGCCAACGGCCTGTAACATGGGCAAAGCCTTCACCACCATGAATCACGAAAGGATCACGGAAATTTTTTGGATTGAGCCCTAGTCCCATTAGGTCTGATGACCCGGGAATTGAATCAAGTTTAATATACATTGGGCTGTAGCCAATTCCGCCACCCAGAAAATCTTCTAAGGGGTAACTGAATTGTGCCATCAAAAGAGATGCGCTCAGTGTAATAAATAAAACAATGTTTTTCATGTTGATAGGGTTCTCCGCATGGGGCGCTATATCAAATTAAGAGTCATACTTGAATTTAGAAAGAAAATATAGCCGAAAATTTAAGAATTAGAATTAAATAGTAATTAGGGGCTTTTTCTTGTAAAAAGACCCACATCATCCTATATTTTTTGAAGAGTAAACGAGGTAAGGGAGATCAAAACGTGATTTGCCTCCCGAATAACTACATCCAATTTTGGTTTTAACCATGAGGTTAAGTACGTTCACAAGAGAGAGAATGCGGTTCTTGCAAGGAATATTGATTGGGATCCTGCTCCTGTCTGGTCTCACAGGCAAGAGAGATTTCCACGTCCACGGTTCATATGATCTGGATAAGGATGGGCATGAGGAAACGCTCATCCTAAACGCCGGTGTGTCATCCGCGGTTTGGGTAGAGATTGCAAAATCAGCCGCTATAGACACCCTTTGGTCTTTTACATTGCCCCAGGGGCAAATATTCAATGATGCAGAAATTGTGGATATCGATAATGATGGTTACTATGAGATAGTAGCTGTGGTTGATCTGTTCCCTTCCATTAAAAACCAAGCATGGCTTTATGTTTTTCCCGGCAATGCCGACGGATTTGCACACGACCCATTAGTTTTAAGCTCTCAATCCCTGGGATTCAATATCGTCCGCCCTTCAAACCTATCATTGGTTCCAGGAGGATCTCCACAATTATGTGTGGCTTTTGGTGCAACCCTGCGCCAGAGCATGGTTTTTGATATTGATATATCAGATAATGATATTTCTCTTATGAACATTAAGATGCTCATAGCCCCGATTATTAGTAATGGTTATGGTTTGGTTTATACAGGTGGGTTCAGCAGCAATGGAAGACAATATATAGCGACTCTTTCTCCGGAACAAAATCAGCTCAAAACAGCTATTTTTGATGTAGGACAAAATTTCAAATTGATTCAATCTTCATTAATTGAATTGGGTCATGTACAGCATCTCCTTGGGGCGGACATCCAAGAGTTTCGATCAAAGAGATCAAATAAAAACGGTTTATTGGTTCCATTTGGATCCAATGATGTTTTTCTTTTGGAAGTTGACAGTGAAGAGACAAAACTTTTTAATACCAGCCTTTCTGGAAAAAGTGCTTTCCCGATTTTAGAAAAAAAAGGCCAACCCAATATTGTTGATATACTTAGTAAAAGGCGGGATGCAGAAGTGTACACTGCCCAACCAATCCTATCGCATCATCTTCCTTCTTCCCGTACAGAAAAAGAGCAGCTACCCCCCCCCGCGCCACCATTGATTGATGAAGTTGCAACACTTAAATCTGTTGCTATGTACAATGATCAAGATTTGACCAGCCTCCCCGATGATCAAAACGAAGTTTATGTCGCGACCAATGAAAAAGTAGATAATCAGGTGAAATATGACTCTTTAGCTCCAACACTTGGGGATTTTCTGGCAAGCGTAAAAAAGGACAAACCTGAAGGATCATCGGGTATTAAAAGGGTTGCTGTTCCGAATATGAACAAGGAAATGGAAAGCGTCACATGGGCAGATGAAGCCGGGTTTACGCAGGTGAACCTTGGAGAGTATATTTCCAAAGAGACAGAAAACGATTCTGTCCAATCACCAATTCCAGAAAAAGACAAAGGTCTTTCCACTTTTACAAAAACAGTGCACGAAGCATTAATTCCAACTATTGTGAATGTAGACACCATATTAGATATGCAGTCTGAAAATGAGATTGATCTATACTATGTGCTGGCTATGACACCCGCATCAGATACAAAGGATAGGTATATTTTTGATGGAGAAGCTCCTTTTGGAGTTGCAGTCAATCAAGTTCCTCCCATGGGTAAAGCAACTCATTTTCAACACGGCGTTTCTGCGAACTTGGCAAACTTGAAACGGGGCGAATCCTATGATTTTGCTTATTCATTGCGTGATGCGCGGTTAGATAGCATCACAACGCTGACCATGGTCCACGATATGCACACCAATGTAGTTTTTATGTCCATTTCACCCACGCAAGATTCTTTATCCCAATCTTACCAGCCGGAAGCATTCGATCCAAAGTTATTTGAATTCCCAAATTATTTCTTTGAAGGGTTTCCCACTTCATTGGATATGGATTTTACAGATAAGTTGATTAGGTTCTCATTTGATGGTGTGGAGGACTCTACCTATCAGGGAATATATCTTTCTTCAACGACACCATCTACCCCTTCCCAATCTCTGGCTGTTTTTATGGATGATGGGACCCTCCAAGCAGTTAGAGGCGAAGTGATAGTACGAGCCAACGGTTCCAAGAAGGTGACGACGGAATTTGATCTGGTTGGTACGGTCGAACCTGCGGTCATGTTTTCCCGGCTGATCCAGGAATTATTTCCAGATGAATTAAAAATTAAACTTCTTCAGGGTGCATCATTGGAAGAACCTTTGTTTGGCCCGTCGGGCAAACTACCTAAAATCACACGGGAGCCTCGTTTACCCAAAGCCGAGCCCGATCAAGTGAATCCTGAAATTCCTATAGAACCAAAACAAAGCAATGTTCCTGAAGGGCTGGAAATTTCTACAGAAGATCAATCTATTGCTGAATCTAAAACGTCTGAAACACAGGAAGATGAAATTGGACCTGCAGTATTAGAAGTGGAAAAACTGGCATCGGATTCCCTATCAACACCCACAGATTCACTCAAATTAGAGTCTCGGAAAGAAACACTTACACCCGTTCAAGAAGAGTCCCCTGCACAACCGGAAGAATCTCAACCCGATAATGAATCAGAAAAAGAAAAAACAGAAAATGTTAAAACAGAAGAAAATGACGGGAGTGGTGCGTAGGTAGTTCAATGGATCTATCTTACACAGTACGAAAAATACTAGGTGTCTTGACCCTTGGCCTCGGCATTTCTTTTGGCCAGAAGATTGTTCATATGAACGGAACCTACGATTTGGATGGAGACGCACTGTTAGAGTTCATTGCCTTGGAATTAGATCCAAATAAGGATGTGTTTCCAACCACTGTTAGGTATTATGAAATTGATGCAGATGGCTACCAAACTTTGATTTGGGAATTCACACCGCCATTAGCATTGGAAGGTCAATTTGTGGATGCGCAAATTGGCGATATGGATGGTGATGGCTCCCCAGAATTAGTTTTGGTTATGAACTTATCTCGTTTTGGCGATAATGCAACTCCCCATGTATTTGTTGCAACTTATTCTTGGGATGGCGCTTATTTTTCAGAATTACCTTCAGCAACTTTAGACGTGGGGAAAGAGAATAGATCCCTTCGTTGCAATAATTTTCAATTATTGGATCAGGATGCGGATGGAGATCAGGAACTGGTTTTAGCCTTGGGTAGCCCGTTTCGTGGGTTTGCCATAGTGAATGCTTCGCCATCCGGTTTATCTCTCACAAAAAAAGTACGTCCGAATGAATTGCTGGTGGGTTCCGGATTACTTTATGTTGGCGTTGTGGATTATGATGGTGACGGCTATGATGATGTATTAGCGCTCAGTCCTGAAGGACACACCATCAAGGCACAGCCATTTTATAATATCGGAGGTGTTTTTGATTCGGGTCACTTGGTTCGAAAAAAGATTGATGGTTTGAGCGGAATTTTGCCTTACTCCATCGAATTAACGGACTGGGATGCAGATGGTTTTTTTGATGTAATCGTTCCTTTCAATTCCGGTGATATTGTTGCTTTTACACTGACGCCTGCAACATTGGTTATTGATGAAGTCCCAGTAAATCCAGGTCCCTTATCTCAGGTTGCACTAGAAGATTTTAATCAGGATACATATCAAGACATGTTAATGCTGTCGTCTGATATTAATGCTCTAACATTAGTTTCGGGTAAAGATAGTGGCGTGGAAGGTGTTGAAAATGCAATGAGGCATATTCCTTCAGAAATGCAGGTTTTTGCTATGGTTCCCATGAGTAAAGCAGGTCAATATACTGGAAATGTGTTGGTATCCGGGTGGGATGGAGTAGAGAATTCCAACTATATTATTCAATTGGGTAAAATCTCTGATCGGTTGGATCAAGGTTATTTGATCACATCTGATTTTATTTCAAACCGTTTACCTGATTTATTGTCTAATGCACAAGATGATGAGCCAGCAATACCGGAAGTATATATTGAAGTACTGCCTGATGAAAAAGAACCATTGCAACCTCAGCAGGCAGAAAAAATTATCACAGATCTTGGACAATCACCCGGTAGTTATATACCCAACACACTTACACTAGAACAAAAGGAAGGGAAAGTCTTGAGAGAGCAACCCAAGGCATCCATACCAAAAAAAGTTGCCCGAACATTGGAGCAGCCCAAAAGACCGAGACCAAAAGAAACAGTGGGAGAACGTCTCCCAAAACATATTCTTCCCCGTTATGTGCTGGCTCCTGGTCAGCCATTTTTGTACGACATTCCTAAAGACAGCACGGATGAATTTTATAGTTTCCGATGGGAAAATTCGCCGCCGAAAGGCATGTACTTTCTCTATGAAAGTAAATCTATAAATTGGGTTCCCACAGAGAAACAATTGGATGCTTTCCCAATCTCCTATCTGGCGCGGTTGAAGGTGGATGAGATTGTAGAGTCTACCACCGCATCTACGGAGGATGAGCAAGTTTATAAAACTGTCCCCGTGTTAGAGAGCCGTGACGAAAGTCTATGGATATATGTGAATGACCCACCAAGATTTTTAACTCAGCCTACTATCACAGAATTTATCGCAGGTTCAACATTCAGGTATGAACCCATCGTTCAGGATCGAAACAAAGATGCTACACTTCGTTATGAATTGGAAGTAGCTCCCGCAGGAATGACCTTTGAAAATGGCGTCTTATCTTGGAAAACGGATAGTGCCCACGTAGAAATTTATGATGTGCGATTGGTTGTAACAGATGGCTTTGAAAGAACAGCTCAGGAGTTTCAACTTTTTTCCCGGGCAGGTGTAAAAATACTTTCCAGTGCATCTGTAAATGCATCTGTAGGAAATCCATATAATTATAGTGTTAAGGTTTGGCGCCAGCGCCCAGATGAAAAGATCAAGTATAAATTATTTTATGGTCCTGATGGGATGAGAATGGATCCTGCTGGTACCGTTTCATGGACGCCGAATCCGGTGCAGGTTGATACTGCAAAATATGCTATTGTGGTTAGTCATGGTGTGGCAACCGATACACAATATGTGGATCTTTTTGTCAATCATCCACCAATTATAAAATCGTTACCAAGTCCCATGAATAAGGTCAATGTGGGCGGAATCTGGGATTTTGAGTTGGAAATAGAAGATCCTAACAAGAGTGATCAATTGGTTTATACAGCCCGTGAGTTGCCTCAAGGTATGCGCATGGATCCACATACGGGTCGCCTGAGGTGGGAACCAACCATGAATGAATTAGACTTCCATACTTTAAAAATTGAAATATCGGATGGACATGAATCTCGAATGATTGAATCTGACTTTTTTGTTAATGCTCCGATACAAATTGTTTCGGTTCCAACCATGTCTGCGACGGTTGGCGATGAATACTCTTATCGCATCATGGTGAATGATAAAAACAAAGGTTCTCTCCTGCCATTTAATCGTGTAGTGAAAGTAGAAAATATTTCTGCCATTCGCATGTATTCCATCAATATAACCGACGATGTTGCGCTATCAAATGTAGATAGGTTCTTGGGCGATTGGCACAATGCTGATGCTATCTATTATGTGGATCCGGAATATCCGGCCGATTCACTTGTTTCCAGGCTTAACATGAAAAAATATACTCACTCCGTTTTCTTTGAAGATGATAGGTTGTGGGTGATTTTAGAAACGATTGATGGCCGTACTATTAAATTAAGAGATTTTCTTTGGGAATTCTTTCATGGTGGAAAAGGGAAACCACCTCGCGTGGTGGTTGAACGTGTGAATCATGTAAAATTTTCTCTCTTGGATTTCCCGGAAGGAATGGTGGTGGATAACGCATCGGGCACTCTTCGCTGGACACCATCAGTGGATCAAACAGATGCACACCGTATCACTGCCGTTGCGTCAGACGGCTATACCAAGGACGAACAAACCTTTGAAATCTATGCAAATCATTTACCTACCATCGTTTCCAATCCACCCCATATGGGTCTAGTCGGAGAGCTATTTAAATACCAAGTTCGCGTAGATGACAATAATGAAAATTCTCAATTGGAATACACGCTTATGAAAGGGCCTCATGGGATGCAAATGGATCGCCACGGGAAAATTCTTTGGGTTCCAAAAGCGGCTCAGATTAATAACAATACATTTGAAGTTGCTGTAAGCGATGGTTATGGAACGGATGTACAGAAAGCCAAATTGTTTGTGAATAATGCACCAACGGTGATTTCCACTCCCAAGCCTGTTGGACTCACAGGACATAATTGGCGTTATAAAATGACATCAAAGGACTTGAATGGGGATAAAGTGGCTTATCGCGCTGTTAGGCTACCCAAATACGCCGAGTTTGATAAAAAGAAAGCCACCGTTGAATGGACACCGCGCAAGAACCAGATGGGCATGAATGATTTTATCTTAATGGCAGTGGATGAACATGGCGCCACATCAACCCATGAATTCCAAGTTCATGTTTTTCACGATCCCAGTACCCAACAATTGGTGAACACGGGATGGCCACTAATGCTCACTTTCGTGGGTGTTGTTTTCGCTTGGGGAATGGCGCAGATTTAATAGCACTTTCCTTTTAAATAATCCACATGATGGTAACGATAGTTATCCATCTGATTCATCGGATAGATCAAAAATTATATTTCCCCTTATCATAGAGAACTATCCAAGTTATTAAGATACTTTGCATTACCTATGACTGATTATAAAGACTTGTATGTATAGGAGTTACTACGCCATTATTACTTAAAACAGTTTATAGAATATATAAATCCATATGATTATGCAGATTGGCTAGTTAAAGTATGAAGAAAAACGTCAAGTTTAGTTTCTTTTTTCAGGGCTAGTTTTTTTCTCAACCTATAACGTTTATTTTCTACTGCCCGGACAGACAGGCCTGTCCACTGAGCAATATCTTTGGTTGTTTGACTCATTTTTAAATAACAGCAAAGTTTTATTTCACCCGTAGATAAATTGGGGTACTCAGTATTGAGCGTTGTAATAAAATCAGGATGAATAGCGAAAAGATGTTCCTGGAATTTTTGCCAATCCGCTTTTTCATTGATCTCTGATTTCAACTTTTTTCTCAGTGGCTCCAGGCTTTTTTTATCGGCATTATTGTTTAACAAGTTTTGATGATATTTGAGATCCGCATTGATTGTATTGAGTAGTTCATTCTTTTCAATAATAAATGTTGATATTTGCATCAATTCGGCTTCTTTGGTTTTTAATTTATTTTCGGCCAACTGTTTTTTTTGTTTATGAATCAATGCCTCTCGCATTGCGGCTCTTCTCCTGTTTCGATAGTTTATAATTATAAGGCCTAGTAAAATCATCACAGAACCACTAATGATGAAAGTCATCAATTCTCTTGATTTAGCCTTTTTTAATTTTAATTGATTATTATCAAGTTCAGTTTTGTAATGAAGATTCTTTAAGAGCATGTTGATTCGGTCATCAGATATCTTTTTTTTCTTTTCCAATAAAGAATTAGATACTTTCAGTGCACTCTTTTCTAGATTCTTTGATTTAAGAATATTCATTTTTTTTTCTAGAAGTTCAAGCTCATGCATGGCTAGACCATTCAATTTGCAGAGTTTCAATGCTTCATCAATCATTTCAAGGCCAGCATATAGACTATCCTGGTTCATATAAAGATCCATCTTATCCAAATAGTGTCTTACGAGTTGTATTGGATTTTCTTTTATATATTTATACGCAGATTTTGACTCAACATGTGCACCAACAAAATTCTTTACATTACAGTAAATAACCATTCTTCTTGTATGATTATCCCCTAAGTATTTTTTTGCTGAAGTTAATAATTCTTTTTGATCAGGTAAATGATGGGACATGACAAGATTAATGAGTGAGTCAGAAGCCTGGAGTTGTTCTAATGCCATATCATAGATTCCCAAATCGATATATAGGTCGGCCAACACTCCATGCTGATACGCAACTGATAATGCAGAACCAGGATGAGATATTTTATACCCAGGCATGGATTCTATAAATTCTCTATATTCTAAAGAACTTCGTCTAGTGTCTAATGCTTCTTTAGATAGAATAACTGCATTATCGTAGTTTATTAAAAATTTCTCTGCCCTAGCAAGACAGTTCAATGCAACAGCCCGACCATTGATGCCATTTAAATTTTTTCTTTTCTTAAAAATGTCGAAGGCTGAAGTATATTTTTCTTTAGCCTTTAGGAAATTTCCTGTCTTATTATAGACATTACCTATGCCTATCAAATTCCAAGGTTGTTCTCCTGTCATGCTTTTTTGTATTGATTCAGTAAAGTGTAAAAAGGAAAGAGATGGTAAATCAAGATCTATATATATTTTCCCCAAAACATGGTGTATTTTTGATTCAAGTTCTCTATCATTATTTTCTGTATTAATTAAAATATCTCTAGCATATCTGATCGCTCTTTCGGGTTTCTGGTTCCATAAAATATGTAATGTATCAATGATTGTTAGTCCAACCTCATTACTTTTCTGAGACTGAAGTGTATTGGTAGCGAATAAAATACAAGCTATAACGGATAAAGTTTTATTTAGTATCATATTTATTTTATTATTTATTTGAAAGCACCAAAACATCTATTTGAGTAGTCGTGGCGTAGTTTGTAATAATTGATAGTCTAGTAGATTAAAATTGATTAAAAAGATCAATATTAATAGATGAAATTACAAAAAGGCACATTGACAAGACACGGTATTGATAAAACTTCTCGTCGTTTGCTTGAAACAATACTTCGGTGTTATCCCGCATCGATTGAGATTGGTGAATTATCTAAAATGATAGGCGTAAGCGGTAAAACATTAAAATCATCTATAACTCGTTTAAGAAAACTTAATATTCCAATCAACATTTTGCATAGTGACCCTGAAACCAAAATCAAAGCAAGTTTGAAAGAACCAATATACTGGATGACAAATGCGAAAATATCAGCTGATGCGCTGTTGACACAGATTAATGAAATTGAACTGAACGAAAATAAAACTGTAAATAAGAAAAAATTAATTCTTCAGCGTATGTATGAAGAATACATTAATGAATTAAATAATCTATTTGACAAGTGGAATGCACTCAGGCTCATCGATCAATTAGATGATGATTAAATTATGCCATATTCCTTTTCTTATAGTCACTTAATATATTAATGCCAAAACGTAAATTATCTTACTGGCGCTTAACAGCTTTGCTTTCTATTATAAGTGGGCTAGCTTTATTTTTGTATGGTATTATAAAAATATTACTATAGATATAATAGACTGAGTCTCACCAGAAGAGTGAGCGATCTTATTTGATTAAGAAAAATGGATTCCACAATATACCTTTAATAATTTTTCTAGTATATCTTGTTGTAAAATTTTCACATTAATTTCTATTACAATAATTGGTTTAGAGATAGGGAATGATTCAATTTTCACCCAATCTTTTTCCGTTGTGATAATATAATCCGCACCAGTAGAAAGTGCTTCAACGTTTTTCCAGTTCGATTGAGAATAGTTAAAATGGTCCGGGAAAATCTTTTCCCCCACAATGGTGCAGCCCATTTTTTCGACTGTTTTACTAAATCCAGCAGCATCACCAATGGCGGAAACAATAAATCCTTTTATTTTTTTTATATTTTCCGGAGTTTCCGGTGATAAAGAAGAAATAGATGGTTCAAAGGTGGAATGTAAAACTGGCAATTTAGATTCCTGAATTTTTCTTCTTAAAAAGGGTCTGGGTTTCTTCAAATTAGTTTTTGTAAGGATAACTGCATGGCCTCGGCCAATATTGATCCAAGGTTCCCGTAAAAAACCATAGGGCAGCAATTTATGATCAGAGATTATATCGCCACTGTTGACCAATACAAGATCCAAATCTCTTTCTAAACCACGGTGCTGAAAGCCATCATCCAATAATATAATATCCGGGTTAAATTGCTGCATCAGAAAGACTCCTCCTCTAAACCGGTTTTCATCAACAACGACGGGTACTTGATCCAGTTTTTTCGATATCAAATATGGTTCATCTCCTGATTCTTCCCATGTTGTTTTGGGTCCAGTTCCATCCGACACCAAAAGTGTCCCCTTAGTAGATCGGCCATACCCTCGGCTCAAAACTCCAACTCTCTTCCCTCTATTTTGTAAATAGCGAGCCAGGAATAGTACAGTAGGTGTTTTGCCCGTTCCCCCAACTGTTATATTTCCAACACTAATTACATGACATCGTAAGCGACTGGTAATAAAAAAACCGTATTTATAAAATAAATTACGCCAATAAAGGAGTCCCCAGTAGAACATGGCCAATGGGAATAACAAATATGCCTGGTATTCTTTATAGGTTCTCAAAATTTGTATACTACAAGAAAATATTTTCTATTTCATTCATTTTTTCTATCAATATTTGACTACATTCATCAAAATCTTGCTCTTTATTGAAAAATATTGGTTCGCCATATTGGATGAAAATTTTCCCAAAGGGTTTTTCCAAATAGAAAGTATCCCAATTGGTGAATCCCCATCTACGAGTGGAATGAACACTGATTGGAATAATGGCAGCATTTGTAGCTTGAGCTGCACGAATTCCTCCGGGTTTGGGGACACGGGCAGGGCCCGTTGGGCCATCAGGTGTAATGAAAACAGCATTCCCCGGCTGCTTCAAGGCATTGATCATATCTTTATAGGCTAGATCTCCTTTTTCTTTGCTGGAACCACGCATCATGTTCCAACCCCATTTTGTGGCGATACGGGAAATGATTTCAGCATCTTCATGTGTTCCGGCAATGGCATAAAAATTTTCTTTTCTCAAATCATGAACAACTGATAATAATTGACCATGCCAAACAGAAAGAATAACAGATTCTCCTTCCTTGATTAACGATTCGTAGTTGTCCCTGCCTCTTACATCCTTTCTATTGGAGCCATAAATAAATTTGAGAAGAATGCTCCCCAGAATCGTCTTAATTTGAATGGAAATGGTATCATTCATGCTCTACTGTTGTTTTAGAAATAATTGATTCAGCAGCTCGGTCGTACACGCCGGGCATACCCAATGTTCGACGAACCCTATCAAATCCACTGAGCATTTTTTTCCGTTCAACACTTTTAGAATTCAAAAGAGGAATGACTGATTTTACTAAATTTTCTTCTGTCATGTTTTGTTGTAAGAATTCTGGAACAATATTTTCATCTGCAATAAGATTGACCATGGATGCATATTTCACCGAAGCCATATTATTTGCCATCCACCAAGAAATGGTAGAAAGCTTGTAACATACAACCATGGCCGTGTCTTCTACAGCGCATTCCAAGGTTGCCGTACCTGATGAGACTATAGCCACAGTTCCCGCTATCATGGCCTTACGGGCATTCTCTTCAATTTTGAAATCATGCGGTATGGGCGATAAACTTACATTCGATGCCTTGC
>Ga0308019_10000939_pt1 | contig 18098 bp, 16 predicted proteins | sample Neamet284_FD_203135 | JGI IMG/M metagenome (GOLD analysis project Ga0308019, IMG submission 203135) | Marine microbial communities from water near the shore, Antarctic Ocean - #284 | ecosystem: Environmental > Aquatic > Marine > Unclassified | place: Southern Ocean | collected 2014-10-01 | reverse complement strand
TACTTACTACACAGACCCTTTCAGCTAATGATTTAGCAATGTGGGCTAAAAAAGCATATCATGAATATTACTTTAGACCATCATACATAATGCAAAAAGTGTTAAAAATTAGATCTTTAGATGATTTGAAAATGTATTACAATGGTTATAGAATGTTAAAAAAAGATACAGCGTGATTAAAAATATGAAAATTGTTGTTGGTATACCTGCTTTTAATGAAGAAGAAAATATTGGAAAGATAATAGCAAAACTCAAAAAAATCACAAATGAAATAATTATCTGTAATGATAATTCAACTGATTCAACAAAAGAAATTGCAGAGCAGATGGGAGTTATAGTAGTAAATCATGAAAGAAATTTAGGATATGGAGCAGCGATTAAAACAATTTTTTTAAAAGCAAGGGAAGTTGATGCAGATATTCTTGTAACTATGGACGGTGATGGACAACATAGAATTGAGGATTTAAAAACTATTACAAAACCAATTTTAGAAAAACAATCAGACATAGTAATTGGTTCAAGATTTTTAGAAGATAAAGAAAAAAATATTCCAAAGTATAGAAAAATTGGAATTAAAGCCATTACAAAATTAGCTAATATTTCATTAGAAAATCCAATTACAGATTCACAAAGTGGTTTTAGATCATATAGTAAAAAAGCTATTGAAGAAATTACTCCATCTGAAAATGGAATGGGGATATCAAATGAAATTTTGATTAAAGCTAGTAAATTAGGAATGAAAATTTTAGAAGTTCCAATAGAAGTTTTGTATGATGGAGATACATCAACACATAATCCAGTATCTCACGGAGTTTCAGTGATTCTAAGCACATTAAAATTTATTTCTATTGATCACCCATTGAAATTTTATGGAACTCCAGGAATAATTTTTCTGATAGTAGGCATAATTTTCATGATAGCAACACTTCAAATATTTTCAGAAACTAGACAAATTCTATTAAGTACTGCAATTATTTCAGTAGGAACGATAGTTGTAGGAACTATGCTCGTAATGTCATCAATTATTCTATATTCTATTGTCAATATATTGAAAGAGCAATCATCAAAATAATAATAAAAGAATGTTGAAAGAATGAATTTTAAAAATAATTTTTTATTTGTGAATAATGAATTTTCTAATAAACATGTAATTCTGTCATTACTAGTAATTGGCATAGCTGGAATTATTTTAAGATTAAATTATCTTCCACTAGATATACCATTTTTATCGGATGCAATGTTATATTTTTCTTATGCTAATGATCTAAATTTTTTGAATCAATTTCCAAATGGGTATAATTTTACAAATAATGGCTGGCCAACATTAGTTGGGTTTCTTTTTAATTTGTCACCATCAACAGCAATACTTGAATTAATGAATATTCAAAGAATTGTATCAGTTGTTATTTCAACATTAACTATTATTCCAGTATATTATTTATGTAAAAAATTTTTCCCAAATTACTTAGCACTAATAGGAGTATGTATTTTTATTTTTGACCCAAGAATAGTGATAAATTCATTATTAGGAATTACTGATCCATTATACATTTTTTTGATAGCATCATCTTTGGCTTTAGTTTTTAGTAAAAATAAAAATTATGTTTTTCTTGCATTTGCATGTATTTCATTTTCTATTTTAGTAAGATATGAAGGAATTATTTGGTTTTTTATATTATCAATAATATTTTTTATTTATAATAAACAAAAATTTAATTATAAATTAATTTTAAAATATGGAGTAATTATTTTGATATGCATTTTAATTATATTTCCAATGTTACAAATTAGAACTGAAACAATGGGTTCTGATAAAATATTATCAGTTTTTCAAGGAAGCATAAAAGATGTAAGAATTAGTTCAGATGGAGAAAATAAAATTTTTTCATTTATGGAATATTTATTAAATGGATTGATAAATTTATTTAAATATTTAGGATGGGTAATGATACCATTTCTTGGAATTTTTGTGCCTATAGGTACAATATTATCTATTAAAAGTAAAGATCAAAAGAGTAAATTATTAATTTTTGGCGTCATCATAGTCCTTTCAACATCAACTTTGTATGCATATTCTAGAGGTATTCAAGATACAAGATATTTGTATCCGCTTTATCCAATTTTCTCAGTATTATCACTGTTTATGATAGAAAAAATTTTAGGAATCAAACAAAATAAAAAAATAGTCTTATCATTAATTATATTTGTAATTTTAATTTCATCTATAGTCTATCTTGAAATAAAATCAATTGATTTAGAACATGAAAAAGAATCTCTAGAAATTTTTAAAGATGTTTATGCCATAACTTATGTTATAAACGAATTTAATCATGAGTCGGGGTATTTGCATACAATTCCGTTGTTAAAAAATAATGAGTTAGTTAAAATATCTAGTTTTGAAAAAGAAATAAAAACAATTCCCAATATAGAAAATTTAGATTTAAATGACTTTATCAAAAAGAATTCCAAAAATAATCTAACACACATAGTAATAGATGATAGAGAAAATAGACCAGAATTTTTTAAGAAATTAATGAACAATGAAAAGAGTTTCAAATACTTAGAAAAAGTTTATGATTCAAAAGATTTTGGGTTTAATTATCATGTAAAAGTTTTTGAAATTAATTATCAATTTTTCAAATAATTTTTAATAATAATATTGATTCAGAAATAATATTATTTAAACTAGAAATTTCTTTTTTTAATATATATCTAAAAAATCTCTTTTACTACAGATAATTTTAACATAATTGGTTCCACAATGACAATGATAAAAACATCACATATCTTAAATCTTTGAGTTTGTTATCATCGACCAATTAAATGGAGAAGGTTTTAGAATTGATTTTACTAACTTTTTACCAATAATTTTTTTGATATTATTATGAGTAGGAAGTATTTTTCCATTTCCTCTCAAGGCAGTAAGCATTGAAAGAGTGATAATTGAACCTTTTTTTGCAGATTTTATAACTAAAATTTTTTTCATAGATAAGTTATTTCTTTCAGAATTTGTAATAATTTTTTTAGAATTACCTAAAGATTTTTCTAAAATTCTAATTTTTTTGATGAATAATTTTAATTCATTAGGCTCTAGAGAAGAAGATTGATCAGGACCTGGAAGGTTTCTATCTAATGTAAAATGTTTTTCAATAACAGAAGCACCTAAAGCTACAGCACCGAGACTAGATATTTCATCTGTAGTATGATCAGAAAAACCCACAATCAAGTTAAAAGATTTTCTCAAATTTGGAATGATGTTGAGATTTACATCATGTGGTTTAGTAGGATAATCAGAATTTGTATGTAATAAAATTAATTTTTTTAAAATTTTAAAAGTTTTTAAAAAATTAATAGTTTCATTAATTTGTTTATCAGTTGAAAGACCCGTAGATAGTAAGATTGGTTTTCTTTTTTTTAAAATATATTCAAGTAATAAATGATTTGAAAAATCACTGGATGCAATTTTATATGCAGGTATATTTAATGATTCTAAAAAATCAACACTGACTTTATCATATGGTGTTGATAAAAAAATGATTTTTTTCTTTTTACAATAATTTGCTATTTTTTTCTGATCATCAAAATTTGGTTCAAGATCTTTTAAAATTTGAAAATAATTTTTTTTGATGGATTTTTGATAATTTGGTTTTTTAGTAGAAGGTAGTTGAATTAATTCAGTTACAAAGGTTTGAAATTTTATTGCATTAGCACCTACAGATTTTGCAGAATCAATCATTTTGTAAGCTAATTTTAGATCATTATTGTAATTTACACCAGCTTCTGCAATGATAAAAACGGGATGATTTTTTCCAATAGTTTGATTATCAATCTTTATGGACATAAAATGTAATAAAATTTCTCACGTAAATATATTTAAAAATTATTGAATAAGATTAGAATCTACAAATAATGCCATTGAAACTACATTAAGAAATTTACCATTAAATTCTTCAGCTATAAATTTTCCTTCCTGTATAAATCCAAGGGATTTATGGAGTTTTATTGAAGCAATATTATGTTCATGTGCACTAGCACGAATTTTTGATTTATGGTGTAATTCTGATTGATAAATTTCCTCTTTTAGCATTTGTTTACCAATTCCTTTTTGACGAAATTCTTTGTCAACAATTGTTCCTACTAATGCAACATGTTTTTTTTCTTTTTGTGAAAAAAAATCAATTAATCCAAATGCACATATTTCTCCAATTGAAGACCTTCCAATAATTCTCAATCCAACTTTTTGAGATAAATTGCATTCATTTTCAGCAATATCCAATAATTTTTCTGGAGAATTGATCACATCCTTCCATCTTGTAAATAAGAAATGATCATCTAAATTTTGTTTTTTTATAAAATTTAATAGATCATCTTTATCAGTAGATACTAATTTTGAAATTAATATTTCCACAATAGTATTAGTTTTAATGAATTAATAAAGAAATAGTTAGAAATAAAACAAAATAACTAAATGTATCAACCATCAAGGATTTTTAAGTCATGATATATGCATCAACAAGTTGTTTAAAAAATCCAAAAAACGTCATTAATGTTTTAAATGAATATCAGAAAGGAGAAATAAAAAATGTTGAATTAGGCTCTGTTCATGAATTTTTTGATATTAAACAATTAAAAAAATTTGATTTTAATTATGTTATTCACAATTATTTTCCACCACCAAAAAAACCATTTAATCTTAATTTATCATCAGAAAGAAAAATAATTAGGAGTAAAAGTCTTAATCTTGTAAAAAATGCAATAGATCTTTGTTGTGAAATTAATAGTTCATTGTATTCTTTTCATGCGGGTTTTACTGTGGATCCAATAGTATTAGGAAAACCATTTCCAAAAAATAGTGTAATAGATAGAAAAATAGCTTTTGATAGATATCTTGAATCAATACTGATAATTATTGATTTTGCAAAAAGTAGAGGAATTAAAATTGCCATGGAACCAAATGTAGTACAACAATTTAATTTGATAGATGGGCAAAATAAATTATGTTTATTTGCAGATGAGGATGAAATAAATCAATTATACAAAATAATAGATAGAAAAGATTTAGGATTACTACTAGATCTTGGGCATACATCTGTAACTTCATTTTGGTTAAAATTTGATAAAAATAAATTTGTAAAAAAAATTCAAAAAAAAGTCAATGCAATTCATATTAGTTATAATGATGGAAAAAAAGATCAACATAAATCATTAAAACAAAATTGTTGGCAGCTTTCTCAGTTAAAATTTTTTAAATCAGTGCCCATAATTTTAGAAACAATGAATCAAACCACTGGAGGTATAAAACAAAACATTAATCTTGTAACCAAGTCAATTTCTTAAAGATATTATACTCTTTCAATTCAGTAAAATAAATGAAAATTCCTATGGCAAAACCAGATATAGGTAAAGAAGAGATTCTAGCAGTAAATAATGTACTTAAAAGTGGATGGTTAGGTCAAGGTAAGGTTACAAAACTTTTTGAAAAGGATTTAGGAAAATATTTTGATTCACAAGTTGTAACAGTGAATAGTGGTTCTTCTGCCATATTGTGTGCGTTGTTGGGTATGGGAATAAAACCTGCTGACGTAGTAGCAGTTCCGGCTTTTACATTTTTATCAACTTCTTCGGTTCCAAAAATTTTAGGAGCTAAAATTATTCCTATAGATATTGATAAGAGTACACTAAATATGGATTTAAATAAATTAGAAGAAATTCTTAAAAAACAAAAAATAGATTTTCTTATTTTTGTTGATGTTGGAGGATTACCAAATGATATTGATAGGATTTACAAACTATCAAAAAAATATAATTTTAAAATTTTAGAAGATGCAGCTGAAGCTATTGGATCTACATATAAAAATAAAAAAATTGGTTCATTTTCACATCCAACTATTTTTAGTTTTCATATTGCAAAATTAATCACCACTATTGAAGGAGGATGTATTACAGGAAAAAATAAAACATTCATTAAAAAAATTTCAGCAATTAAAGATATAGGAAGAGAAAAACCAGGTTATGTTCATCAATATATTGGTTCAAATTTTCGAACAACTGATGTACAATCAGCCATAGGCAGAGAGCAATTAAAAAAAATTGAAAAATATGTTGAAAAAAGAAATAATATTGCAGACAAATATAGAAATGAAATCAATTCAATTGATTTTCAAAGTATTCCATCATATGTTTCTAGAAATGGTTACATGTTTTTCTTTGGAATTGCAAAAAATAAAAAACAGCAAAAAAAAATCCTCAACGCCCTTATTAATAAAAAAATTGATTCAAGAAAAGCTTGGATACCAGTAAATTTGCAACCATGTAACCCAGAACTAGCAAAATACAAATGTAAAAACGCTGAGGAAATATATAACAGGGTTTTTACAATTCCAATTTATAATACAATTAGAGATTTTGAAGTAAATAAAATAATAAAAATTATTAATTCTGTATAAAAAGTAAAATTACTTTTTTAGTTTTCTCATAATAGACTCAGCAAGAAAGAAATCATGTAGTGTGTCAATATCAATAGAATTTTCTTCAGGTAAAACATAAGGTAAAATTTTTTTTCCATAGTATGAATTAGTTTCTTCAATTGTTTTTCTCCAGAAAGTATAGATTGAACCAGTGGGATAAAGTAGTTCTGGGAGATTTTGTCTTTGTGGATAATTTTGAAAATTTTTTGTAAATGGCTTTAGTAAGTTTTGTTTATTCCAAAATGAATTATAAGGATGTTGGGAGATTTTTTTGACACCTAAAACACAACTAACATTTGAATTTTTTAACATTGTAATAGATTTGTCAATCATTTGTGAAGTTCTTAATGGAGAAGTAGGTTGTAAAATTACAATAATATCAGGAACATATGATTCATTTTCATAAAGAAATTTTAAACTGTGTTTAACTACATCAATTGTTTTTGAGACATCATTAGATAATTCCTTTGGTCGTAAAAAAGGAATTTCTGCTCCAAATTTTTTTGAAATAGAAGCTATTTTTTTACTATCTGTGCTAACTAAAATTTTATTTATTTTTTTTGATTTTAGTGCAGATAAAATTGTATATGCTATTAACGGTTTTCCATTTAATTTTTTAATATTTTTCATCGGAATTCCTTTTGAACCACTTCTAGCTGGAATTAAACCTAAAATCTTCATTAGTAATCTTCACATTAACTTATTAAAAAATCATCACAAAATAACCTATGAATTTATTATAGTCAGGTTTTCATTTAAAATAATTATGTACGATCAGGAAGTTGCAATTGAAAATGTAATGCAGAGAATTCACAATGAAAGTTTTGAAAAATGGGTAGATAATTTTTCTAAAAATCTTCCAAACATATGGAAAGAAAATTCGGCTAAAAAGCTAAAACAGGATAAAAAAAATAAAAATTCAGCTATCGTAATTGGTCGAGGCCCATCACTTAAAAAAAATAATCATTTAAAAATATTAGCAGATAGCGATTATTCAGGCTCTATAATTTGTACTGATGGAATTCTTAAAGACGTATTAAATGCAGGAGTTACTCCCAATAAATTTAAAAAAATTTTTGTAGTAACAATTGATCCTCATGAAAAAATTAGCAAATTCTATGACGATAAAATTATTGATGAATTTGGGGAGAATATTGAGGGAATATTTACTACAATTACAGATCCTACAACGGTAGAAAGAGCTAGAAATGCTGGAATAAAAATAAATTGGATTCATTCATTGTTTGATCTTGATAAGGGTAAAAAATCATTTAATTATATTTCAAGTTTAATGGTAAGAGCAAAAAATCACAACGAAGGATTACCAGCAATTCAAACAGGTGGAAATGTTGGAACATCAGCTTGGTTTATTGGATGGAGGATTTTACATTGTCAAACTATTGCATTAATAGGAATCAATCATTCATGGGAAGAAACAGATCCCATTGAATTAATTATGAAGCATGGAGTAGTGGGAAAAGAAATAGATATAGATAAAGATTCACCAGAATTTCAAAGATTATTTCCTAAAATGTACAATCCAGAATTAAAAAAGAATTTTATTTTAGATCCTTTATTTCAATTTTATAGAAAAGGTCTAATTGAATTTATTCAAAGATCTCCTACGTATTTAACCACAATAAATGCAACAGAAGGAGGATCAATTTTTGGTGATAGAATACTATCAATGCCATTTAACCAGTTCCTTAAAAGAGAGGTAGAAAATCGAAATTCTTTTAATATAATAGAAAGGAGTTAAATTATGAAAATTTTATTCATTGTTCCGGAAATTCGAATGGATAGTGGTCCAGCTCATTTTCCATTTTGGGCAGCTATTTTAGCAGCAATTGTAGAAAAAAAAGGCGGTAAAGTAGGTATTTTAGATTTAAATGCATTGAGGACGAAATATGGCGGTGCAAAGGTTCCAACAAAAATAATTGAAGAAGAGATTTCTTCAGAAGATTGGGATTTGATAGGAATTGGCGGTCTAACTACTGTATATAATAGAATAAAAGAATTGGCACCAATTGTTAAAAAAATGGCTCCTTCTTCAATATTTTTAGGAGGAGGTGGATGGAGTAGCTATAATCCAGATGAGATTTTAAAATTAATTCCTGAACTTGATTTGATATGTATTGGAGAAGGAGAAGAAACATTTTCTGAAATTTATGATACAATTGAAAATAATTCAAATGATTTTGAAAATATAAACGGTTTATGTATACGTGATAAAGATTCATGCATTTGGACTAAGCCAAGAGCTTTGATAGATGATTTAAACACAGTTCCATATCCAGCATATCATCTTCTTGAAACAGATGTTTATTTTGCATTTTCATCTTTACCATATTCTGTTGAATCATTTAATTCTAAACGAAGAGCATCAGTAGTTTGGGAAAGAGGGTGTCCAAGAGGGTGTACATTCTGTTCACATAATGGAATGTCACGAATTGATTTACAAAATATTTATGGAGAAGGAGATAGAAAAGCGGGAGAAAAATTAGTAAGGATTTCAGATAAAGAAAACGATACATTTCAATTACCAGCAAGATGGCCAACTCCAGAATATGCAGTTAACAATGTAAAATTATTAAAAGAAAAATTTGATGTAGATTTTATATCAATAGTTGATGAAAATATGACTAGTAATTTAAAATGGACTACCGAATTTTGTGATTTGTATAAAAAATCAGGTTTGAGTGATAAAGTGAAATGGGGAACGTTGGGTGATGCACCAAGTGTAGCAGTTAAACCTGAATTAATTCAAATAATGAAAGATGCAGGTTGTGCATATATTTCATTTGGATTTGAATCAGCATCAGATAAAGTATTAAATGAAGATATTCAAAAAGGACAAACAAGAGTTCATTTACAAAAAACATTAGATACAATTCTCAAGGCAAAACTTACCCCGCTAACCACATTTATGATTGGAAATCAACACGAAAATATTAATGATTTAATGGAAACCATGGATTTTTGGATTCAAAATAATGCAGAGATCGATCCTTTCATTTGTACACCATATGTTGGAAGTCCAATTTATTATAATAATAAAAACAGAATTCTTTCACAATATGATCCAAAAATAAAGTTAATTGAAGAAGGGAAATTAAAAGTGGATAAAGAAACAGAAAGTAAATGGAAATTAGATGCATTAGATATGTTTATGACAGATTGTGGAGATGCATATCAATATACAGCAACAATTAGTGAATATTTTTCAATTCCAGAATTATTTGCAATTAAAAATTTAATGTATCAAAAAGATTCAATCAGACTCTTAGCTTGGGCACATGAGAGATATGAAGAAACTCATGAACCGCAGTGGAAGCATGATGTAAAATGGGCAAAATATTGTAATGTTTGTAAGGCAGAATCATTAATGAATGAATTACAAATACCACATCAAATTTGATTATCTTATTTAGAAATAAATCTTAAAATAACAAAGATAAAATCAACAAACAAGATTAAGATGAAAACTAATTTTAAAGAAATAAAAAATCAAAAAATTGTTTCAAATGAAACTCCCAATAAAGAATTAACTGCTAAAGAATTTGAAGATTATGTAATTAAATCAGGAGCACGTGGTTCTTTTATGATCTACCGTTCAAAAAATGAAGACGAGGAAATGGGAATAGATGATTTATAAAATAATTCGAAAAAAAATGAATGTAAAATCCAAGTTAATGTGAGTATAAAAAATGTCTAAACAAATTCCAGAGCAATTTAAAAATTTAAAAATTTCTGATCCAAATAAAGGAGTAATTTACTGTAAAAAATGTGTAATGTCAAATCAACGTCCAAGGGTTGAGTTTAATTCTGATGGAGTATGTGGACAGTGTCTTTATTCAGAATATAAAAATGAAAATATAGATTGGGGAAAACGTGAAAAAGAATTAGAGAGATTATGTGAGAAATATAGAAAAAACGATGGCTCCCATGATGTAATTGTACCGAGTAGTGGTGGAAAGGATAGCAGTTACGTAGCTTACATACTAAAAGAAAAGTATGGAATGAATCCCTTAACACTAACTTGGGCACCTACTATTCCTACAGATATTGGAAGGAAAAACTTACAAGATTTTATTGATTCAGGATATGACAATATTTACATCTCACCAAACGGAAAAAATAACCAAAAAATATCAAAAATTGCATTTGAAGAATTTGGAGATCATTTTATGCCTTTTATTTATGGGCAATATCACTATTCTTTGGTTTTAGCTTCAAAATACAATATTCCTTTCATAATGTTTGGGGAAAATGGAGAATTAGAATATGGTGGAAGTTTAAAAAATTTTGATGCGCCTAAAATGGATATTACTAAACAAGATTATATTTTAGAAAAATTTTCAAATTTCCCTCCAGAATATTGGATAAAACATGGATTAAAAATGTCAGATCTTAAAATATATCTTCCACCTACAATTGATGAAATAAAAATATCAGGTGTTGAAAAACATTATTTTAGTTATTATCAAAATTGGAAACCAGAAAAACATTATGAGGTTGTAAAACAACATTTAAGTTTTCAACCAGACATAAGAAGAAGTGAAGGTACATATACAAATTTTGCTAGCCTAGATGATAAAACGGATGGATTTCATTATTATTTGATGTTTATTAAATTTGGAATTGGAAGAACAACGTCTGACGCTGCACATCAAATAAGAGATGGTATAATAACTAGAGATGAAGGGGTCGATTTAGTTCACAAGTATGATGGAGAGTTTCCTTCAAGATATCTAGATACATTTTTGGAGTATATGAAAATAGATAGAAACAGATTTGATGAAATATTAGATAAATTTAGAAAAGATACAGTTTGGAAAAAAGAAGGTAGTGAATGGAAGCTACATCAACAAGTTCAAAAAAATTAATTATATTTTTTCTAATAGTTTTTTTATTTTAAACTCATCAAATGGAAAATTGAAAAAATCATGCATGGTTTTTTCCCATTCATTAATGTCATACATAGTATTTTTTAAGACATTTAAAATTTTAAATTTTAAATCGTTGATTTTAACAGATTGAATTAAACTAGTAAATTGGGAAAAATTTTCATCAATATCCTGCCATTCTAATTCCAATACATTTTTTTTCATTGCTAAAGCGTCTAAAATCACAGTTGAATAATTTGATACAATTATATCAGAAACAGATAATAATTCTTGGAGATTATCTTGAATTATAAAGGAATTTGTAGAATTAAATTCTTTTAAAATTTGTTTAAATTCAGATACATCTTCATGTGGATGAGGTTTTAAAATAATTATAAAATTTGTATCATTAGAAAAATTTTCTAACAAATATTTCCAAACAATCGTATCATAAAAATATCCAGGAAATGAATATTTAGACTGCATGTTTGTAGTAGTGAAAAGAATTATTTTCTTTGAAGAATCAAGATTAAATTTAGAGAATGGAGGATTTTCAAGGATTTGATTTATAGAATTAAGATAATTATAAAATGTATGACCAAATATCATTATATTATTTTCAGGCCAACCTAAGCTAGATAATATTTTTTTAGATATATTACCCCATACAAGCATTTTAGATGGAAACGGATAACTAAATTTATGAAAATGTAATTTTGATTCTTGCAAATATCCAGGAGGTCCAGTATGAGAAAACCAACCATGTTGAAGACCAAAAGTAGGAATTTTATATTTTTTGCATGCAGAAATTAAAACAAGATTTTGGGGATCAGTTTCAGAAGGCATAAAAATTGATTTGGGTTTTTTAGATTCAAATGCTTTACAATATCCCAAATAAAGAGACAACCAACGAGATAGATAGGGCGCATATGTTATTTGGAAAAACATATCACTAATTGAATCCCAAAAATTAATTCCATGAAATGAAAATAAGTTTTGAAAATCCTTATTGTTAATTAGATCTTTATATTTTCCCAAAAACTGATTAATTAAAACAAAAGAATTTGTTAAAAAGAATTCTTCAGGAAACCAAATCATTTTATCTTTTAATCTTTTTTCATAAATTACATTAAAAGATGAATCAGTAGTATAAGATATGGATATTCCTAAATAATCATCATTATTTTTATCTAAAAATTCCATAAATGGCTTTGTCAGATATTCACCATACTCAAATTGACCAGTCGTGGGATTAAAAATAGACCGCCTATAGGTAACAGGTGTAGCAAAGATAATTTTATTTTCAATAGAAGGCACATAGGTATATTTCTTAAGAAATTTAGACACATGATCTCTAGTTAGATATTTAATTGATTTTGATAATCTATATCTACGAACAATATTTTTGATATTTTTTTTTGATTTTTGTTTTAGATTAAATTTCTGTAAATGAAATTTATTATAACATAATAAAATTTTATGTTTTTTACAAATCTGTTCAATTAATTTAAAATATTCAAAATGATCGGTTATTTCAATTATTTGTGGCTTATTTTTTTCTAAAAATTTTTCAAATAATATTATGAAATTAATATATGGTTGAATTGCATAAAAAAATTTTTCGTGAATTAACCACCAAACAGAAAACTCATCAAAAATAAAATGATCTAAAAATGAAATATTTTGAAAAATTGATTTTTCTAATTCTTTTTTAAAATTTAATGTATAATCAAGATATTCAAAATTATAAACTCCCATTTTAAAATTATCAGGAGAAATTGTTAAAAAATCAGATTTGATCTTTGAATTACCAAAAATAATTTTTGTAATCATAATTTAACAGAATTTACTTTTTAGATAATTTTTCTTGTTCTAATTTTTTGAAGTATAATGAATCATTTTTATTAATTACTGATCTATCTTTAGTTAATTTATCAAGATCTATTCTAAAATTTTCTATTTCTTGTTTTTCATTATCTGATAATGAATTAGAAAGAGATGATTTTTGGATTAAATCTAAAATTAATGTATTAATTTTTAAATTTAATTCACTATTTACAATAATTCTAGCATGATATGCATTTACTTCAATGTTAATATCAGCTTCAGATTGAAATGCCTGAGATTTTTTAAAGTGAAAATATCCAGCTAAAATTAAAATTGGAATGCCGATTCCAGATACAGCAAAAACATAAATTCCAAAATTTGGAAATAATGCTACTAGCAAAGGATATTCTTCAATTGCAAGATAGTATGTAACTGTCAAAGTATTGATGGCTGAAAACATAAATGCAAAATATGTACCCCAGCCCTGTCTAAAATAAAACCATAATCTAAATGTAAAATTTTGCTTTCCCATACTTACTCTAAAAATTGTGATTATATCAATTTCACGTCTAATCAAATTTAACTGTAGGAGTAAGTGATTTAACATATTGTTATAATAATATTAATAAAAAAACTATGAATACTCAAAATAAAATATCAGGTATATTGTTGAATAATTATGAATACAGTTAATAAATTACTAATAATTTCACCATTTTCTACACATAATACTAAATTTCATTTTCAAAATTTAATACAGGTTCTTGAAAAATTTGAAATTTCTTGTAAACTAATAGATTCACATTTACAAATTCCAAGATTTTTTGATATTAGAAAATATAAGAAACGAAAAGAATTTAATAAATTACTTAAAGAGTATAATCCAGATTTCATCATTTTAGATGGACATAGTGAATTGGTATATCCAATAATACAAAAAAAAATCCCATTTTTTTTTCTAGTAAGAGGTCATTTATGGAAAGAAGAGGAATGGTCCAAAGAGACAATCAATACAACAATTAAACAAAAACTTGCAATTAAAAGAAAACATAAAATTATGGAAAAATGTTTTAATGAGGCTGCTATCATTATCCCCATTTCAAATTTTTTAAAAAATGTTGTTCAAAAACATTTTCCTAATAAAAAAATTAAAGTTATTCATATTGATGCACGTCAACCAGATTTATGGGTAGATAAAAAAGGTGCAGAATTAAAACATCCATGTGTTGGATTAGTACAAGGAGCAGGAATATGGGGGAAAACAAAAGAGATGGAAATTCTTCCCAAAATAATTGAAAAAATGCCAGAAGTCAACTTCTATTGGGCAGGAGATGGAATATATAAAAATAAAATTTTATCAGAACTTGTAAATTTTAAAAATTTTAAGTGGTTAGGTAATTTAGAATATCCCAATCAAGTAAAAGAGTTTCTTACTGAAATTGATATCTATGCAATGTTTAGTGGAATGGATGGTTTAGGACAATCGATAATTGAAGCTTCATTAATGAAAAAACCAATTATATCTAGTAATGTTGGTGGAATACCAGAAACACTTCAAGACGGTAAAACAGGGTTTTTAGTGAATGAAGGCGATGTAGAAGAATGGATTAAAAAAATATCAAAAATTTTGAATAACCATCAACTTGCAAAAGAAATGGGAGAAAATGGGAGAAAATATGTTTCTCAAAAATTTAATTGGGACAAAATTGGAAGTGAAATAATTAGTTTGATTAAAGAATATGAAACAAAAAATTAAAATTATATTTATTAATATAATAAGTACTGTTAGATAATAATTGAAATGAGATTACTAATAGGAGGTTCTACATCAAAAATATTTCATTTAAAAGAATTTCAAAAATCGCTGATAAAATTAGGTGTGGAGTGTAAGCTAGTGATAGATACAGATATTTGTAATGGTTTTCCGAGTCGTAAAATTTCTAACTGGTTTCAAACACAAAATAAATTTAATCAGTTAATTTCAGATTTTAATCCAGATATAATTTTAGTAGATAGACAAAGACATTTTGCACGAGTTGCTTCTAGACATAAAATTCCATTAATAATTCATTTACGAGGGAATATTTGGAAAGAAATTGAATGGGCAAAAGAAACTACATACAAATCATTTTTAAAAAAAATTGCATTAGGAGTATGGGTTTCAATTACAAAAGAGACATTTCATAAATCATTTTTGATTATTCCAATTTGTAAACATTTAGAAAGAATTGTAAAAGAAAATTATCCTGATAAAAAAACCACAGTAATGTATCAAGGAATTAGTCCAGAAATATGGTATCAATCAAAAGGCATGCAACTCAAACATCCTTGTGTAGGGTTACTACAAGGAGCAGTAATTTGGGGGAAAGCCCAAGAAATGCTTGTTTTACAAAAAGTACTAGAATCTATGCCTAATGTAATGTTTTATTGGGTTGGAGATGGGCCTTACCGTGATAAAATTTTGCCTATTTTAGAAAAATATGATAATTTCAAATGGCTGGGTGCATTGCAATATCCCGATAAAGTAAGAGAATATCTCACAGAAATTGATGTTTATGCATTAGTTAGCGGAATTGATATGTCACCTCTAACACTACAAGAAGCACAATTGATGAAAAAACCAGTTGTAGCAACAAATGTTGGAGGAATACCAGAATTGATGAAAGATAATGAAACAGGGTTTTTAGTAGAAAAAGGGAATTCAGAAGAATGGATTAAAAAATTATCAATATTGATAGATGCAAAAGAAAAAAGAGAAAGTATGGGAAATAATGGTAGAAAATTTGTAGAAGAAAATTTTAATTGGGATAAAATTGCAAAAGAATTTGTTAAAAATTTAGAAGAACTTAAAATAAAATAAAATATTATGAAAGTTTAGTTTTTGAATTCATTTCTTTTGTAACAAATAACCTATACCAGATTTCAAGAGAAAGTAAACCCAAAAATTTATTTACGTATTTAACATCAAGATCAGGTTTTGTAATATGAGAAGTAATCCACTCTTTATTTATCCAACCATCTTCAACAATTCTTGCATTATCAAGGTATGAATGACAAAGTTCTTTTCCAATTGAATTCCAAAGATTAATAGTATTTACTGAAAAACCAAGTTTTTCTTTTGATATTAGTGAATCACATTCATATTTTGTTAATAATTTTCTTAAAGGTATTTTACCTAAATTTTTAACTGAATCATATTTTAATTCAGAAGGAATATGTGAGGCATATGAAATTAATTTAGAATTAAGAATAGGTGTAACAGGTTTAAGATTAAAAAATTTATTAATTTTATTTCCAATAATAGAAAAATTATAAAGTAATTTTCCATTATAATCTGCTAAAAATACTTGATTAATTGGAGATAATGAATTATTGAAGAAAGGCTCAAAAATAGAATTAATTGATTGCCAAGAAAAATTAGTTTTTGAATTAAAAATTTTTTCTTGATCAGGTACCCAATCGCGCTCATGGCATGACAAATATGCCTGAATTTTATCTAAGGGTGATGAATTAGGTTTGATTAACGATAAAAATTTAGAATATCGAAATGTGTAACCTCCAAATAATTCATCACCACCGTCACCAGATGCTAAAAAATTAGACTTGTCTTTTGCATTTTTTGCAATATAGTACCAATGAATATCCCAAAATGGCATACCAATAATACTAATAGCCGCAGGTAAGTCTAGGAGATAATTTTCTATATTAATTATTTCATGTTCAGTTTCAAAAAAATCAGCTATTTTTTTTGCTATTAAAGTTTCATCAGTACTATCACTAAATTTAATTGAAATTGCATTAATTTTTAAATCAGGAAGTGTCTTACGAATAAGACCCAAAACAAGTGTAGAATCTATTCCACCACTAAGAGATATTGTTAGATTTTTTGCAGAACCAAGTTTATTTTGAATTGAATTTTTTAGGTTATTTTCAATAAAATTTAGATCATAATTTTTTGAAGGTATGAAATCATTTACTTTTAGAACAGGTAATGTAGTGTTTTGTAACGGATCATAACGCAAAGTTAGAATATTTCTAATTTGATTAGAAATATTTTTTTGATTAAATTTTTCCTCTTCCAAGTCCTCGATATATTAATCCAGAATCTTTTGCGGCTTGTTGATTAATAATACATTTAGAATCTATTACAATTGCATTTTTCATTTTTGATTTTAAGAAAATAGGATCAAGATTATGAAATTCTTTATGAGCAGTAACAATAATCAACGCATCAGCTTTTTGTAATGCTTCAATCAAATTAGATTCTGTTTGTAAATCAAAAATATTTGTGGATTTAAAATAAGGATCATAAATTAGAATATTTGTTTTTAAAAATTTTAATTTTTCTATAATAGTTTCAGCAGGAGTAATTTGAACATCTTTAACATCAGGCTTGTATGAAATTCCTAAAATTAACACATTTGAATTTTCTAAAGATTTACCAGATTCGATAAATGCATCATGCAACAAATCTATCACATGGTTAGGCATACTTTCATTGATAATTCTTGCAGTTTCAACAGATTTCAAGTTACCAAGACCCATTTTTTTAGCCAAATTAATCATTTGATAAGAATTAACAGGTAAACAAGGACCACCAACTCCAGGTCCAGCATAATGTACTTGAAAATTATATTTTGATTTTGCAGCTTCCAAAACAGTCATTATATCAATTCCAACTTTTTCAAATAAAATAGCTAGTTCATTAATAAATGCAATATTAAGATCTCGAAAAACATTAGTAGTTAATTTAACTGCATTTGCAGTCTTGCAATTTGGCATAGGAATTAAGTCAACAGTAAAGACATGTTTGTATATTTTCATAATTACATTAGTTGTTTCATCATTGATTGCACCAACTAATCTAGGAAGTTTTTCAAAATCATTCATAATTTGACCTGGATTTGCAGTTTCTGGA
>Ga0308019_10000938_pt1 | contig 18116 bp, 17 predicted proteins | sample Neamet284_FD_203135 | JGI IMG/M metagenome (GOLD analysis project Ga0308019, IMG submission 203135) | Marine microbial communities from water near the shore, Antarctic Ocean - #284 | ecosystem: Environmental > Aquatic > Marine > Unclassified | place: Southern Ocean | collected 2014-10-01 | reverse complement strand
CTCAAAAAACCCGCATGTTGGCATCTCGCATTATCGAATAAAGAATTGACGTATCTCGAGCGCGCAATTGGAATCACCTTTTTTGCGGGTTTAACTGCGCTGTGTGCACAATTTTCTTTACCAGTAAACTGGACTCCAGTCCCTTACACGTTTCAGACATTTGCCGTAATGGCAACCGGAGTGTATCTTCGTCGAAACGATGCCTTTCTATCAGGCGGCCTGTATTTGCTTGTTGGGGCACTAGGAGCGCCGGTCTTTGCCGGAGGTGGCGATGCTTTGTTTTCAGAAAACATGCTCGTTGCATCAGGAGGATATCTCATCGCCTTTCCCTTTGCATCTGCTCTGGTAGCAGAAGGCCTTGACCGTTCAAGAAAAGCAGGAGTTGCTGATTTGAAAGCTCAAATCATCTGCTGGTCTTTAGCCATGATTCCAGTGTATGCATTCGGAACCCTTTGGTTGGATTATGCTGTTTCATCACCCGGCTTTGATCTCGCATGGGCATTTGAAGTCGGCACATTGCCCTTTTTGCTTTGGGACTTCGGCAAGATTGTCTTACTCGGTTTGGTGACCACGAAAGTTTGGTCATATGAGCCGTTTGATGAAGAACTTGATGAGGATGATTCTGACGAGCGTCCACCAAGTGTAACCGTTTGAGGAAAAACGGCAGGATTATCTTTTGAAAAGAGATTTCTATCTTTTTGAACATCGATTTAAACCGTTTCATTCATGGATGGGGCGCGCCCGTCTCAACACATGGGCAGCGTAGGCGACCTTTACCACCACTTCTTGGAAGCGGTTGACCAAGCGGCTATATCCAGTGCTGCTTGGCGCGGTCTTGGTGAAAAAGACAAGGCCGATGAGGCTGCTGTTGAAGCCATGCGTCGAACCTTTGACAATGTGCCTTTTGATGGTCGCGTAGCTATTGGTGAAGGTGAACGTGATGAAGCACCAATGCTCTACATCGGTGAAAAGATTGGTAGTATGATCGGTGTTGCTGGTGCCGCTCAGATCGACATCGCAGTCGACCCATTGGAATGCACGAACAATTGTGCATCGAACTCTCCAAATTCAATTGCAGTTCTTGCTGCAGCACCCCGTGGTACTCTTCTTCATGCCCCTGATTGTTATATGGATAAAATCGCTGGTGGCCCAGAACTTGTAGGTCAAATCAGCCTTGATGGAGGCGTAGCATACAACCTCGAACAAACTGCAGCGGCACTTGACAAGTCTGTATCGGATGTTCGTGTCGTTGCCCTTGACAGAGAACGTCATTCTCAACTCTTCAAAGAGATTCGAGCCAGTGGTGCCCAACTCGAATTGATGGGTGATGGTGATGTTTCTGGGGCGATTTGGGCTGCTCGTCCCGATGGTCCATTTGATCTCTTGATGGGCATCGGCGCAGCACCTGAAGGCGTCATCTCTGCAACTGCGATTCGTGGTCTTGGCGGAGTTTTTGAAGGCCGTCTTATTTTCCGTTCTCCTGAAGAAGAAGCCCGAGCCGAGAACATGGTCGGTGATGATTTGACTCGTCTATGGGAAGCTCATGATCTGTGTAAGAGTGAGAACGCCATCTTTGCGGCATCTGGAGTCTGTGAAGGTTATCTTCCAGCAGCCATTCTTGGAGACACACATACCACAACCTTTGGCGAAGTCATCGATGTCGAAAGCGGAACTGTCCGTAGAATCGAGACGACACGTCAAATTTGATTCTCTCGCGAGACCTTCAAGTGGGTCAGATACAACACCTCTTCATGGCCGTCCAACAAGTGCGCATCGAAGTCCGTTTGCCTGAAGGGCATTGGGCAGGGGATGTGACGCGCAGCCATCCGTCAGCCGTTCTTCGTATCGAAGAGCACATGCCTTTGCAAAAAGGCCGAGGAACCGCACGGGCCTCATGCAGTGAAGATATTATGGCTACAGTTGAATCACATTCTGGGATTGAAGAACTTCGTATTTTCGATAAACAGAGTTTTGCAGTCGATATTCTTGCAGGTGGCGGTGGTTTCCTCAAACCCTTGGTAAAAGTCGGGGTGATTCCACACACACCGTTTGAAGTTCGTGACGGTTGGGTTGAATGGACAATTTCTTGCTCTCGAGAAAAAGTGCGTGATTTGTTATCGGGATTTGATAATGAAGGGATACCTCATCAATTGGTTTCAACTCGCGGTGTGACAAGTCGATTATTGACGCCTCGTCAACGTTTTGTCTTTGATACTGCAATGCAAGAAGGCTTCTATGATGTTCCTCGAAGAATTACATTGACTGAACTTGCGGTGGTTCTCAGTGTAGCTAAATCTACACTTTCTGCACAGTTACAACGTATTGAATCTACAGTGCATCATGCTTTTGCTGATGACATACGGAAACGCAGCCCCTAACTTGTTCGCACGAACATGTTCGCAAAGGCAATAAGGTAGAGCGGCTCCTCGGAGTGCCATGGACAACCTACCGAATACCTGGGAAGACTGGATTTCTAACTTTGCTGAATGGCAAGACCGTGTTGGTTTCAATCGTGACTGGATGGGCGATTTCGACCTTTCGATTCAATTTGATTGGGACCGTGCAGGTGATGTCATCGAATTCGGAGATTACCAAGGTCATCCAAAATGGGAACGCTCTCTTCAAGTTCCACACCAGAGTATGCGTGATGCGTTGGTCAGTATGATCACCGTTCAAGGTGACACCGAATTTGCATCTGTTGAACAACAACGCCACCTCTTGGCATCTGCTCCAACCGATTACGACCGCTATGCAGCAGCTCGCATCATGGCTGAAGAACAACGCCATGGCTGGCAAATGGCCTACCTTTTGATGACCTACTTTGGACAACAAGGACGTCGTGAGGCTCAGAAACTCCTCGAACGAAATGCCCAAGATGGCGACCGGTTGCTTGGTGCATTCAATCGACCAATGCCCCATTGGCTTGATTTCTTCTGCTACACCATGTTTGTCGACCGAGATGGAAAGTTTCAACTCGGTATGCTCTCTACTTCGGCTTTCAAACCTCTTGCCGCTTCTATGGGTCCTATGCTCAAAGAAGAATCGTTCCATTTGGGAACGGGCTCCAATGGACTACGTCGTGTCATTAATGCCGGTATTATTCCTTTGGACATGCTTCAGCGATATTTCAACAAGTGGGTTTCAACCGCTCACGATTTGTTTGGTGTCGACGCCTCCTCTTCGGCTCATTGGTCGTATGTATGGGGTGTAAAAGGGCGCTGGGATGAACGTAAGAAACTCGAAGCCGGTGTTGAAGTTGACAAGGAAGTTCTCAATGAAGAAGCACGTGGACATTACCACACTGAAATCGCTGGTGAAGTTGAAAAGTTGAACGGATATTTGCCTGAAGGCAGTCCAAAGTTGACTGTTCCTCATGAAAACTTCTATCGCGAAATCGGCCCGTTCAGAAAGCAACGATATATCACTCAAGGTGAACCCTTCAACGGTAGTGATGAAGAATGGGATGCATATTTGCATGTCACACTTCCAACTGCACAGGATGAAGAAGACCTCATCGAACTTTTCAAGCAAGAATGGGTTGCCAGTAAACCACTGTCTGCTCGTCAAATTGCCTCTGGTATCGGTGCAAAAGTTTGAGCCTTATCACAGCTGGAGGGTTTGAATGATTCCAGTTTCTCTATTTGGAATCGATGTGGAACTGTGTGAAGCGTTTTACACAGCACTTCCTGGTTTAGTTGCCGACAGTGTCGATGATGACTTCTATGCCGATGCATTGTTTTCAATTGAGAGCAAAGCATCACTTGACCACATTCGTTTTGCTGACCAATGGGCGGGTAACGACCCTATCGTGTGGCCTGAAGATATTAGCAATGAAGTAGAAATGACGCTTCGCACAGTGAAGTATCCAGATGTATCCTTACTTGAACACTTGTTGACCTTGGAGCATGTCGATGCGACTAGAGTTTCAACATGGATGCACTTTTCCACCAATTTATTCCCATTGTATAGTGAAGCAGCATGTGCGACCTTGACCCGAATGGGGGTTGCTACACCTTACAATCCGAGTGATATAGCAAGTTACGGACTTTATGTTTCTCGCCTCGAAGGACTGAAACTGTATGCTCCTGCCGCAGGTTTACCTGAAATTGGCTTACCTCGCTCACGTATGCTCCAACTTGGATTGGAGCGATTTAAATGAAGCATCTTTGGATTCATCTCAAGTTGGTCATCGTCGTTATAATTTGGGGTGTTAGTTGGCCTGCAGGACGAGTTCTTGCTCAAGAGATTGCACCGTTTACAGCCTCTTGGATTCGTTATGTGATGGCTGTGACCTTTTTTCTTATTTACTTGAGAACCTCAGATAAGTGGATGGTACCTACACGGGGTGAATGGAAACGGATTGCTTGGATTGGATTTTTCTCAACATGTTTGTATCAAGGCTTTTTCATGGTCGGGATGAAATACACCGCAGCAGGTGATGCATCGCTCATGATTACGTTTAATCCATTTTTCACTGCATTATTAGCGATTGTATTTCTCAAGGAAGCAATGCATTGGCGACTTGGTGCTGGTATTGCTCTGGGGCTCACTGGTGTTGGAGTGATATTCTTCTATTCTCCAAATGATGATATTCTATTTTTCGACCGAGTCCTTGGTGACCTGTTGATTGCTGCTGCTGCTTTTTCTTGGGCATGTAACAGTATCCAGATGAAGAAAGCCATGACTGAGCCCGCAGCGGATTCAGAACGCTGCCTTTCTCCTTTACAATTGACAGTATGGTCTTCTGTTGTTGGCCTTTTCATGCTGACCCCCATGGTGGTGGTGGAAACTTTGGCTGGTGGTATTCCTGAGCCTTCGATGAACGCTTGGGTCTCCATTGTCTTCTTAGCGGTCTTCTCGACGGTTATTTCGTACGTTTGGTTCGCAGATGGAATCTTGACCATTGGTGCCGGAAAAAGCGCTTTGTATGTTTATTTGGTTCCGATTTTTGGAATATTCAGCGGTTACCTCTTACTCGATGAGAAACTGGGTGCATCACTTATTGTGGCATTTTTACTGATTGTTGGAGGCGTTGTACTTGCTCAAACGAAGCAATCGATAGCCAAGGAACCATGATGAAGTTGAACCCTTTGGCCTTACCATGGAGATTCGTTGCGTCGCCGTAATCGGTGCAGGTACAATGGGTGCAGGGATCGCACAAATCTGTGCTCAAAGCGGTTGGAAAACAAATTTGTTTGATGCATTCCCTGAAGGTCTAGCACGTGGAATGCAACGTATCGATGCCTTCTGGGACAAAGGTATTGCTCGGGGTAAAACCACTGCTGAACAAAAGGTCCAATGGGCTGCAAACTTACACGCTGTAGCAGATATGGCAGACGCTGTAGGCCAAGCTGATTTGGTCATTGAAGCCGTTCCCGAGATTCCAGAACTCAAACATTCAATTTTTGCTGAACTTGACCGTTTGGCTCCGGCCCATGCAATTCTTGGAACCAACACATCTTCTCTTTCAATCGCAGATATTGCTGCTGCAACTTCTCGCCCACACAACGTGATCGGAATGCATTTTTTCAATCCTGTCCCGATTATGAAATTACTCGAATTAGTTCGTCATGATTCGACCAGTGAAGAAACGATTGCTGCAGCACAGGCTGTGGGAACTGCAATGGGAAAAACTACAATTCTGGTGAAGGACATTCCAGGTTTTGCTACGAGTAGACTTGGAGTGGTTTTGGGTAATGAAGCCATCCGAATGTTGGCCGATGGCGTGGCCAGCGCAAAAGACATCGATACCGCAATGGTGTTGGGCTACAAACACCCAATGGGCCCTCTTGCCTTGACCGACTTAGTTGGACTCGATGTACGGCGTGATATTCTCAAAAACCTTCAATCCTCATTCAATGATGATGCCTATGCGCCACATCCACTGCTTGAGAAATTGGTAGCAGCAGGTCGCCTTGGCAAGAAATCTGGTATTGGGATTTACGACTGGTCCACAGGCGAAGCTGAAGAAACTGAAATGCCTGAATAATCACAGTTTTGTTCCACAATGCTTGCAGTGTTTCGCATTGTAATCATGCCCTTCCTTCGAACATTCCATACAAGCACGGGTACTAAAATCTCCGGCCTTGATGAGTTCGGTTGAGATGATGCCAGTTGGAACGATGATGAGGCTATATCCCATCACCATGATGAATACAGCCAATGTTTTACCAAGAGCAGTCGCAGGGACAGTATCGCCATATCCAGTGCTTGTTAAGGTGACAATTGCCCAATAGACGCTTTGCGGAATAGAAGTAAAGCCATTTGTTGGACCTTCGATCAGATACATTCCTGCACCGCTGATAAAACTCAAGACGGTCACAGTGGCTAAAAATACAATAATCCGAGAGCGAGATTGCAAAATCGCCGTACCCAATATTGTAGCTTCACCAACATAACGGGACAATTTGAACACACGGAACACTCGTAAAAGTCGTAAGGCTCGGATGACAAGGAAACTTTGAGCACCTGGGATGAACAAACTCAGGTAGGTTGGAATGATGGCCAATAAGTCGACGACTCCAAAGAAAGAGGTAGCATATTGAATTGAATGTCGAGTGATGTAGAGGCGAAGCAAATATTCAAAGGTGAACAACAGGGTGAAAAACCATTCAGCAAACACCAATTGACTGTGATATTTGCTATCAAAAGAATTGACACTTTCGAGAGATACGGCTATGATCGATGCTACGATAGAGATCATCAAGGCGACATCGAAGTATGTACCATATTTTGTATCGGCTTCAAAAATGACTTCATGAAATTTTTCACGAAGTGTTTTTTCCTTCGAATTGTTTTCTTCCATTGATTTCACTCCTGTTGGAAGTTGGGTTTGCGCTTTTCGATGAACGCAGTTACGCCCTCCTTGAAGGCGGCTGTAGTTCCAGCAGCCTCAATTAAAGTGCGTTCATGTTTGAGATGTGTTTCGAAATCGTGAACAGATTGGATATCCAGTAAATGCTTCGTTGCTTCTTTGGTATGGTTGCCCCATTGACTCCATCTTGTCGCTATTCCACATGCCGAATCAATGAGATTTTCATCTTCGACCAAAGCATCGACAGCACCAACTGAAACGCATTGTTCCGCATTCCATATTTCATTTTCAAAAAAGAATCGTCGGCTGATTTGGTCGCCAACTAACCGGGGCAAGAGCCAGGTCGTACCGCCATCAGGTGACAAGCCCATACCCGAGTAAGATGCAGCCATTTTTGCATTCGGCGAAGCGATGCGAGCATCACAAGCCAGAGCCAGACCAAGTCCACCACCTGCACATGCACCGTTGATTGCAGCGATACTAATGGTTGAAGATTGCCGCATTCGAATCAATAATGGGTGAAGAATACCGGTCAAATCCCGAATCAATTGTGGTGCATCTTTCTCTTCAATCGATTGTGCAAAAGCTTGAATGTCGGCTCCTGCAGAGAAAAACTTGCCTTCTCCGGTGAGCACGATTGCTCGAACATTTGGATGTATGAGGCCAGCATCAATCGCCTGAGCAATTTGCGGAAGAAATTTTCGTGAGAACGATTGAGTCGCTGAGTTACCTGAAAATTGAATCAAACGAATACCGTTGTCAAAATCGGTGGATGTAACTGACATATATGTCCCTCAAAGTTTGATGTTTACGTTCTTGATTTTGGTGTAGAAGCGAAGAGCATCTTGGCTTTGTTCGATGCCGATTCCAGATTGTTTCCATCCGGTGAATGCAGTTTGAGGGAAGGTGATGGGATATTCGTTGATCGAGACCATACCGCTTTCTAAATCACGAGCCATGGTGTGCGCTCGACTCAAATCATTGGTCCAAATTCCGTTTAACAAACCGAACGGTGAGTCGTTGGCGAGTGCCAATGCTTCTGCATCTTCACTGAATTTTGTGACTGCCAATACCGGCCCGAATAATTCCTCATTGAATAAGAGGTTTTGACTGTCAACGTCTGTGACGACCGTAGCTTCCATGAACGCTCCTTCACCTTCAAGGATATTGCCTCCACAGACAACAGTTCCACCCATTGCCAATCCTGCTTGTAACTTTTCCATGACTTCAGTTCGGTGGCTTTGGTGTACAAGACTTCCGATACGAACGCCTTCTTCCATTCCTGGTCCAACTTTCCATTTGGCGACTTCGGCTACAACAGCCGCGACCAATTCGTCATGAACATCTTCATGGACAATCAATCGAGAACCAGCCCAGCACATTTGGCCAGCATTCATGAATATTCCAAAGCAAATCGCTTTAGCAGCATATCGAAGATTTGCATCAGAAAAGATGATGTTTGCCCCTTTTCCACCGAGTTCAAGGGTAACTGGAGTGAGGTTTTCACTCGCTTTAGCCATAACGGCTTGTCCAGTAGGAACGCCTCCAGTGAGAACAATACCATCCACGCCTTTGTGTCCAGCAAGAGCATCACCAATCAGACCGCCTGAACCTGTAATGACTTGAAGCACACCAGTAGGAAGTCCGACTTCAGCTTCTTCCATGGCCTTAGCCCATGCAAGCAAAGACAACGGTGTCCATGATGCAGGCTTGGCAATGACGGTGCATCCTGCAGCCAGAGCAGGAGCAATTGAGCGAAGAGCAAGTTGGAGAGGGAAATTCCAAGGAATGATGTGAACGGTTACACCAAGCGGTTGGCGCAAAGTGTAGTTGAGACGATTGCCAGGGACGGGGATTGTGCTGCCCTCAATTTTATCTGAAAGTCCAGCAAAATATTCGAGTGTCCATGCACCGAAACGAATTTCAGACAAAGCTTCACGGAACGTCTTACCGTTATTATTGGACTCTAATACAGCAAGTTCTTTTGCCTTAGCATAGGTTGCTTGTGCCATCTTGTTGAGAATACGGCCTCGCTGCGCAGGGTCCATATTCTTCCATGTTGATTCATTGAACGCTTCACGCGATGCATCAACACAGCGATTGACATCACCGAGAGTAGCCTTTGGAGTTGTGGCCATGATTTCTCCCGTTGCAGGGTTGAGAATTTCAGCAGTTTCGCCATCTTCGGCATCGCACCATTTACCAGCAATCGACATTTGTTCTGCGCTCATGTTCCACTCCAAGCGTTGTCCCCTCAAAGGCATTCGCTTGGCAAGACTTGCTTTCAAAGAAAGGTGAAACAGTAACTCTGGGCGAAAAGACTCTTGAAGCGGGTTCGCTGTGCATACAGTATGGCTCGAGAGGTTGGTTTGGCAGAAGTGGCTGCTCGGACCATCGCAGACCGAGCCCCTCGCCTGTTGGTCATCGCAGGAGCGACCGGAACTGGCAAGTCAACAGCATCGGTACAAATTGCTGCACACAATGGCTTTGCTCGACTCCTTTCAACCGATGCAGTACGTGAAATTATGCGTTCTTGTGACGATGAAAGGAGTAAACCTGCCCTTCACCGTTCATCGTTTTCACAAGGAGATTCAGGTGAACCTGTTATCGATTGGTTGGATACATGCCAAGCCGTAGAAAGTGGAATTATTGCGACCATTGACCGTGCCCGGCGAGAAGGAATTGACCTGTTGATTGAAGGTGTTCATATCAATCCGAGTGAACGCTTACTCCGGAGTTGGCGTGAAGCAGGTGGTATTGCAATTGGATTGGTAATGACCGTAGGTGAAGAAGACCGTCACCGCTCAATGATTCGTTCACGAGATGCTCACTCCTTTCGACGTGCTGACCGTTATCTTGCCGCATTCCCTCGTATTCGTGCGATACAAGAAGGTTTGATTGAACGAGCCAAAATTGCATCTTGGCCAATTGTCGATTTGTCTCGTGTCAGCAAAGACACCGAACGAATCGAGCATTTGATAGACCTTGCATGGAATGAACATGTTCAGCGTCGTTAAACATGAGTCACATCAAATGAAATCGGAACTGTAAGCATTGCAGAACCATCTGAGATACCGAGTTCTCCTGAGAAATGGAGCGTTGTCGTCGATGTTTCATTCACTTGAATATCGATGAGTTTGATTTCTATTCCTCTTAGTTCGCCATGATGGAGCATGTCGTCATGGACACTTTGGAAAGCGATTTCTCCGGCTTCCAGTGCATCAAGGCCACCATTTATCCATAGTTGAGTGCGAGCTTCGGTCAGTTCAGGGATACCATCAACCACTTCGAGTGAAGTAACTAAAACTCCATCCGATGCGGTGTCGTGAGGCATGGTTAAACCAGCTACTTTTACTCCGAAAATAGCCATAGAAAGCAAGGACATCAATAATACCACACCTGTAGCAAGTAACATTTGCCCAGCATCACGGTCTTCATCTGATGGATTCGAAACTGGTAGCATCATGCGCCACCTCCACGATTCCATACGTCGAGTGTGACCGTCCAAGAATTTTCATCGATGACAAGCAGATGGTGAACGGTTACTGTTTCTCCGGCAGGAGTTCCAGTGATGCCGTATGGTACGGATGTTCCTCTGTTTTGTGCCAGCCAGCAATTTGCCTCTTTTCCAGCAGCAATCTGTTCTTGCAGCAAAAGACATGCATCATCGAGTTCTCCATTCTCTAACAATTCACTCAACCGGTTTTCACCTGATACTTCGGCTTCAAGGCCCAAGCCGTATCGAAAAGCATCATCACCTGTAAGTTCGAGCGCCGCATCGTGGGCAACAGAAGGAGCATCGGGAACATGAATTCGGATGAGAAACGTTGCTGACATAAAGAACAGCCAAAACAAGGTCAACATCTCAAGAATATGTACTTGAGCATCTTCTTCATGACGCATTCAACCACCACTGGAGGATCCGCCAAGATTCAAATTAGAGGGCACGAAAGTACCTAACGATGGATTGAGACTTGGCACATCAGTAATTCCAATCAAATTTGGCGTGAATGCCAAGAAGTTGAACACGACCAAAGCTACAACAATCATCATTCCAGAGTGCTTGAATCCTGTCGAAAAGCGACCGGTTGACATCAATCCTGCTACCGATCCATTTCCGACCGCTTGCATTGTTACGCCGTAATAGAACACCGTTAAGAAAAACAGCGGGTCAATGTTACGAATGGTCATGTTTCCAATCGTTTGACCACCGCTATCGCCGGCGTCACCACCACTGGAGTTAGAACCAGCAATAGCAGGAATAAAGACAACAGCAAGCGTGACAATCACGCCGAGGAAAACGAAGTATGATGTCCAGATAACAGCAATATAGGACCCAATCGCACGTCTCCGTTCACCCTCAAGGAATTTCAATTCACGAGAATCGTTTGCCGCAGTAACCAGAATATCTGAAATCTTACCACCAGCTCGGTCAGCTTCAGCAATCAAAGCGATTGCTCGTTGTACCAGTGGTGTACCAACACGGTCAGCAAATTGTTTGATGACATCACTGAATTTGATACCCCAACTGAGTTGGTCAGACATTTTCTTCACTTCGTGATTCAGTGCACCATATTCTGATGTAGCAAGCGTTTGAATCGCCACCGTCATCGAAAGGCCACCTTTCCAATATTCTGCAAGGTCGCGAAGGAAGTCAGGGAATTTTTCTTCCATCTCATTTTGGGCATTTTGAACCTTCTCCCAATAGTAGGAGGCAGGGTAGAGGAAGAAAAAGAACATCAGTCCAAAGAAATTGAGGAAAATGAATGGGCGAAGCGATTTAGCCCCCAACTCAAGTTCAGGACCAAGCCAAAATGACTTGTTGTTCATGTTTGAAGGGACACCATCGTAATAATGGATCGTCATGTCAAATGAAACCTTTGAAAGGCGCTTTCCATCTTCCGTTGAAAACACGAGAAATTCATAGCGTTCATCAGGTGGTATAGAGAGCATATTGAGTTCACAATCCTCTTGATCAGTGTTGCCTTCATACGACGCCATAATCTCGCCATCCTGGGAGCGTATTGCCAAGAGATAGTCGGTTGATGTGTCAGCAATTATAGAACAATTGACCCATAAGGGTTGGAGGACGACAAAACCTCCCGTTTGGCCGGGGTCCACGCCAGGGACATCGAAATTTTTACCTTGTTTCAAAACAGATTTCCATTCTTCGTTTTCCCAAACGATACGGTCTGGTGCATCTTGAAGAATCGCACACGATTGGTTCGCAGAATAATCAGGTACGACACTTGTTTTGAAATGTTGGCCCATCGATTCACCTTGGGAATCTTTTGCCGTCATTCCACAATACAAATTTGTGAACATTGGTTCTCCATTCGTTGATGGAATGAATCCCGAGTTCGTAGCCCAAACCGCAGCAGTACCCAATCCGAGTAAAATCGATACAAAGAGAATTGCATAGAGTTTCGTCAAAGTCGAATCGTCCTTTGGCAAGTCGAGTTTAACTATAATTTTCTCCTTATTCCGTGCCATTCTTCCACCTCCTATCACATATCTTGTTCCTTACTACTGGTCCAAATTAGAATCATATATGCGATGTGAATCATTGGTATAAATCCGAGAACAATTCCATACAGCATACCTTCAGACATTTGCGCTCCAGACCCTGAGACCCAGAACATAATGACCAACATGACAATCAAAAACAGAGGCATAGCCACTGCCACGACAATGTATGATTCTGCAAGAAGGGCGATTGACTCTAAGAACATCTGCATCCGAGTTCGGTTTTCCCGCATATAGTGTTCTGCACGATTCAAGAAATACAACTTGAGTTGGCCACCTGCTGTGAGTGTCCCAACCATCCCTTGGAAAAACTCAGTCAACCAAAGTGATGGGGCCCGTTCAACCCCCATCTTCATGGCTGTAATTAAATCAAAACCAAGTAAGGTCACATCTCGATACACCATCGCAGCATCATCGGACACGTCGCCATAAATCTCTTTGTTCATTGCAAGGGACCTGAAGATCTTGGACGGGGTTGCATTTGCTGCAGACATAGCAGCGGTGTATGATGCAGCATAGGGAAGATACTTCTCAATCATTGCGCCACGGCGGGCGGCTTCTCGCTTTGCACCATTTTTATTGTGCTTAAAGGCCATGTAAGGGATGAGAACTCCTAAAATAGATACAATAAGAGTTTTCCATAATGGAGGGAATACTTGGTATTCAAAACCATCACATCCACCGCCTCTTGGATTATCAGGGTCGACTAAATCTTGATTCCAATACGACCATTCAAAACAGTAGTCGATTGTAGTTGGATCTTGAATGCCCTCCCAATAAGCGATAATCCCAATGTCCGGTATGAAAAACAAACTGATAATGCCCCAACAAATCAATGTAATAGCAAGTGTTGTCATGAGTGCAGTTGCGAGAAATACTTCAGGCATCATTGGTATTGAGGCTTTGACCAAACTAGAGGACAATTCCTTGTCACTTCGAGCACGCTTACGAAGCATACGGCCGAGGAGGCGGTTACAAATCCTCTGCCACGTGGTTAAGTCCATCGAATCACTTCCATGTATTTATTTTCAACTAAGTCCATCGACACGAGCCATAATTTCAACTGGCCGCACATAGTATTCTGTAATAATTTGAGATACTTGGTCCGCTTTTCGAATATCGTTCAAAACCATCCATTCGAGGACACGTTTTCGAGTACGCAGCTCACGACGCATATCGTCTTGAGAATAATTGAGTTTCACCATAATCTTCTCCAATACATAGGATTTGCCGCTGAAGACGAAATCATCGGTATTCACATCCCAACGGAACACTTCATTGGTGATTATTTCCAAAGAATTCGGGTCGATGCCGACAATTTCTACCAATTGCTTAGCTCGCCGAACACGCCTTCCATTGATACGGGTCTGAATTTGAATGACACATGCTTCTAAAGCAGGTAAAAGAACACGAGGTATGTCAATCGGTTTGTTTTCCAATCGGTGAACAAGTGAAGGGACTGAATCTGCGTGCACAGTTGAATAAGCACAGTGGCCTGTGGCCATTGCCTGGAACAGAACATATGCTTCTGCACCACGAATCTCACCCACAATGATGTATTCTGGTCGTTCCCGAAGTGCTGCTTTGAGCAACTCGAATTCACCGATAACACCCTCGGTTGATTCGCCACCGAATCCTTGACGGGTCAAACCCGGAACCCAGTTTGGTTGAGGGATATTGACTTCTCGAGTCGATTCAATGGAGACGATTTTCATCTGCCAAGGAATAAAAATACACATGGCGTTGAGTGTCGTCGTCTTGCCGGATGCAGTTCCTCCGACAAACAGCATTGGAACTTCATTCTGGAATCCAATCCAAAGGTAAGCGACCATCAAAGAAGACATGGTGCGGAACGCAACAATATCGGCTGGTGAAAACGGGTCGTCCTTGAATCGTCGAATACAGAACGCAGAACCTCTAGTCGAGATTTCATGGCCCAATTTCATGACAATTCTGGAACCATCCATGAGTGTAGCATCCAGCAATGGCGATGCGACGGAAATATGTTTACCACAACGCTGTGCGAGTTTGATAACATAAGATTCGAGGTCATGATCAGTGTGCCAAACACATGTTGTTTCCACGGATTCAAATTTCCGATGGTAGGCGAAGATTGGGACTCCGGTGCCATCCATGGAAATATCTTCGACGTTAATGTCGTTCATGAGAACGTCCATTTGCCCATATCCTATGAGGTCACGGCGCAAATAGTAGAAAATCTTTGATTTCGATTTTTTATTGATTTTCATGCTGTAGGCTTTGATCACTTTGTCCATAGCAGTGCGGAGATATGCATCTGGGTTTGCATCAATTTCTTCAATATTTACGGTGAGTGAACGGATAAAGATGTCGAGAATCTCTTCTCGGTAATCCTGTTCTTTTTTCGTCATCGGTGGCTCGATAATCTGATAGATAATATTGAGCGTTTGTTTGTCTCGAACAATGCGGGCAAAGGCATGCGGCGGCAAGACTGGGTACTTGTCCAGTTCGTCGTATTGGGCGCGTTGTTTTGCCCGCTGACGCTTGCCTCCACCTTTGTTTTCTTTTCTCGCCATATGTGCACCCTCTGCCGAAGCAATTTATCACAGGCTATGGCCGACTATAACACTTGGGTGAAAAACACCCCTTAAATCGCCACCCTGCGTCCCAAACGGATTAACCGTAAAACGCTCGTTTATCGGTAAAGTTTATTCTTGGTTTTTGAACGATTTAAGCCAAGTATGGCATGAAGTACGGAACGTTTCCAAATTGACATTGTTATCGATTAAAAAATCGGATTCAGCGATGATTTCTTCCAAACCCCAGCCACGTTCACGTGTGTCGCGAATTTCAAAGGCTAGACGATCCCCATCTTCTGAACGCCCACGGTTTTGAATCCGTGTAAATCGAGTATCAGGTGATGCTACTACGGCCAAAGAAAAGAAATGTTCCCTCCAGCGTTGTTCAAATACAACACGTTCAGCAGTGCCTCGCATGCCTTCAATTAAGACGATAGGATGAGATTTAAGATGTGAGTCGACGGCATCCGCCAAGCGTACTGCGAGAACATCTTCGCCATGTTGGGCGCGCAATTGGGCGGCGATTTCACCAAAAATACCTGGGCTCTCTTTGAGTTCTAAACGAGTGACTTCGGCTCGAACCATGTCACCCATTGAAAGGACAGGAATGTTGTTTTCAGAGAGGACATCGGCTAATTCCCCCTTACCCGAACCTGGCATGCCGCACACTGCTACGACTCGGGCCATGCTTGATGGGCGTAGACGAATGTTCATCAAGATACCTCCATTTTCATGGAGTTGATTGCGGTTCAATTCGAAAATTCTGCACGACTCCATCGGCGGTCGATGAGTTTCCACAATAATGCAGAGGCGAGGATTAATCCCACTGAAATGGCAATCATTCCTTTGTAACCTCGTTCGACCATACTTTGGTCATATATCGCTGCGGTTGCACCAATCCCACCTTCTGCGGTTCGTTCCCACCAATTGCCATACAGAGAAACATCGCCTTGGGTGAATGAAAGGAGGAACAGCAGGAGCAATGGAATCACGGTTCCAATCCAAAACCAAATCATTATCGAAGCATCGAAAATGGCTTTATTTGGTCGCAAACCCATCAAGAATGCGGTTAACGCTACGATGTAGATTGAATTGGCAAACATGACGATAATACTGGTTGGTAATGCTCCCCATTCATCAAGTCTCCACGCCATGAGGACAATGAATATCAACGAAATCCACGATGTGGCAAGGAAATAGACAACGACTTTCGCTCGTATCAGTTGTGGAACTCGTAGAGGTAGTCCGTTCATGAATTCTGGTGAATCTAAAATCGTCAACCATGAATAGAAGTTGAAGCCGAAGAATCCAAGGAAAGGAGCATATGAAAGTAAATTAATTGGAATTGGCGCTTCTGCAAAATCCACCAGCCATGCCATCCCAAGGAGAACCAAAAGAGGAATGGAGTATGAAACAGTCATCTTTTTGAGCGAACCTGAGCGAATCAGGTCAACAAATTCCTTTGCTACAATTAATCGAATCTCACCCTTGCCGAGGAAACCTAAACGGTTGTACATTGGCGTGAAAAGTTCAGCTCGTTCGACAACGGATACATCAAAGTCATCGATGATGAGTGCGGATGAAAACAGTCCGACTGCTAGACTTGCCAGCAATGCAAGAACTGCGCCGAATATATTCTGAGAACTTTGAACCCCGAGACCCCAGAGCATCGTGCCGATATCGAACTTACCCAACCCAATTCCGATTCCCAAAGCGACCACAAGTAGTGGTCCAAAGATGGTAAACGGGCGGCCACGCATCCATAACGCTGAAGCAAAGAAGGCAATTGCAAGACCTTGGGCCAAGGTGATAATCATTGCAAGCCATGTCCAAGGTAAACTTGACCATTCCAATGGGGTTGAAATTCCAGCAAGTGATTCAAGCCCGATTCCAACAGCCATACCAGCTACAACTGGGGAAAGAATGAGCAGGACATAGAAGCACAAATCCTTGATAAAATAGGCAAAGTGTGCGACCGAATTTGGAAGAGGTTGCAGTGCTGGTGCGGCCAAGAGGTAATTTTTGGTTCCAGCGCGATGAACGATTGCATCATGACCCATGAATGCAAATGTACCCATCCCTAGGCTAAACATCAGTAGCGGTAGGTGGAGGGCGAAGCGTAATTCTTGCCATGTAAATGTTTTCGATTCAATATCAGCGACTTGTGCAGATGAATCCCCGACAAGAAATTGTATACCGATGGTCGTGATCGCCGTCACCAAAGTCAACAGAAGGGGAAATAAAACCATTTGGCGTTTTTTGGCAAATTCAAGACTTTTGCGTCCCTCCTCTTTGAACATCACTTGAAACGTTGTAGAAAAAGCCTCCCAACCACGCAATGGTTCGTGCAATTGTTGGTCGTGAGCACTTGTTCCCAATGATTGAGTGTTCATCGAATCAACATCGATGACTTCATCCCAATCGCGAGAAACTACGCTCACTCCTGACACGCTCACTCCTCCTCTGTATCCTTTTCTTGGGCACCTTGGTCACTGAGTCGTTCAACATCTTTAATCGAATGACCAACCAATCGAATAAAAACATCTTCAAGCGTTTCATCATTTGATTTTTTGAGTCCTTTCACCGTTCCAGCTGCGAGCACTTTCCCATTGTTGATAATGGCCATTCTATTGCACATACGCTCAGCCATTTCCAAAACGTGTGAACAAAGGAATATGGTTCCACCATTCTTGACATGTTCAAGAAGCCAGTGCCGGCATTTCCGCTGATAGATAGGGTCGAGATTGGCAAAAGGTTCATCGAGAAACAGTAATTTTGGCTTGTGGATAAACGCTGCAGCAAGCATGACTTTCTGGCGTTGGCCTTTTGACAAATCCTTACACATTGTGTCACGTTTCTCTTCTAATCCAAACCATTCAATCCAATGTTCGACTTCTTCGTGAAGATTTTCGACTGTCCGTAACTTGGCGACAAATTCAAGAAATTCAACCGGTGTAAGGAACGACGGAGGGGATTCAGATTCAGGGACAATACCAATGTTAGCTTTGACTTTCTGTGGGTCGGAAACAGCATCGATCCCAAGTACTTCGATTCGCCCCTTACTTGGGCGAAGCTGTCCGGTGAGGAGTTTGATGAAAGTCGACTTACCAGCACCGTTGGGGCCAAATACTCCAAAAAACTCACCTGCATGAACTTCTACATTGAGTGGGTGCAATGCAATGAAATCCCCATATTTTTTGGCCATGTCTTCTGCCTTC
>Ga0308019_10000927_pt1 | contig 18198 bp, 17 predicted proteins | sample Neamet284_FD_203135 | JGI IMG/M metagenome (GOLD analysis project Ga0308019, IMG submission 203135) | Marine microbial communities from water near the shore, Antarctic Ocean - #284 | ecosystem: Environmental > Aquatic > Marine > Unclassified | place: Southern Ocean | collected 2014-10-01 | reverse complement strand
AAGTTAATAGAGATATCTCGATAGTCAACCTCCCTAAAATTCTTAACTGTCCCAGTAACATCTCTTCCTAAAATGTTAAGTGTAATTTTGTCATTTATCTTCATTCCTAGGTCATAAGCTGCCCTGCTATCCATTGAAATAAACATCTCATCTTCATTTCCAGGCTCCCACCACTCACCCTCAATAATTGGGTTGTCTGGCTTTGGCTTTTCTGACCACGAGATACGCCTATCTCCCCTTACAACCCAGGCAGACCTATTGTTCTCTGTGACGATTTCCCCTATAGGTATGCCATTTAAGGAGATAAATGATGCGCTCGCCATTGGGCTAAATTCGAGAGCTACATTGGGATCAATATTTTTAATAAAAGATTCTAAGTCACTTTGAATATCTCTATCAATGCTCACAAAAAACAAATCTGGTGCCATTGATGGGATGCTATCAGATATCTCTTTTTTTAAGTTATTGGCTACAAAGCTTAGGGTAAGAAGTAGCGTTAAACCAATACCTAAAGATATTGTCATGATAGGTGCAAGTGATTTTTTCGCAACAATATTTCTATAAGCAATCCTATATCCATTGTTAGAAAATTTATGGAACCTTCTAAGAAAGAAAATTAGCAGCTTAGATACTCCATAGAATATAAGCATCGTAATGAAAAACGCTAAAAAGTATAAAATAGTGTAATACTTTTGCTCAGTCTGCAGAACGAAATAGGTGGTCAAAATTATAACTAAAATAGCCAGTAAAATAATATTTTTAAAAGAAAAATTTAGACTCACTGGCTGGAAGGTATTACGAAATAAAGCAACTGCTTTAATCTCACTAATTGAATATAAAGAGGGAATTGAAAAAATCAAAACAACTAGTAAGCCAATAAAAAAAATATTCAGATAGCCTATCAAGCTGATAGTAGGCTGAAGATTAATGCCTAATGACTTTGGAAGAAGTTCATTCGCCACTAAGGGGCTGAAAACTCCAAAAAGATAGGCAATAATTGATGTACTAATCAATATTAAAATAATTTCATAGAAGTACATGAGCTGAATAAAATTTGAAGAAAATCCAATCGATTTTTTAACTGCAATACTGGTATTTCTTTGATTAACAAAAGAAAGTAAGGTGTTACTAATACCAATACCCGCAATTATCATTGCACTCACTGAAACTAAATTTAGAAAGTTAGAAAAGTTATCTATTATCCTACCTACACTGCCAGCACTATCGCCAGGGAGTTTTGTTTCAATACTATCATCATAGGCAATAATTGACTCTACGAGCCTCGCTTGCTCGACTATATCAATAGTGTTATTAAACTTCAATCGGTACTCATGATCAAGAAAGCTACCACCCGAACTCAGGCCAAATTGATCGTAACTCGATTTACTAATTATAGCAAATTCACCAAAAACTGCTTGCTCTGCAAGATCTGGAACTGATACAACTAAACCAGCTACCTCAAAACTTTTACCCATAATTACGACATCATCACCAATCTTAACTTGAAGTAATTTTTGAATACTCTCATTAATTAAAACAGCTGGCTTTTGCGTATTTAAAAATATTTTTTTAGATGCGCCTTGAGGAGTTGTAACAATCTCACCATAAAGTGGATAGTTATCGTCTACCGCTCTAAGCTCAGTAAATACAGGTGCCTGCCCTTTTTTTGAAACCATGGTTGCAAGCTCAATAGCAGAACTAACTTCACCTAAAGCCTTCAACTCGTCGAACACTAAACTAGGTAGTGGATCAATACCACTTGTAACCTGAATGTCACCACCTAATAACTCTTTCGAGTTTGCTTCAATTTCATTATTCAAAGCCTCCTTTACGGAGAAAGTCAGCGAAAGCAAAAGTAAACTAATAAAAAGTGTACTCGCTACAACCCAAAGTTTTTTATAGCTTCTAGAAAAATCTCTTATTGCGTACTTATTAATTAAGCGAAGTTGCTGAATATCAAACAATTTGACCGTCCTTAATTTCAATAATGCGATCGCATCGAACTGCTATTGAATTATCATGAGTTACCATAACTAGTGAGGTTTTACTTTTTTTGGTGTAATTAAATAGTAAATCTATCATGCTTTCTGAATTAGCACTATCTAGATTTCCAGTTGGCTCATCCGCCAAAATAATCTTTGGTTTATTGATTAGTGCACGCGCAATAGCAACTCTTTGTTGCTCGCCACCAGAAAGTTCACTTGGAAGATGGTGGAGTCTGTGAGAGAGGCCAAATTCTGCAAGCAGTGTTTTGGCTTCATCGTCTTGGTTATATTTCTGATTAGCCTCAAGTGATAATAAGACATTTTCTATAGCTGTAAGATTAGGAATTAGGTAAAAAGATTGAAAAACAATACCAATATTTTTTCTTCTAACTTCTGAAAGTTTGTTTTCTTTAAGTCCAACAATTTCCTGATTATTGATCCTAATTGAACCTTCAGTTGCGGTTTCAAGACCTGAAGCAAGCATAATAATTGATGTTTTTCCTGAACCACTCGGCCCAACAATAGAAATAATCTCTTCACTATTTACTGAAAAATTGATACTCTTTAAAACTTCAACTACATCGTTTTTAGAGCCATAATTTAACGAAACATTATTGAACTGTATAGCTTCACTCATTGCTTAATCTAATATAAAATTTGGGAAATGATTATCTCAAAAAAACCAAGGCTCAAAGCACTATTTACTGGCTTAATATGCATATTTATATTTACCAGTGCTTACGCTGAAAATCCCATAAAAATTATGCTCTATGGTGACAGTCTTATGGCTGGATATGGGCTATCTCAAAACGAAAATTTAGCCTCCGAGCTTTCACGTAATTTTGCAGATATCAATCTTTCAGTAAGTATTATTAATGCTAGTATCTCTGGAAATACTTCTAAAAATGGCCTATCAAGAGTAGGCTGGTCTCTTGGAGATAAGCCAAACATAGTGGTTGTATGCCTTGGCGCTAATGATATGTTAAGAGGCCTTAATCCTGCACTAACAATGGAGAACCTTGACTCTATAATCACTAAATTTATTCACAGCAACTCAATCGTAATTCTAGCTGGAATGCAATCTCCTGAGAGTATGGGGCCAGATTATCAAATTCAATTTGATGGAATTTATCCCAAACTTGCTATTAAACATAACTTAATTTTTATGCCTTTTTTACTTAAGGATGTTGCCTTAGAAAAGAAAAACTTACAGGCTGATTATAAGCACCCCAATCAAAAAGGAATCAAGATAATAGCAAGCAACTTATTCCCATATCTACTTGAAGGTATTACTCTACTTGAGAGATAATTAAACTTATTTTATTAGAAGTCGCTCAACCACCTTTCCGCCCTCAAGGTGAGACTTAAGAATCTCATCAATGTCCTCTTCATCAACATATTGATACCAAATATTATCAGGATAAACAACAGCAACTGGTCCGTCCTCACATCGCCCTAAACAACGAGATTCACTAACGCCAAATTGCCCTTTGCCCAATGTAGAATTAGCACGGCATTGATCTTTAGCATAACGATAGAGTTGTTTTGCACCATTTTCAGAGCAACACTGCTTCCCATCATTACGAATATTGTTGCAGAAAAAGATGTGGTGTTTATAAAAATTATTCATAGCTCTATAGCCTTATTGTAACAATATTTTTTATCAATACCAGTAATTTTGGCGGCTAATTTAGCCGCTTTTGATGCTCCCATTTCAGCACAAAGGATTGGCAAAATTTTTCTCAATTGATTTTCAGCATCAACTAAATCTATTTTATCAGCTGAAGAAATTAATATCACAAATTCACCTTTTTGATGAGTAATATCAGTTTCAAGGTATTCAATTAAACTTGGTATTTTGTCAGTAATAATCGTTTCAAAGGATTTAGTCAGCTCTTTAGCAAGGCAAACCTTACGCTCACTGCCAAATACTTCTAACATATCAGTTAGAGTTGCCAATACTCGCTTAGGTGACTCGTAGAAAATAATTGTCTCATTAAGACCAGTTCTGTTTTGAAGATATTTAATTCTTGCAATTTTTTTGGATGGTAAAAATCCAAAAAAAGAAAAACTATTACTTGCTAAGCCAGATGCTGATAGAGCAGTAATTATTGCACTAGGACCTGGGATAGGTATGACCTCAATACCTTCTTTTTTAGCGTGTGAAACTAAGAAATAGCCTGGATCACTTATTAATGGAGTGCCAGCATCACTTATAAGTGCGATCGATATACCAGAGTTCAGTTCAGAAATAATCACTTGAGTTTTCTCTCGCTCATTGTGCTCATGAAAGGCCTTTAGTGGAGTTGAAATTTCAAAGTGTGCAAATAGTTTTTTGCTATGTCTCGTATCTTCAGCTAAGACCATATCAACATTCTTTAGAGTTTCGATAGCTCTATAGGTAATGTCATTCAAATTTCCAATTGGAGTTGCTACAATAAAAAGCTTTCCAGTCATATTAAAGCCTTCAAAAAGATTGATAAATATGACTACCATTATGCTTTATTAGGACCATCTATTATCAAAATTTATCTATGTCTTTAGCTTTAAAAAAAACTGAATCTGCTTTAAAATATAGATATATCTTTCTTTAAAGTTTCCACTTACTAGAAAACAAGGAGTAGTTATGAAAAAAGTAATTATTTTATTAGCATTTCTCCTATCATCTACTATCTTGAGTTCTTGCTCACCAATAGTTCAAGGTGCTGCAGCTGTAACTACTGTCGCTACGATGTCAAGTGATCGTCGCACAATGGGTGAAATTTTAGATGACAAAACTCTTTATATGAACCTAGGAAACATTGTCAGCAAAGATTCAAAGCTTGATGACGCGCATATTAACTTTAACGTATACAACAAGTCTGTATTGATGGTAGGCGAAGCGCCAACTGATGATCTGAAAAATTATCTAGAAGAAGTGGTTAAGAAAAAAGCCCCTAAGATGAATCAACTCATTAATGAAGTAGCTGTGATGCCAAAGACTAGCTACTTATCCCGGGCTAAAGATGGGGTCATTTCTGTACAAATAGAAGCCTTATACCTTGATCAAGAGGTATTCCATCCATCTCATGTTTCTGTGCTTACAGAAAGGGCGACCGTCTTCTTAATGGGGTCTGTAACAAAAAGAGAGGCGGAACATGCAACTAATGTGGCTAGTAAAGCAAAAAACGTTAAAAAAGTTGTTAAGCTGTTTAACTACCTCATGGTAAGACCTGCCGAAGAAATTGAAAGAGATATTAAGAAAAAAGAAGAGGCTGAAAAAAAAGCCGCTCTTGAGGCAAAGCAAGCAGAGCTTGAGGCGGCGAAAAACGAGCTTCAGCAGCAAATCGATGATCTAAACTCAAACTAAAGATTTTTTATTGGCCCAAAAGTTTGTCGATGCTGGCCATCTATTGGGCCATACTTTGATAGAGCAATAAGATGTTCTTTTGTTCCATAACCTTTGTGATTTTTAAATCCATACTCAGGAAATCTTGAATCCAGCTCCCTCATTTGCCTATCTCTTGTAACCTTTGCAATAACGGATGCGGCCGAGATAACTGGTTCAATCAAATCTCCTTTGATTATTGCACGACAATTAGCAACATCTGGACATCGATCACCATCAACAATAACTTTAAAAATCTCATCTTTATTTTGACTTAATAGTTGATACTGTAAATTACTAATTGCCCTTGTCATTGCAAGCATGGTAGCTTGCAAAATATTAAGCTCATCAATTTCACTACTACTTGCTTCAGCTACTGACCAAAAACACTCTTTAGTAATCTTAAAGTAAAAATATTCACGTTTTTTTTCTGTTAGTTTTTTTGAGTCAGTTAGGCCTTCTATATTAAAGTTAACAGGAAAAATTACTGCTGCTGCTACAACATTTCCAACTAATGGACCCCTCCCAGCTTCATCTACACCAATAATATTCAAGATATTGCCACTCTAAAAACCCTTAAATCCAATGTCTGTTCTATAGTAGCTACCATTCCATTTAACTTTACTAATAAAGTGATAAGCTTTCGCTTGAGCCTCTTTAATATCCTTACCAAGTGCTGTTGCACAAAGTACGCGCCCTCCATTACTAACAATATGATGTGCATCTAATTTTGTTCCAGCATGAAAAACTTTGGAGTCAATTTCTTCTTCTGGTAGGTGAATTATTTCCCCTTTTCTATAAGAATCTGGATATCCTTTTGAAGCCATTACAACTCCCAAAGATGTCCTCTCATCCCATTCAGCTTTAACTGAATCCAAAGCACCTTGAGTTGCAGAAATACATAATTTAGCTAAATTAGATTTCAAGCGCATCATTATTGGTTGCGTTTCAGGATCTCCAAATCTACAGTTATACTCAAGTACTTTTGTCATACCTTTGTCATCAATCATCAGTCCTGCATATAAAAAACCAGTATATGGCATCCCTTCAGCTTTCATTGCCTCAACAGTTGGTCTAATGACTTTTTCCATTGCATCATCAAAAACTAAAGGGCTGACTATTGGTGCAGGTGAGTATGCCCCCATCCCTCCGGTATTTGGCCCTTTATCGCCATTATCTCTTGTCTTATGGTCCTGTGATGTAGCCATTGGAAGTATATTACTTCCATCAACCATGACTATGAAGCTTGCCTCTTCCCCCGTTAAAAACTCTTCTATTACTACTCTTGATCCAGCCTCTCCAAATCGATTTCCTTCGAGCATATCATTAATAGCAACTGTTGCTTCATTTAGAGTATTGGCAATAATTACCCCTTTGCCTGCAGCTAAGCCATCAGCTTTTATAACAATAGGTGTACCTTGCTCTTGGACATATTTAATTGCAAGTTTAGATTCAGTAAAGACTTTATAAAATGCTGTTGGGATATTATTTCTATGTAAAAAATCCTTACAGAATGCTTTTGACCCTTCCAATTGAGATGCTACTTTTGAAGGTCCAAAAATTGCAAGGCCTTCACTTTGAAAATCATCAACCACACCCATAACTAGAGGCGCCTCTGGTCCAACAATTGTAATATCTATAAGTTCACTTTTCGCAAACGAAATAAGCGCAGGGATGTTCTCAGGTTCTATCTGAATATTTGATATTTTTTTCTCTAAATCAGTACCTGCATTTCCAGGCGCTACAAAAACATGCTCTACTTCCTCAAACAGAGAGCATTGCCAAGCTAGAGCATGTTCACGACCACCAGAGCCTATTATTAAGACTTTCATAACTCTCTCCTTTTAAATACTAAGCTTTAAAAATTTTTCTCTCAAATGAAAACCTTTTTAGGCCAAACTTCAGATAAAACATTATTTTCACCAATACCAATAAACTGTTTTTTTTCGTCATAGAGCTTAATTTTTTGCCCAACATCTAGGCCAGAACACTGAACCTTTCTTCCATGTTGAATATCAAGTGTTTGTTCTGCGTCCAAATACAACCCTTTAAGACTTGGCAGCATATCATCTGCACCAAGAAGAATTGAATCGAGTGAATTTAAACTTTTATTTTTGAGTTCCATTAGATCCTCAAAAGTCCTTCCTTGCGATATATCAAAATGGGTGAATCCAATTCTTCTTAGTTCGATAACATATCCACCACACCCTAAAGATTTTCCTATATCTTCAATCAAAGTTCTAATATATGTACCTTTTGAACATGAAACCTCTAAACTTAAAATTTCTTTATCAAAGCCTTTAAATTTTATTTCATGAATGTCGACAGGTCTAGCCTCTCTTTCAACCTCAATACCTTTTCTTGCGAGCTTGTAAAGAGGCGTTCCATTTCTCTTAAGGGCAGAATACATTGGGGGTACTTGGAGAATACTGCCAGAAAAATCTAGCAAAGTATTTTTAATGGCTTGCTCGTTGACTTCTTTTGTAGAGCCAAAATCAATCACTTTGCCGTCAGAGTCCCCTGTATCACTTATTTGTCCTAACTTACCACGAACAAAGTAGCGCTTATCACCATTAAGTAAAAACTGTGCAACTTTAGTTGCCTGTCCTAAGCAGATTGGAAGCAGTCCACTTGCAAGGGGGTCAAGACTTCCAGTATGGCCAGCTTTATTAGCATCAAACAGATGTTTTACGTCTTGCAAAGCAGAATTAGAACTATAGCCACTTGCCTTATCAAGAAGCAAAACTCCGTTGATGTCTCTACCTTTTGGATTGCGTTTAGACATTATTTAAAAATTTAAATTTTACTTAAGAGATCTTCCATTCTAGCTCCAGCATTTGGAGCCGTATCATAAATAAAATTTAGTGATGGAGTGTGTCTTAAATCTAAGATTTTTGATAAAGATTTTCTAAAAAAACCACTAGCTTTATTGAGCAAAACAGCGACAGATTTTTGGGAAGACTCTTCGACTGAGAAAAAAACTTTTGCGCTGGCTAAATCACGCGTAACAATGACCTCAGTAATAACAACCTCCTGCAGCCTAGGGTCTTTCGTCTCTTTCGATAATAGAAGAACAAGTTCACGCTTAATAAGTTCGTTTACTCTTTCAGTTCTAAAACTTATTTGTTGTGCCATTTAAAGCCTCTTCCCTATAATGTTCGAGCTCGCTCTATGCGCTCAAACACTTCAATTTGATCTCCTGGCTGAACATCTTTATAGTTTAGAACTCCGATACCGCACTCAGTGCCTGATTTAACTTCTTTGACGTCGTCTTTAAAGCGCCTTAGGGATTCTAATTCGCCCTCATAAATTACAACACTATCTCGCAAAACACGAATTGGACTATCTTTCCGTACTACACCTTCTTCAACCATACAGCCAGCAATATCTCCAAACTTAGGGGATCTAAATACATCTTTAACGCCTGCAATTCCAATAATATTTTCGCTTAATTCTGGACTTAATAAGCCACCCATAATCGCTTTAATATCATCAATTAAATTATAAATGATACTGTAATACTCAATTTTAACGCCTTCAGTATCAGCAGCCTTCTTAGCAACAGCATCTGCCCTAACATTAAACCCAAGAACAACAGCCTCTGAAGCGCTAGCTAATGAAATATCAGTATTATTAATTGCTCCAACGCCTGAAGATACCACCTTAACTTTAACTTCATCAGTTGAAAGCTCTTCCAAAGCTTCAACTAGTGCCTGTGCTGAGCCGCGTACATCTGATTTAATTATCACATTAACAGTAGAGATTTCACCCTCCTCCATAGTGGCAAAGAAGTTATCCATCTTTTCAGATTGCTGTTTTTGAAGCTTAGCTTCTCTATCTTTTGACTTTCTAAAGTCTGCTACCTCTCTTGCTTTTCGCTCACTACCAACAACAAGAACCTCAGCCCCAGAATCTGGAACTCCTGATAGGCCTAGAATTTCTACTGGTGTTGATGGCCCTGCCTTATTAATTGGCTTACCATTATCATCAATAATTTGTTTAACTTTTCCGTACTCTTGACCTGCAATAACAATGTCACCTTTCTTAAGTGTGCCTGACTGAATAAGTATAGTCGTTACTTTCCCACGCCCTTTATCTAACCGGGCCTCAAGGACTACACCACTAGCTGGCTTATCAACAACAGCCTTAATTTCTGACATTTCAGCAGTTAACGATATACTTTCTAAAAGCTCATCGATACCTTCTCCTGTATGAGCTGAAACTCCAACCATTAAAACATCGCCTCCCCATTCATCAGAAATAACGTCGTGTGTTGAAAGCACTTGTTTAACCTTATCAAGGTCTGAGCCTTCCTTATCTATCTTGTTAATAGCAACAATAATAGGCACATTTGAAGCTTTGGCATGCTTAATAGATTCAATAGTCTGAGGCATAACCCCATCATCTGCAGCAACCACAAGAATTACAATATCTGTTGAAGTTGCACCGCGAAGTCGCATTTTTGAAAACGCAGCATGGCCAGGAGTATCAATGAAAGTAATTAAGTTACCTTTTTGTTCGACTTGGTAGGCACCAATATGCTGAGTAATTCCGCCCGCTTCACCAGAGGCTACTTTTGACTTTCGAATATAGTCTAGGAGGGATGTTTTTCCATGGTCAACATGGCCCATAATGGTTACTATTGGAGGTCTTGGCGAAGACTCTGCATCATCATAAAACTCTTGAACTAAAGTATCTTCAACTGTCTCTTCGGCACTTGCGACAGGGGTATGTCCCATCTCCTCCACTACAAGCATCGCTGTATCTTGATCGATTACATCATTGAGAGTAGCCATAACGCCCATACCCATCATAACTTTTAATACTTCACCTGCTTTAGTAGTCATCTTGACAGCTAGCTCAGATATTTTAATATTCTCTGGAATTAAAATTTCGTGCTTTACTGGCTCAACTGGCATATGAAAACCATGCTGCGCCTGCTCATCTTGAGTTTTCTGTGAAATATGCGTTCTTTCTTTTTTCTTAAGTTTTCGATTTGGATTGTGCCTAGCAACGTGAAGTTGCTTTCGATTCGATGCTGGTGATGGAGTAGTTCTTAGTCGCTTAGGGTTCTTCTTTGAATCATTAGGTTTTCCTGCTTCTGACTTTAACTTCTCTTTTTTAGCCTGCTCTTCCTTATCAGTTAATTCTTTTTGTGTTTTTTGAACCAACAACTCTTCATTTTTAATTTTTTGCTGGCGAACCATATCATTTCTCTTCGCATCGTGCTGCTCATCTTTTTCTTCAGAAAGTCTCCCTACCTCTAGAGCTTCTTTAGCTTTTAATATTGCAGCATCATCGACTTTTTCAGTTGGAGCGATTTGAGGAGCTTCGCGCTTCTTTTTCACCTGGATCTTTACACCGCTGGATGATGATGTATTAGTAGCAGGTTTTGTTATTTTTCTAGAAATAGAGATGCTTGATTTAGTGCTAGAACGCTTGCTCAAACTTGACATTAGAATCTGTCTTTCGTCTGCAGAAATATTTGATTCAGCTGTTTTTCCTGAAATCCCCGCTCCAGATAAGATGGATAAAACCTGGTCAGGTGTTTTTTTGAGTAATTTTGATAAACTTTCTACAGTATGTGCCATATTTGTGCCTATATATTCTAGTTATTGTTACTTAAAATATCTATATAAAAATTAGTCAAACCAGCCTTCTTTTTCTCTGGCTGCCATGATAACAGCAGAAGCGATATCATTCCCAACATCTTGAATTTCTAAAAGCTCAACAATTGAAAGTTCAGCTACAGCATCAACTGTATTAATCTCAGCCTCAACAAGTGCTATCGCTAGTAAATCATCAACGCCCTCAATGCTGAGCAAAATTTCAGTAGACTCAGCATCAGTTAATGCCTTAACTAACTGAGCATCCTGTGCTCTTTCTTGAAGTTCGCCCACCATCTCAGAGTCAAATTCTTCAATTTTGGATAAAGCATCCGATTCAGCTTCTGCTATTTCATCAAGATTTGTATAACCCTCATCAATCAAGACGGCTGCTACTTCTGCATCAACACCGAGCTTTTCAGCAAGCTTTTCGCCTGTTTTCTGTAGTTCTTTTGTCTGAATCTCATCTGCGTCACTAATAGACATTACATTAAGCTTCCAACCAGTCAGTCTACTTGCCAGTTTAATATTTTGACCACCCCTGCCAATAGCAAGTGCTAATTGATCTTCCTCTACTGCAATGTCCATAAATCCCTTCTCTTCATCAACTACAATTGAGCTAACTTCAGCTGGAGCCATAGCGTTAATTACAAACTGCGCAGGATCTTCATCCCAAAGAATAATATCAACTCTTTCGCCATTTAATTCATTTGAGACTGCTTGAACGCGAGCGCCTCTCATACCAATACATGACCCTATAGGGTCTATGCGTTTATCTTTTGCTTTAACTGCAAGTTTCGAACGAAGGCCTGGGTCTCTCGCCCCAGCCTTAATTTCAATTACGCCTTCACTAATTTCAGGCACTTCCATAGTAAAAAGCTCAATCATCATGTCATTAACTGTTCGACTGAGAAAAATTTGTGCACCACGCGGCGTAGACTTTACTTCTTTAATGTAGGCTCTTAAACGGTCATTTTTTCTAATTGATTCATTTGGTATCAAATCAAACTTTGAAATCATTCCATCAATGCCGCCCATATCAACATACACATTTCCTCTATCAACTCTTTTGACTGTAACCATAACAACCTCACCAACACGCTGCGTATAGTTATCAACAATAACTGTTCTTTCAGCCTCACGTACCTTTTGAATTATTACCTGTTTAGCAACTTGGGCTGCAATTCTTCCAAATTCAAGAGACTCCATAGGCTCTTCAACAAATGATTCAATTTCTTGGCCATTAGCATCTGCTTGATAAATATGAAGTTCTGGGTCAAACATCTCCCCATCATCATCAACAAATTTTTCACCATCCTCAATGACTAACCACTGCCTAAAAGTATTAAACTCACCAGTATGTCTGTCAACCTCAACGCGAACTTCAATATTATTTCGCTTCTTGGTTGCAACAGCCAACGCCTCTTCTAATGACTCTATAACATCCTCTTTGGTTATATTCTTTTCATTTGAGATTGCCTCAATCATTAAAAATAACTCTTTGCCATCCATGTGCTTCTCCTAAAAATGAGCAACTAAATTTGCTTTTTCAATTAAATCTATTTCCAGAGCAACAGGGCCAAGCTCTGTTACTAACTCTAGTGAATTACTAGTTTCACTTACGCTTCCAATAGCCCCAGTGAAGTTTCTTCTTCCATCGATTGGCCTGAATGTTCTCAAACGAACATCATGACCCAGAAAACGTTGGTAATGAGCAACACTAAAAAGCGGTCTCTCGATACCGGGCGACGATACCTCAAGACTATACTGCCCACTTATTGGATCCTCAACATCCATTATTGCACTTACTTGGCGCGAAACAATTTCGCAATCATCCACCCCAATTCCTGTCTCTGAATCAATATAAAGCCTCAAGATAGAATGCTTCCCACTCGCAACATAATCAACACCCAGCAGCTCATAACCCAAATCATTAATACTAGGGTTAATTATCGAAACTACTTTATCCGCTATCTTGGCCATATAAAATTCCTAATAAAAACCCCCAAAAGAGGGGGTCTAAATTGGTAGCGGGGATAGGATTTGAACCTATGACCTTCGGGTTATGAGCCCGACGAGCTACCATACTGCTCCACCCCGCACTAAAGTGGCGAAATTATACGCCCTTAACCTCGCTACTTCAACATATTTTGACCGGCATGTATATTATTAATTAATCTGATTACTTTATAATATGCCAATGAAGCCAATTATACTCGCCGTGCTTATGGATGATATTTCCAGCATTAAGCCAATTAAAGATTCGTCTTTTGCCATGATGCTTGAAGCACAAAGACGTGGCTGGGAGATTTACACTTTTGATAGTCCCGATATGTTTTATGCAAGTGGAGCAGTTTTTGCCGATGCACGAAAGACCTTAGTTAAAGATTCTGAACATGACTGGTATGAATGTAAAGATCCAGAAGTGCTCGCTCTAAGCGCAACTGATGTTGTATTTATGCGCAAAGACCCTCCTTTTGATATGGATTATATTTATGCAACCTATCTACTAGAGCAGCTAGAAAATAGTGGCGTCCTAATTGTCAATAAGCCCAGCTCACTTAGAGATGCCAATGAAAAGCTTTTTGCCTTAAACTTTCCAGGATGCATTCCAGAAACGCTTGTTAGCTCTAATATCGTAAAGCTTTCAAAATTTATTTCTGAAATTAATACTGCAGTTGTCAAGCCCCTAGATGGGATGGGAGGTACTGACATATTTAAACTTAAAAAAGGTGATAAAAATATTAATGAGGTGCTTCTAAAAATAACTAATCAAGGGAGTCGGCACATCATGGCTCAAAAGTTTTTGCCTGAGATCAAGGCAGGCGATAAGCGTATTTTATTGATTAATGGCAAACCTGTTGATTATGCGCTTGCTCGAATACCTGCAGAAGGAAACTTCAAGGGTAATCTAGCGGCAGGAGCAAAGGGTGTCGGTCAGCCCCTATCAGAAAGGGACCGATACTTATGTAATCAAATTGCGCCAATGCTTATTGAGAAAGAACTTATCTTTGTTGGGCTTGATGTTATTGGTGATTATATAACTGAAATAAACGTAACCAGCCCTACATGCATTCGAGAGCTCGATAGTCAGTTTAATCTCAATATTTCTTCCATGCTCCTAGATGAGGTGGAGGTTAAGTTAGCTCTGCCATAAGTTAATGCCATATTTTGCAAGCATTACGCCAAGACTTGCAGCAAATAGAGATAGGCCCAAGTTTAACAAAATATTTAATAGTGCCTGACTATAGTTTCCCCCACTAAGCATTTCAACTGATTCAATTGAAAGCGTCGACATGGTAGTTAAAGAGCCTGCCAATCCAACAAGTAGCATTAACCGATATGTCTCACTAAGAAAGAGTTTTTCTAAGACAAAAATTACTAATAGTCCTGCAATGAATGAGCCAATAATATTTGAAATTAAAGTTCCATAAGGAAGGGCTTTGTCAAAGTATTGAAGCGACATAACGCCTATATAATAACGGCAAGTAGCGCCGACAGTTGCGCCTATACCAATGCTTGCTATGGATGTTAAAGTACTCATAAATTTGACCTAAGCTGTTTCAACTTTTCTTTAATTTTAATCTCTAGCCCCCTATCAGTCGGCTCATAATATATTTGTTCGCCCATTTCCTCAGGAAAATAAGTTTGGCCCTTGCTAAAACCATCGGGCTCATTATGTGCATATCGATAATCCTTTCCATGACCTAACTCCTGCATCAACTTGGTAGTTGCATTTCTAAGATGGACAGGAACCTCAAAACCACTTGTATCCTTTGCTGCCATCATAGCCTGGTTAAATGCACTATAAACTGCATTTGATTTTGGCGCACAAGCACAAAAAACAGCCGCTTGAGCGATGGCTCTATTTCCTTCCTTATCACCCAAACGCTCATAAATGTCCCAAGCATTAATAGTAATTTGTAGCGCTCTTGGGTCTGCATTTCCTACATCCTCTGAGGCAATTGCTAAAAGCCTACGAGCAATAATCTTCGGATCACAGCCTGAGACAATCATCCTTGCCATCCAATAAAGAGCCCCGTCTGGTGAAGAGCCTCTAACGGATTTATGAAATGCAGATAGCTGCTGGTAATAAATATCACCACCCTTATCAAAGTTGCTTACTTTTGCCTGTAGCGTTTTAGCAATATTATTTTTATTTAGAGTTTTTTTTGATTTTTCAGTTAACTGCTCAATGATATTAATTAGGCGGCGCGCATCACCATTACTACTATTAATAATCAAAGACAAAGACCCGTCATTTTCAAGCGTGATTTCCTGATTCTTCATGGCTCTTATAGCAATGATTTCAAGGTCATCCTCACTAAGCTTGTGAAGGACATAAACCCTTGATCTTGAGAGCAAAGATGAGTTAATTTCAAAAGAAGGATTTTCAGTAGTAGCCCCAATTAACGTAATTAGACCAGACTCAATATGAGGCAAAAAAGCATCTTGCTGAGCTTTGTTAAATCGGTGAATTTCATCAACAAATAGGATTGTATTTTTTTCCTGATACTTATAGAGCTGAGCATGTTCTATTACATTTCTAAGCTCTTTGATTCCATCAAGTACAGCCGACATTTGCTCAAAGTGGGCGCCCATCTGAGTGCAGATAATACGAGCAAGAGTTGTTTTTCCAACGCCAGAAGGGCCCCATAAAATCATTGAATGGAGCTGATTGTCAGCTAAAGCTTTACCTATAGGCTTATCAGGGTCAAGCAAATGACGCTGACCTATAAATTCACTCAGGTCACTGGGTCTTAGTATCTCTGCAAGAGGCCTATAGGTTGACATTAAATTTAAGATTGGTTTATATAATTTTATAATTATCTTCTTTATTTGTCATTAATAGCGTGGATAATTTTAATTTATTTACAAATAATATTACTTTTTGTCTTCCATGCTCGTCATTACATCAAAAAAAAGTATTAAAATAAGGCCTTCTTTACGTACTATAGCTTCCTTATGCTTTTAAGATTTTTTTGTCTTTTTTTTCTTACTACAAGCGTTTTTGCCAATTCACAATCATTTGAAGACTTTCTAGATAAAGTTCGTAAAACTGCGACTGAACAGGGCGTCTCTAAATCGACTATTGATAAGGCTTTCTTTGAGCTCAAACTTCGACCCTCAGTAATTGAGTCTGATAATGCTCAAGCTGAGTTTAATGAAAATTTTTGGCACTATGTAAACAAAAGAGTTAGTAAAGTTCGCCTTAACAATGGCAAAAATACATTACAGAAAAATGCCACACTGCTTAACAAAACCTCAAAAAAATATGGCGTTCCAGCCTACGTTATAGTTGCATTTTTAGGTCTGGAAAGTAACTATGGAAATTATATGGGTAATGAAGGTCTTGTTCGCTCTTTAGCAACCCTTGCCTATGACCAAAGACGATCAAAGTTTTTTACAAAAGAGTTAATTGCTGTCTTAAAACTAATAGATAAAAATTCCATACCGTTTGATGCAACTGGTTCTTGGGCGGGTGCGATGGGCGCGGTTCAATTTATGCCAACTAATGTCATCGCGTATGGTGTTGATGCCAATAATGATGGCAAAGTAGATCTTTGGAATGAAAAGGCCGATATCTATGCGAGTGCTGCAAATTTTCTTAACAAACTTGGCTGGAAAAATGGAGAAAAATGGGGAAGAGAAGCCTTAATTCCTAAAAACTTTGATTATCGATTAACTGGCCTAAATAATGAAAAGACAGTTAATGAATGGGCATCTCTTGGTGTTCGACGAGGCAACAACTCAAACCTACCAAAATCAAACTTTAAGGCCTCTTTAATTGTACCAATGGGGCACAGAGGGCCAGCGTTTTTAGTGTACCGAAATTTTAATGCAATAATGGGGTGGAATCGATCTATCTTGTATGCCCTTTCTGTTGCTCACTTGTCTGACCGACTTAAAGGAGGCTCAAAGCTGTCTGCAAAAACTATTGATGAGCCCCTTCTTAGTAAAGAAGACATTATGCAAATTCAAAATACCTTGAACTTATTGGGCTATGATACTGGTACTCCGGATGGTATGGCAGGGTCAAAGACGCGACAAGCAACTAGAAAATTTCAGTCTGATATTGGTCTTACGGCCGATGGGTATGTTGGCTATGAATTGTTTCAACAGCTTCAATGACGGTCAAGACCTACCTTGGTTTTGATGTAGGAACCAAACGCACAGGCATTGCTATTGCCAATAGCCTGACCTCTCATGCAAACGGGATTGATACGGTCCTTCATCATAAAGATGGATCTACAAACTGGACCCAACTTGAGCTAATCATTAATCAGCATAAGGCTGATGCATTCATTGTTGGATTACCACTTGACAAAGAAAATAAAGAACAAGAGATGACTTTTATAGCGAAATCATTTGGCAGAAAACTAACAAAGCGATTTAATATTGACGTCTTTTTTATAGACGAGTATTTATCCTCTTCAGAAGCAAAAAAACAACTAAAATGGCACTATGCCCACAAAAACGCTGATAGAGGTGCTGTAGATAAGCGATCAGCTGAACTAATTTTGCAGACTTGGCTCAATGAAACCACACACGATTAGTAATGATTCTCAACTAGACTCAAAAGGTAGACTAGCGCATCTTTTAGGCTTAAAAGGACTCCCAAAAAAACAACTCGAAAAAATATTAGACATAGCTGATGACCATGTAGATAAGAAAGGCAAACTCCAGAAATCTAAGATCTTAAGAGATATGTCTGTCGCCAATCTCTTCTTTGAGCCTTCAACTCGAACACGAAATACTTTTGAAATAGCTGGTAAGCGAACAAGTGCTAAAACAATTAACGTTGACCTTGCAAATTCAGCAACAAAAAAAAATGAAACCTTGATGGATACTATGCATTCCCTCAAGGCGATGCAAATCGATATGTTCGTGATTCGTCATAAACAAAATGGACTCCCTCATCATGTTGCAGAAAATATGAGTGGCGTATCCATTATAAATGCAGGAGATGGAATTAATGCTCACCCGACTCAAGCTTTGCTGGATATGTTAACTATAAGGCAGCATAAAAAAACCTTCGATAACTTGTCAGTTGCAATTGTTGGTGACATAAGGCATTCTCGTGTTGCGCGATCTGGAATACAAGCTATGCAGACTTTAGGCACAACTGATATTCGCTTAATTGCTCCTGAAACTCTTCATTACAAAGAAGAAACGCCTGGTTTAGAGCGCTTTGATAATCTTCAAAAAGGTATCGAAGGTGCTGATGTCATTATCTCTT
>Ga0308019_10000918_pt1 | contig 18259 bp, 15 predicted proteins | sample Neamet284_FD_203135 | JGI IMG/M metagenome (GOLD analysis project Ga0308019, IMG submission 203135) | Marine microbial communities from water near the shore, Antarctic Ocean - #284 | ecosystem: Environmental > Aquatic > Marine > Unclassified | place: Southern Ocean | collected 2014-10-01 | reverse complement strand
TTCCCAGTCTTTTTGTGGTGCTAGGCGAATTCGAGCACCATTTGCCCCGCCTCGCATATCTGAACCACGATAAGTCGCTGCACTAGCCCAAGCAGTTTCAATCATTTCTTTTGAAGTTAAGCCACTGTCATTAATTTTTGATTTAACGGCATCAATATCATAATTAGAATTTCCTGCTGGCACAGGATCCTGCCAAATTAGCTCTTCTTCTGGAACTTCTGGGCCGAGGTATCGTTGTATTGGTCCCATGTCGCGATGAAGTAATTTAAACCAAGCGCGAGCAAATGCGTCAGCCAATTCGTCTGGATTCTTATGGAAACGCATTGAGATTTCACGATATGCTGGGTCTTCCCGCATTGCCATATCAGCCGTTGTCATAAATGTAGTGACACGTTTCGAAGCGTCCTCAGCATCTGGAGCAAGGTCAGTGTCTTTTGGGTTTACTGGGTGCCATTGATGTGCACCTGCTGGACTCTTGACTAACTCCCATTCGTAACCAAACAAAAGATCAAAATAACCATTATCCCATTGCGTTGGATTCGCCGTCCAAGCACCTTCAAAACCACTCGTAATCGTGTCGCTCCCGTGACCTGATGCATGTCCACTCTTCCAACCGAATCCCATTTGCTCGATAGGCGCACCTTCTGGTTCAACTTCTACTAAATCAGCATCACCTGCACCATGGGCTTTTCCGAATGTATGACCACCAGCCACCAATGCAACCGTCTCTTCATCATTCATAGCCATGCGTCCGAATGTTTCTCGAATATCGACACCACTGGCAAGAGGATCAGGATTCCCATCCGGGCCCTCGGGATTAACGTAAATTAAGCCCATTTGAACCGCTGCAAGTGGATTCTCCAGATCACGTTCGCCTGTATAACGTTTATTATCGAGCCATTCTTTTTCGAAACCCCAATATATATCTTCTTCTGGCGCCCATATATCCTCACGTCCTCCACCAAAACCAAATGTTTTTCCACCCATGGACTCAATCGCAACATTGCCTGTCAATATCAATAAATCAGCCCAGCTGATTTTATTTCCATACTTTTGCTTAATCGGCCAAAGTAAACGGCGTGCTTTATCTAAATTTCCATTATCAGGCCAGCTGTTTAACGGCGCAAAACGCTGCGCACCAGTACCACCACCGCCACGTCCATCACCAGTTCTGTAGGTGCCCGCTGCATGCCATGTCATACGAATAAAGAAAGGGCCATAGTGGCCATAATCAGCAGGCCACCAGCTCTGTGAATCAGTCATGAGATCATGCAAGTCTTTTTTAAGTGCATCGTAATCTAATTTCTTAAACTCTTCTTGATAATCAAAATTCTTATCCATTGGATTGGATTTCTGATCATGCTGGTGAAGAATACTAAGATTTAGTTGATTAGGCCACCACTCACGATTGGATGTACCACTAGTATTATTCGTGGCCAGAGCACCGTGCATAACTGGGCATTTCCCCTCTTCTTTACTGCTCATTAATTTTCCTTATTCGTTGTTTAATATAAAGATTTAACGCGTTATAAATATAACAATACCCAAAAATATTGGGTTATTTTTAATATTGCTTAACGATAGATAGTGGATTTCATTGATCATATTTGTATAAATTATATCACTTAGATTCAGTCTAAAATACTAAAAATATGATAGGTATAAGTGACTTTTTTGTCAAGATAATAGGTTCACTTGAACTGTAACACATTGCATCATAGACTAACTGAGGTAACATGAATTATATACACACGGTCAATTCTAAATTCTTCATTACTTTAATACAAAGCTGAGCTATATGATGGACAAAAAAAATATCAATTTAGAGAAATCTCTTATAGATCTTGAGGCATTAGTTGCTGAACTTGAAGGTGGCGAATTATCTCTTGAGGATGCTATGAAGAAATTTGAGCATGGCATCAAACTTACACGAGCTTGTCAGAATGCATTAAAAGATGCTGAGCAAAAAGTGGCCATATTACTCGAAAACAATGGTGAGGATATTCTTACTTCCTTCGATGATAAACCTAATGGGGATTAGAAATAAGGCCGCAATAATATACAAACAATAATAGTGGCTAAACCTGCCACAATATCATCCAGCATAATCCCAATTCCTCCTGTCACTTTCTTATCAAGATATCTTATTGGCCATGGCTTCCAGATATCGAATATTCGAAATAGGATAAAAGCCATTACCCAAGCCTTAAGGGTCATTGGCTGAAAGATTAAAATAGCATACATGGCGGCCATTTCATCCCAAACAATTCCTGGATGATCATGTGTTTTCAAAGCTTTAGAGCTGGCATCGCATATCCAAAAACCTGCGATCAATAGTCCAATAGCAATCATTATTTGCATCAAAAAAGAATTAAATTGATTTATTGAAACCGTCCATGAAAATAAAAATACCCCCATTAATGACCCAAAAGTTCCAGGTGCAAAAGGAATTAATCCTGTACCGCCACAAAATGCCATAAAGTGAATGGGATTAGTCATTTTTGGTTTAATTTTACTTTCAGTCATTCAAGTCATCCATTAAAATGCAGATAGCCATTATCATCGTAATTAATTAACTTATCATTTAAAGAGCAATTTAACTTGGAATGATTGCGCACAACTCCAATCTCAGTGATTGGAATATTATAAATATGGGAAATTTTAAGAATCTCATCCAATTTTATTGCTGGTGCTGTAAATAATAACTCATAGTCATCACCACCACTCAATGCAAACTTAAGTCTTTGCTCTTGATTATAAATTTGCTTCAATTGCATTGAGATTGGCAGGCGATCAACATATAAATGTCCACCAAGTTCACTAGATAAAAGTAATTTTTTTGTATCTGCATACAAGCCATCAGAAATATCAATAGCAGCTGTGGCAACTCCACATAATGCCTGACCTATTTCGGATCTGGCGGTCGGCCTAGAAAAGCGTTGCATAAGAAATTTTTCTGCCTCACTGGAACCGGAAGAATTAATCAACAAATCCAGACCAGCAGCTGCATCACCAAGACTGCCAGTTACAAATATCAATTCATCTCTAGATGCTTGACTTCTAGTGATCGCTTGGTGCGGCAATACCTCGCCAGTGATACTAATGGTTAATGCTATTTGTTGAGCGGAAGTTGTATCTCCCCCTATCAATGAAACGTCATACTTTTGTGCCGCATGATACAAACCTTCAGAAAATTTTTGCAGCCATTTTTCATCAACATCAGGTAATGTCAAAGCAAGAGTTATCCAACGAGCTCGAGCACCCATAGCAGCGATATCTGAAACATTCACAGCCACGCAACGATAACCAATATCCTCTGGGGGCAAGCAATCAGGAAAGTGAACATTTTCTATGAGAGTATCTGTAGACACTACTAAATTATGACCCGGTGATGGACTGATTATCGCACCATCATCACCAACCCCCAAGACCACAGAGGCATCGTTATTATCTTTTGAAAAAAATCGACGAATCAGTTCAAATTCATCCACCAATATACTCCAGTATATTATGAGATCATTATTAAGCTGCTCTTATCACCTTGGCTGCCCGATCCAAAACTGCATTAATGTATTTATGACCCTCTGGTGAGCCAAAGCGTTTAGTTAAGTTAATGGCTTCGTTGATAATGACGCCTATATCAATTTCTCGTTTCATTTCAAGTTCGTAATATCCCAATAATAAAATTCCCATCTCTATGGGATCTATTTGCGAGATAGAACGATCTAAATAGACTTCAATGCCAGCTAAAAATTCAGTTTTGCTCTTATAAATAGTTCGAATAGCTTGAGTAAAATAAATTTTATCAATCTTTTTGTAATCCTCACGTTCGCGACATTGCGATAACAATTCTTTAACCTCATGATCCGCAAGTTGCATCTGATAAAGAGCTTGCACTATCATAAGCCTCGCTAGCGTTCGGCTTTTTCTAGAGTTTGATTTGGCCTTTTTTTTACTCGCCACAATTAATCTATTTTTCTTAATAAATTAATCATTTCAATAACCGCGAGTGTGGCCTCTTCACCTTTATTTCCAGCTTTAGTTCCAGCTCGCTCTAAAGCTTGCTCTAATGTATCAACCATCAATACACCAAAACCAATAGGTACAGAGTGATCACGTTGAGCCGCTGATAAACCATGTGCGCACTCTCCCGAAACAAAATCAAAATGTGGGGTATCCCCTCTTATAACTGCGCCAAGTGCAATTATGCCGTCGGCTCGTTTGGATGACGCCACTCTACTTACTGCCAATGGCAATTCATACGCTCCAGGTACACGAATAATTTCAATCGCATTTTTATCGACACCATGACGATCAAGGCACGATACCGCTCCTTTGATTAGAGCGTTTACTACAAAATCATTGAATCGAGCGGCTACGATTGTGAAACGAGCCTCTCTTGGATGTAAATCACCTTCAATTGTTTTTATATTTTCCATTTTATCATCCATCAAATATTTTACTGTTCAACATATTCAGTAATTTTTAAATCAAATCCTGATATAGCATACATCTGCTTGGGTGCAGATAATACTCGCATTTGCTTAACACCAAGATCGCGAAGTATCTGAGCACCAACACCATAAGTACGCAGACCATCATCAAGCCGTTTTTCATTTAGTTCATTAGCTTTTAATGATAAATTCTCAACGGCATCCATTAAATCACGAGAGGATTCCTGTTCTCTTAGAATTATTACTATACCCGTTTCCTCTTCTGAAATTCGTCGAATAGCATCTGTAACAGGCCAACCCAATGCGGCGGCTTGCACGCCCAAAACATCACCAAGTGTGTCTTGTATATGAACACGTACCAGTGGCGATTCATCCTTACTTAGATCACCTTTGACTAACGCCACATGAACCGATTGACTCATCTGATCATCGTAGCAATACAAAGTAAAATCGCCATAATCTGTATTAACTGCTTTCTTCGCGATTCGCTCAACAAACCGCTCTTTTTCAAGGCGATAACGAATTAAATCAGCAATTGTTCCAATCCTGATATCATGTTTTCTAGCAAATTGTTCCAGATCTGGACGGCGCGCCATACTGCCATCTTCATTTAAAATCTCTACGATGGTTGCTGCAGGCTCAAAACCAGCAAGACGCGCTAAATCACAGCCTGCCTCTGTATGTCCTGCCCTAGTTAACACGCCACCAGGTTGCGCCATTATTGGAAAAATATGACCAGGCTGACTAATTTGATCAGATGTGGCATTTTTAGCCACTGCTGCCTGCACAGTTTTGGCGCGATCATGCGCCGAAATACCAGTAGTTACACCTTCTGTTGCTTCAATTGAAACTGTGAAATTTGTGGCATGATGCTGATCAGTTTCCTCAACCATTAATGGCAACCGAAGCTGAGCACACCTTTCTCTAGTGAGGGTTAAACAAATTAAACCACGTCCGTAACGAGCCATATAATTAATATCCTCAGGACGAACTTTTTCAGCAGCCATAATGAGATCACCTTCATTTTCGCGGTTCTCATCATCCACCATAATTACCATTTTACCTTGCTTAAGATCCGCGATGATATCCTCGATATCCGCAAAGGTATTTTTTATATTTTGCACAGCTTCACTCATATCCATTTACCTTAAGAAATTCTTCTGTAATTACGCCATTATTTGGTTGATCAAGCAAACGTTCCAAATATCGCGCTATCAAATCCACTTCAATATTCACCTTATCACCGATAGAGTAATTACCAATGATTGTTGCATCGGCCGTATGCGGAATAACATTTACGCTAAACACTGTGTTATGAATTCCATTCACCGTCAAACTAACACCATCAATACATACCGAACCTTTTGCTGCGATATAACGTGCATAATCATCCGGTAAATCGATCTCAAATGCGATTGAGCGTGCATCTTTCTTTCGAGAAACGATCTGTCCAACGCAATCTACATGACCGCTAACAAAATGTCCCCCTATTCTCTCACCAATAGCCAAAGAAGGCTCTAGATTGACCGGCATATTTTCTGATAAACCGTTAAATGCACTAACACGCATAGTTTCACCAGAGACATCAGCATCAAATCCATTTTCATGAAATTTGATGGCCGTCAAGCAAACCCCATTTACCGCAATACTTTCGCCCACCTCAAAATCTTGCCAAACAATTTCGTCGGCACAAAATGTGATTCGAAAATCACCACCTTGAGGTGAAATTTTACCCACCAAACCCATTGCTTTTATTATTCCTGTAAACATTAAAACTTCCTATTGATCAATTGGTCTGGCTGTAATTTTAAAATCTTGGCCAATCTTTCTGATATCTTCTATGACTAATTGTTGCCTGTCTGCCAACGATTTCCATGTTGATGTTTGAAACATCGGCTTTACTTCACTACCCATAATATGGGGTGCTTGATAAATAACAAGCTCATCAATTAAACCTAATGACAACATATTTCCAGATAATATGGGGCCAGCTTCGATTAACAAATCATTTATACCTTCTTGAGCTAGATCATAAAGCACTTCATCCAAGGCCACATGCTTATTATCCGCTTTAGTCTGTACAATACTGACATTTGGTCCTTCAAGCGCAGCTCGCCTTTTGGTGTTAATGCAAAATACCCTAACATGACCATTTTCCTGAAAAATTTTTGCCTCTGGTGAAACCTGCAATTGACTGTCCAATAACACTCGCAGAGGTTGTTGCTGAACCAGATTATGATCACGAACTGTTAAAGCTGGATCATCACTTTTCACAGTACCAATACCGGTCATAATGGCACCTGACATAGCTCTTAGTTTTTGCACATCAGCACGAGCAGCTTCTCCTGTGATCCACTGACTTTCTCCATTATTCATCGCCGTTGCACCGTCCATACTGGCAGCTACCTTCAAACAAACAAAAGGTTTTTGACGCTCTATTCGGGAGAAAAAACCACGATTTAATGTACGCGCCTCAGACTCAAATAATCCAACTAATACCTCTATTCCAGCTGAACGCATTGCTGCGATTCCTTTGCCCGCTGTCTTCTCAAAAGGATCTTCACAAGCAACCACAACTCGTTTTACAGCCGCTTTAATTAATGCCTCACAACAAGGTCCAGTTTTGCCTTGATGCGCACAAGGCTCAAGAGTTACATAAGCTGTCGCTCCAACTACTGGCTGAATGACCGATATTAATGCATTAATTTCAGCGTGTGGGGCGCCACTATTTTCGTGCCAGCCTTGGCCTATTATCTTGTTATTAAAAACAATTACGCAACCAACTTGAGGATTAGGATGCGAAGAAAATTTTCCTTTTTTCGCAAGCTTTAAGGCCAATGTCATATACTCATGGTCTGCTAAAGTAAAGTCACTCATAAGTCGATAGTCACTAATAGTTACTCTGACTTATCTGCTGCATCAGGCAAGAGAGATAGTTGAGTTCGTTTCCGTTTCTTTTTTGATTTACCTTGAAGGCGCTTAACCTCTTCTTGAAATTCAGTCACATCCTGAAAACTTCGATACACGGAAGCAAAACGAACATAAGCTACCTCATCCAATCCACGTAACTCACCCATTACCAATTCACCAATCAACCTTGATGGCACTTCACGCTCACCCATTGTTCTCAGCTTATGAATCATTCGACCAATTGATTGCTCAAACAAATCAGCAGATACTGGTCTTTTTTCTAGAGCTCGATGCATGCTTGAGCGCATCTTTTTTTCATCGAAAGGTTCACGACGATCGTCACTCTTTATCAAGCTTGGCATCACCAGTTCCGCCCCTTCAAATGTAGTAAAACGCTCATTGCAATCGAGACATTCTCTACGTCTTCGAATTTGACGCCCTTCTCCAGCCAAGCGAGAATCGATGACTTTAGTTTCTTCGTGTTTACAAAATGGGCAGTTCATTACTTTGGTGATTGCATCTTTGTTTTATTAACTATTATTCAGTATATACTGGAAAATCCTTACAGAGGGCCACTACTTTATCACGCACACTTGCAATCATAGCTTCGTCCTCGAGATCCTCTAATATATCTGCTATCCAATGTGCGATTTGCTGCGTCTCCTTAATACCAAAGCCACGCGTGGTAATTGCGGGTGTCCCAAGTCGAAGTCCGCTTGTTACAAAAGGAGAGCATGGATCGTTAGGCACCGTATTCTTATTCACGGTGATATTAGCGCGACTCAAAGTAGCATCAGCATCTTTTCCAGTAATGCCTTTATCGACAAGACTGACTAAAATAAGATGATTATCAGTACCGCCAGAGATAATTGAATAACCACGCTCCATTAAGGTAGCAGCCATTGCTCTTGCATTAGCGATAACTTGCTCCTGGTAGAGCGTAAATTCAGGATCCAATGCCTCTAAAAAGGCAACTGCCTTAGCCGCGATGACATGCATCAATGGGCCACCTTGGATACCCGGAAAGACCAAAGAATCGAATTTAGCAGTGAGCTTATCATTCTCCTTTGCTAATATAATTCCACCTCTTGGACCGCGTAACGTTTTATGTGTAGTACTCGTAACGACATCAGCAATATTAACTGGACTCGGATAATGACCACTAGCTACGAGACCTGCTACATGAGCCATATCAACTAAAAAGTAGGCGCCGACGGCATCTGCTATATCACGAAAGCGTTGCCAATCGACAATTCTAGAATGTGCTGAAAATCCCGCAATAATTAAACGTGGCTGATGCTTCTTAGCAAGCGCTTCCACCTGATCATAATCAATTAACCCAGTCTCGGGATCGATCCCATACTGGATAGCATTAAATAATTTCCCAGAAAAATTCACCGACGCGCCATGAGTTAAATGGCCACCTTCAGAAAGACTCATACCAAGAATGGTATCGCCAGCTTTTAGGAGCGCAAGAAAGACCGCCGTATTGGCTTGTGATCCAGAATGAGGTTGCACATTGGCGTATGCCGCACCAAATAATTTCTTGGCACGCTGAATCGCTAATTCCTCAGCCACATCCACAAACTCACAACCACCATAGTAACGCTTACCAGGATAACCTTCGGCATATTTATTGGTAAGCACTGAACCTTGCGCCTCCATAACTCTTGGACTGGCGTAATTCTCAGATGCAATTAATTCAACATGCTCTTCTTGACGTCGCGTCTCATTTTGAATCGCAATAGATAATTCATTATCAAATATCTCAATTGATGAAGTTTTGGCAAACATTATTGATACTTCCTCTTATTAAATTCTTTTTGCACTATAAAATACATTGTAACCCTCTAGTATAAAAAGCGTAACTCAAGATTCTTGATCAGCTACAAACGCTTCCACTACTTGAGTCCATGCTTTAGCAATATTAAGCAAATTATATCCGCCCCCGCCTAAACCCAGCACCCTTCCATTACAATAACGATCAGCAATTTGACATAACGATGAAGCCGCCATCCGATGCGAAGCCTCTGTTAACATGAGTTGTGTTATTGGGTCCCCAGCTAAACTGTCAGCTCCGCATTGCAGTATAATAAACTCTGGTGGGTTGTCCATCACATAATTCTCAACTTGAGACCATGCCTCACTAAACTCCTTGTCTGTAGCACCCGGCTGAAGGGAGAGGTTAATTTTTGTGTTCACTGCGCTACCTATACCCGTTTCATTTGAAGCGCCAGTACCCGGATATATGGTATTTCCATCTTGATGGATATCAGCAAATAATAACTTGGCATCATCTTCGAAGTCATAAAACACCCCATCACCATGATGAGCGTCAATATCCACATAAAGAATGCGTTGGATATCATAACGCTCTCTTAAATAATGAATGGCAACACCGCAATCATTAAACACACAAAAACCACCTGCTTTGTCACGTCTGGCATGATGCAAGCCGCCAATCGGAGAAAATGCGCGACGCGCTTGTCCATGCATAATCGCATCGATTGCTGCAAGAGTTGTTCCAACAACGTCAGAAGCTGCCTCAAATACCCCCATAAAAGCGGGAGTATCGCCATGATCAAGAAATCCTTTACCGTCTTCTGAGGCGCGTGAAACCAGATCTATATAAGATGAGGTATGAAACAAAGCCAGTTGATCAACACTTGCTCTTGAGGGAGGAGCAATATGCAGTGAAGCGCCTAAGGATAATTTTTCAAGCTCATCATGAAATGCGGCATGACGCTTTGGTCCAAATGGATGCTCTTGACCAAAATTATATTTGGCCAGCGCGTCTCCTTTATAGACAAATACTGGTTTAGTCTTCACAATTCCCTCTTTAGTTTTAACCTGCGGCAATCATAACGAATTTCCGCATCTATAACGGTGTTAATTTATGGCGCAATATATCTATACCATGAATCGCGTGGCAAAAATGGTGCCACCGAAACAATTTATTATTCGTGACATATCCTTGTCTTTTTTCCCAGGTGCAAAAATAGGTGTCCTAGGACTTAATGGTTCTGGTAAATCTACTTTACTAAAGATCATGGCAGGACTCGATAAAGATTTTGACGGTGAAGCCAGGCCACAACCGGGTATTAATATTGGTTATCTCGCACAAGAACCAGAATTAGATGAATCCATGGATGTTCGCGGTAATGTTGAGGCAGGAGTTCATGCAACCAAGTCATTATTAACTCGATTTGATGAGATCAGCATGCGCTTTGGTGAAACCATAACCGATGATGAAATGAATACATTACTTGAAGAGCAAGGTCAGCTCCAAGATGCTATTGATGCTTGCGGTGGCTGGGAACTGGATCGGAAATTAGACATTGCCGCTGATGCGCTTCGCTTACCGCCATGGGATGCTGACGTCAGTAAACTTTCTGGTGGTGAGAAACGTCGTGTCGCCCTGTGTCGTTTATTGTTATCCGAACCAGATATGCTTCTATTGGATGAGCCCACTAATCACCTTGATGCTGAATCTGTAGCTTGGTTGGAGCGATTCCTAGAGGAATACTCTGGCACAGTTATTGCTGTCACGCATGACCGTTACTTTCTGGATAATGTGGCTGGTTGGATTTTGGAATTGGATCGTGGTCATGGTATTCCTTGGGAAGGAAATTATTCATCTTGGTTAGAGCAAAAAGAAGCACGTCTTTCCCAAGAGGACGCTTCTCAAAAAGCCAAACAAAAAGCCATGCGTGTTGAACTTGAATGGGTTCGTCAAAACCCTAAAGGAAGACAAGCAAAATCCAAAGCACGCCTTAAGCAGTTTGCTGAACTCACCTCTGAGAAGTATCAAGCACGCAATGAAACCAATGAGATCTTTATTCCACCGGGGCCTCGTTTAGGTGACTTAGTTATTGAAATAACCAATCTAAAGAAAGCGTTTGGTGAAAAATTACTCATTGATTCACTTAGTTTACAAATTCCGCCGGGAGGAATTGTTGGTATTATTGGCCCTAATGGAGCTGGAAAAACAACATTATTTAGAATGATAAATGGTACCGAAACTCCCGATGCTGGAAATATCCGCCTAGGTGAGAGCGTACAGATCGCTAGCGTTGATCAATCTCGAGACAGTCTGGATGATAATAAAACTATCTGGGAAGAAATATCAGACGCCCAAGATATTATTACAGTCGGCAAATATGAAACTCCTTCACGTGCTTACGTAGGTCGATTCAACTTTCGTGGCGGCGACCAACAAAAGAAAATTGGCTTACTCTCTGGAGGCGAAAGAAACCGAGTCCATCTAGCGAAAATGCTCAAATCTGGTGGTAATTTATTACTTCTCGATGAGCCTACTAATGATTTAGATATTGAAACATTACGAGCGCTCGAAATTGCATTATTAGAATTTCCTGGTTCTGCCATAGTCATCTCTCATGATCGATGGTTCCTTGATCGTATCGCTACTCACATCCTAGCTTTCGAAGGTGACAGTGAAGTCACTTGGTTTAATGGAAACTTCAGTGAATACGAAGAGGATCGTAAAAAACGATTGGGTAATGACGCTAATCAACCTCATCGGATAAAATACAAGCGCCTGTAAGGCAATACGATTATGTTATTATTAAAATCTAGTGAGTTAACCTCAAAAAGGTAATGTTATGTTTCATCAGTTCAAAATAGAAAGCTATCTCACCAAGCATGAAAAAAATGTCGCTTATAATTATTCTGAGAGTGGAGTCCATCCACTCAAACTGGGAGATTTTCTTGAGCTGGCTGGAAAAGATATTAATGAATTAGCTGATATTGAAATGGATTACCCAAATGTTCGTGGCAAAATTGAACTAAGAGAGAAAATTGCCGCCCTTTATCCAAATGCTAAAATAAGCAATATTCTCACAACGGTTGGTGCCTCAGAAGCTAATTATCTAACCGCCGAAACTTTACTAAAACCAGGTGATGAAATGGTTGCATTACAACCAGCCTATCTCCAGTTACCCGGTAATGCATTGAATAATGGCATCACATTGAAAACAGTAGAGCTGATAGAAGATCAAGGTTGGGCACTAAATACCGAACAATTAATGGCAACAGTCAACGCCTCAACTAAAATTATTAGCGTAATAAACCCACATAATCCAACCGGTCATATTCTCGAACAGGCTGAAATGGATGCCATAATTGAAGCGGCTTCAAAAGTAGGTGCTTGGATTGTGGCAGACGAAGTCTATGCTGGCACAGAACGAGGAGACACTAAACCTACGCGTTCTTTTTGGGGTCAATATGATCGTGTGATAGCGATAAATAGTATGAGTAAAGCTTATGGTATGCCCGGTCTTAGGATTGGATGGATTGTAGCGCCCGAAGAATTAATTCCAGAATTTCAACTCCGTCATGAATACACCACAATCAGCTCAACCATGCTTGGTAATGAACTTGCAAATATTGCATTAGATCCAGAAGTAAGACCAAAACTCACTCAACGAGCACGTGAATTAATTAACTTTGGCTTCGATACTCTCACCGACATGCTTTCGGTGCATGGTGACACCTATAAAGTTGTTCCACCTCAAGCTTCAGCCATGTGCATAGTTCGTTATGACCTGCCGATTAACTCGCTCGATTTTGTGGATCGTCTGGTTCATGAAAAGAGCACCTTAGTCGTTCCAGGCACTTGTTTTGGCTTGGATCAACACTTTCGATGCAGTTCAGCTCTTCCAGAAACTTATCTCAGAGAGGGTCTACACAACATCAATGAATTGGTCTCTGAAATTAAAGGCTAATCAAGATAACGCCGGGCATTTTGGAACATACGAAACCACGGCCCATTATCACCCCAATGATCTGGGTGCCAAGAATTTTGTATCGTACGTGCCACCCGTTCTGGGTGAGGCATAATAATAGTCGCGCGACCATCAGGTGTGGTTAAGCCACATATTCCCTCAGTGGAACCGTTCGGATTATCTGGATAACGTTGCGCAATATTCCCATAATTATCTATGTATCTTAAGGCGACTTCAGCTTGGGCTCGCTGCTGCATATGCTCACTAGCAAATACCGCTCGACCTTCCCCATGAGAGGTAGCAATTGGTATATGTGAGCCCGCCATATCAGTCAAAAATATCGATGGGCTTGGCATGATTTTCACTAAACTGAATCTGGCCTCGAATTGCTCAGATTTATTGGTTTTAAATTGAGGCCAATGTTGTCCACCAGGAATTAATTCTTGTAGATGAGATAACATCTGACAGCCATTACAAACTCCTAATGAAAAACTATCCTGGCGAGCAAAGAATGCTGCAAATTGATCTCGTAATAGGGAGCTATATAGAATGGATTTAGCCCAACCACCACCAGCACCCAAAACATCACCATAAGAAAATCCACCACAAGCAACCAAACCTTGGTAATGCTCAAGACTATCTTGCCGGTTAAGTAGGTCACTCATATGGACATCCACCGCTTCAAAACCGGCGCGCATAAATACCGCCGCCATTTCATATTGGCTATTCACGCCTTGCTCTCGAAGAATGGCAACCTTGGGTCTTGTCGTAGCGATTGTGAAAGGAGTTTTTGCATCAGGTAGATCAAAAGATAATGACGCCTTCATTCCTGGATCCTCAGCATCAAGAATGCGGTCATACTCTTCTAGTGCTGTGTCTGGGTTATCTCGCAATGATTGAATATGATAGGACGTTTCAGACCATATTCTTTGTAATTGAACACGTCCAGATCGATAGATTATTTCATCATCATTATAGACAGTGAGTTGTTCATCAGCAGATACTTCACCAATATCAACCCAATGCATTTGTTGTGATTCCAATACATCTTTAACAGCCGCTATTTGGCTCTCAGCAACTTGAATCACCCCACCGAGTTCTTCATTAAATAAATAACGAATAACTTTCTCAGCTGAGCCTGAAAGACGCAATGACGCCCCTAAGTGTCCAGCAAACATCATTTCTGAAATCGTCGTTAATAGCCCTCCATCAGATCGATCATGGTAAGCCAGAACAAGATTCCGTTTTAATAATACTTGTATCACATCAAAAAAGGATTTCAAGCTAGCAGGGACATCGATATCGGGTGCAAAGCCACCCGCAAGATTGTATACCTGAGCCAATACTGAGCCACCTAATCGTTCCTTACCTTGCCCCAAATCAAGCAATAAAAGCCTCGACGGCTCGTCGATACGTTTCAAGTCTGGCGTAAAATGATTCCGCACCGCGTTCACCGGGGCAAAGGCAGAGATAATTAATGATACTGGGGCAACCACACGATATTCATTACCATCTTCTTGCCATCGCGTTTGCATGGAGAGGGAATCTTTTCCAACTGGTATGGCAATCCCCAAATCTCGACATAAATCAACGCTAATAGCCTTAACGGTATCAAATAACTTTGCATCTTCGCCAGGATGACCGGCTGCGGCCATCCAATTAGCCGATAATTTTATATTGCCCAGGGCACCGATTGAGGCAGCTGCTATATTGGTAATTGCTTCCCCTACGGCCATCCTGCCTGATGCAGGTGCATTGATAACAGCCAATGGAGAACGTTCGCCCATAGCCATAGCTTCGCCGGTAACACTCTCAAAACCACTCGCCGTAATAGCCACATCACTAACCGGAATCTGCCAGGGTCCAACCAATTGATCACGGACACTGAGACCGCCCACAGTTCGGTCACCGATATGTATTAAAAAAGATTTGTCTGCGACAGCAGGAAACCTTAGCACTCGCTCAATAACATCTTCGAGCTGCAAGCCGCTGAGATCCAATGATTTTGTCTCGTAGCTGACACGCGTTACCTCACGTTTCATCTTGGGCGGTTTTCCGAGTAATACCTCCATTGGGATATCCACGGGATTGTTTTGAAAATGACGATCCGTCACCGTCAATTTTTTACTGTCATTCAGATTACCTACCAGAGAGTAAGGACAACGTTCACGCTCGCAAATCCCAATAAATTCAGCCCGGCGTGCTGGCTCAATAACCAAGACATAGCGTTCTTGTGCCTCATTACACCAAATAGCCATCGGTGACATACCTGGCTCTGCATTGTCAACTTCTCTTAATTCTAATAGTGCGCCATGCTTACTGTGATCCACGGCCTCAGGAAGGGCATTTGATAAACCACCAGCACCAACATCATGAATCAATAATATAGGGTTATCATGCCCCATCGCGGTACAGCGATCGATTACCTCTTGGGCTCGCCTTTCAATCTCTGGATTGCCTCGTTGCACCGAAGCAAAATCTAGATCTTCACTACTGGAACCACTGGCTAAACTGGAAGCTGCTCCGCCACCTAAGCCAATTAACATTGCTGGTCCACCAATAACAATAATCTCGGCATCACTGGGTATATCAATTTTACAAGCGTGCTCTTCTCGCACATTACCAACCCCGCCAGCAATCATGATCGGTTTGTGATAACCGCGAATCTCATTCTTTGGTAATTCAGGCAAGCTACTCTCATAGGTTCGAAAATATCCTAATAAATTAGGTCGGCCAAACTCATTATTAAAGGCAGCACCACCCAATGGACCGTCCGTCATAATTTCTAATGGCGTGGCCATACGTTCCGAATGACCAAAATCTTGCTCCCAAGGTTGAGAATAACCAGGAATTCTTAAATGAGATACCGTGAACCCTGTTAAGCCAGCTTTCGGTTTTGCTCCTAATCCAGTTGCTCCTTCATCACGTATCTCACCACCAGAACCAGTAGCTGCACCAGCAAAAGGTGAAATAGCCGTGGGATGATTATGCGTCTCTACTTTCATGACGATATGGATTGGTTCTGAAGATAAAATGTATTCTCGATTTGGTAATGAGGCTAATAGTCGTTCAGCTTTAAAACCTTCGATGACAGCAGCATTATCGGTATATGCAGAAATAACACCACCTGGGTTTGCTTCAGTGGTGCTCTTAATCATGGCAAATAATTTCTCTGAACGAACCTCTCCATCAATGACCCAATCAGCATTAAAAATCTTATGGCGACAATGCTCTGAATTAGCTTGTGCAAACATCATTAATTCAGCATCAGTCGGATTTCTTGCCATCACCCGATAATGCTCACAAAGATAATCGATCTCATCATCTGACAAAGCCAGACCAAGTTGATGATTGGCCTGCTCGATAGCGGATTTCCCCTCCACTATTAAATTAATCTCAGTTAATGGTTGGGGTGTATGCTCAGAAAATAATGACGCTAATGTCATATCTACATGAAGTATGCTTTCTGTCATCCTGTCATGCAAAATTCGCTCAATCTCTTTAATTTGATCGATAGACATTGTCTCAGGTGCTTCATAAGCAAAACACACACCACGCTCTAAACGAGTAACCATTGTTATACCACAGGCATGAGTAATATCGGTGGCCTTGCTTGACCAAGAAGAAATAGTACCAATTCTGGGAACTACGGTTACTTGTTTAGATTGGTTGATTAGATTTATGACTGGTTCGTTGGAGAGTAATAATGCTGTCAAACGGCTCATACTTTCTTCATCGATCTTACTATTGAGCTGAGCATAATAGCGGTAAGCGACATCAATAATCGTAATATCAGGATCAATATTACGCAGAGTTTGGTTGAGCTTCTTAATACGAAAATCAGATAGAGCTCGCTGCCCCTTGATGCATATCACCTCAAGCGATACCTTTTCATGTGATTGTGCCGCTATTGTAGCCAAGCTATTAGCATCCTATTATGCAACATACATCTCGCTGTTTATTAAGCGTATGAAATACGATTTACTGTTACTTAGAGTTTCCACCTGGTGTATACATTGGTATTGGAAATTGAGCCACATTCCCTCCCTCGAGTTGAGAGATTTTACTGATGCCTTCTTTTTCGACCTCATCAATTCGGATGATTGAATGCATTGGCAAATGAGTGCGTTTCACACCCTCAAATTCTGTTTTTATCTTCTCTTCTGAGGGATCAACGACAATCGAGCTGCGTTTACCAAAAACCAATTCTTCAATTTCAATAAATCCAAATAACATGCCTTGGTCGACACTGTTAGCATAGATTTCATAAACCTGACCTTGGCTCATAAAAGAAATTCTATATAATATTTTTTTTGCCATAATTACTCAAACTATCCATTTCAAAAACTAAATACGAAAGTATTAGTCAGTAAGTTTAACCATAATTTAAAACAGATACTCAAATTATAAATAAATTTTTTCAAATATATTTTACTCAAGCCATCAATGAATCCTCAATACAATATAAATCTCTTACATCATTCACGATTCATACGATTAAGAATTAAACTCTCTATTACACTGGGGTCAGCTAAAGTCGACACATCACCCAAATCCGCATAATCATCTGCCGCTACTTTGCGCAAAATACGTCGCATAATCTTACCAGAGCGAGTTTTTGGCAGCTCTGGAGACCACTGTAAAAGGTCTGGACTTGCAATTGGACCAATTTCTTTCCTGACCCATTGACGAAGTTCTTGACGCAGTTCCTCAGAAGATTCAACACCTTGCATTAAAGTAACATAAGCATAAATACCTTGTCCTTTGATGGCGTGTGGATAACCAACCACTGCAGCTTCAGCTACCTGAGGATGTGCAACCAAGGCACTCTCCACTTCCGCGGTACCCATCCTATGTCCAGATACATTTAAGACGTCATCCACTCTGCCCGTAATCCAGTAATCTCCATCTGCATCACGTCGAGCACCATCACCCGTCATATAACAATTCTCATAAGCAGAGAAGTAAGTTTCAACAAAACGTTCATGATCACCATAAACAGTTCGCATCTGTCCTGGCCAGCTGTCCAAAATGACTAAATTCCCTTCTGCCACACCATTAAGAATTTCGCCTTCAGCATCCAAAATAGCAGGCTGAATTCCAAATAAAGGTTTTGTAGCTGAACCCGGTTTAAGTTCGGTGACCCCAGGA